>Ga0307476_10000139_pt1 | contig 73169 bp, 53 predicted proteins | sample atmos_gasesECM2C_2_FD_203314 | JGI IMG/M metagenome (GOLD analysis project Ga0307476, IMG submission 203314) | Hardwood forest soil microbial communities from Morgan-Monroe State Forest, Indiana, United States - atmos_gasesECM2C_05 | ecosystem: Environmental > Terrestrial > Soil > Temperate... | reverse complement strand
ACATTTGACTCGGTTTCGTTTCGAGTGCTCGTTTTATACTTGGGTCTATCGTATCGCCACGAATCTCTGCCTCGATTATCTTCGGCGTAAGCGCACCCGAAGCCGCGAATTGACCACTACAATTGCCCCAGACGGAGAGGAGCGGGAAATCCTCGACCGAATACCCGATCAGAGCGCGGGCGCGAGTCCCGAGCGCAACCTCGCAGGCCGCATACTCCGGGAGCACATTGTTCGTGCTCTGAGCCAGCTCTCGCCACGCGAGCGTATCGTTTTCGAACTAAAGCACTATCACGGCTTAAAGCTGAGAACCGTGGCCGGAATTCTCAAGACCACCGAAGGCACCGTCAAGAACACACTTTTTCGCGCCACCCATAAGCTCCGCCTACAACTGTGCGACAACATTCGCATTTGAGCGCGTCTCTGCCGTGAACTAGGCGGATTACTGTCGCGGTAGACCTCCAACAGCGCTTACTTCGAAGTCTCTCCGCTGACCCCGCTAATCTCGTTTTCTTCGTCAAAGGTCGCGTTTGGCAGCCAGAAAGTCGGCGGATCCAGCAATCCCAAAGTAGTTGCCGTGCAAACCCTGGGACCGCGCCATTGAAAATTTCGAGTGTGAAGATCACTGGACCGGATGCAGGGTCTTTTCAAGAAGCCATTAGTTGCGGAGGCACGGTAGCCCCTGGAGCAAACTGTTCTCTCTCGATAGTCTTCAAGGCCCGATTCCGTCGGCGCACTGAGAGCTATGGTGACGTTCACCGACAATGCCGCAGGCTCTCCGCAAGTTGTTTTCTGTTACCTGCACTGGCGACTGATTGGGAAGTCTCGGATCTGAGATGACGATGCCCAAGGCAAATTCGAGTAGCCGCTGGGAAAATGCGCTGCGCCCGATGAAGAAGGCAGCGTCTTCCTCGCCGAGAATCTGAAGCCCACGATAGCGGCAGATAGTGGTGGCGCGCTCCGACGTTTGTGCGACTGCGCTCTGAACCGTGACGGCACGCTCGAATGCGTCCAGCGCTTCAACGTAACCACGGCGTCGAGTCCGCCGCGCGCAGATCAATCCAAGTATTAAGGAAGAGAAACACCGGCGCGAGCTCAGCGCCTTGCAGTAGTACGGGTATCACAGGGAAGGCGCGGTCTTGTTTCTCTTCGCGGACCTGCCGATCCAGTGCGAACCACATCTCGCGCTTTTGCCTCCACCGAGTTCTCGCCCGATGAAGACTGCCACGCCGCGGACGTTGGGCAGTGCATCCTGTGCCTACCGAAAATGCCATCGCGTGCGAATGGCCCAAGAATCAACAACATCCAGGTTCCTGCCCAGAACTCAGCAAGGTTCGTAATGAAGACGCCGCATGTAACATTGTTACATGCGGCGTGGGGGAACCTTTGAAAGATCAGACGCGGTTTTCGGTAGGCGCAGGCTAAGCGCTTCGCCTACCGGTTCCTCGCGGTTTCGCCCAACACCAGTTGATCGAGCCGCCGTGCCTGGCCTGGGTCGTGTCCGGCAGTCTTTCCGGGTATCCGTCTCGACGCCCTGACGCTGTATTCCTTCCGACTCCAAAAATCAAGCGCTTTCTCCACCCGCGAGCAGTCCAACTCGCTCCAGCTTCCTTGCCTGCCACCAACCCGAGTCAAATCAGCGGCCTACTCGATGGGAAAATGGCGCTTTACGGAATCGCTGCCAACTCCCCCCAACTCCCCGGCTTTCATTGACTTGCCTTCACATCCGCCATAGGATGCTTGCGCATGATCCCCCAGACCATCTCGCACTACCGCATCGTCGAAAAACTCGGTGGGGGCGGGATGGGCGTCGTGTACAAGGCCGAGGACACCGAGTTAGGCAGGTTTGTCGCGCTAAAGTTTCTGCCCGAGGATCTTGCGCGCGATCCGCAGGCGCTGGAGCGCTTTCGGCGGGAGGCCAGAGCTGCCTCGGCGCTAAACCATCCCAACATTTGCACGATTTACGAAATCGGGAAGAGTGACGAACAGTCTTACATCGCGATGGAGTTTCTCGAGGGCCAAACCCTGAAGCACCGCATCGCAGGACGGCCACTCGACAATGAAACCCTTGTTTCTCTAGGTATCGAGGTTGCCGATGCGCTGGACGCCGCGCACGCCAAGGGCATCGTACATCGCGACATCAAGCCTGCGAACATTTTCGTCACCGAACGCGGACACGCCAAGATTTTGGATTTCGGTCTGGCCAAGGTGCAGGCGGCCGGCGCTGCCGGCAGCTCCGATAAGACGCTGACGCGCAGTTTCGATAACCAACAACTGACGAGCCCTGGCTCGGCGCTGGGTACGGTGGCTTACATGTCGCCGGAGCAAGCGAAAGCGCGAGAACTGGATGTGCGCAGCGATTTGTTCTCGTTCGGTGCGGTGCTCTACGAAATGGCGACGGGCGCTTTGGCATTTAGGGGCGAGAGTTCAGCAGAGATCTTGAAGGCCATTCTTGATGCCACGCCGACGCCGGCGGCCCGGCTCAATCCGGATGCGCCGGCGGAATTAGAGCGCATCGTCACAAAGGCGCTGGAGAAGGATCGAAATCTCCGCTACCAGAGCGCTGCCGATCTGCGCTCAGACCTGACACGGCTGAAGCGGGACCTGGACTCCGGGCGGGCATCAGCAGTTCACGCACCCGTGACTGCGGAGTCAGGGGGTCGGACTTCGGTTCCGATTTCTGCGGCGCCGCCCGTCCCATCGCGCAAGCTCCCGGTATTTCGAGCGGCTGTGGTTGTGATAGTCGTGGTGATAGGCGCAGCGGTGTACTTGATGCGCGGCGGGTCAGGGGCAAAGAAGATCGACTCGCTCGCGGTCGTGCCCTTCGTGAACGCGACCGCCGATACGAATAATGAATACCTCAGCGACGGCCTGACCGAGAGTCTGATCGGTACCCTGTCGCAGATGCCCGATCTCAAGGTGATGGCGCGAAGCACGGTCTTCCGGTTCAAGGGAAAGGATGACGACCCACAGAAAATCGGACAACAGCTGCAAGTCAGTGCGGTTTTGATAGGCCGCATTACCCAGCATGGCGGTGAAGTGGGAGTACAGGCTGACTTGGTGAATACTGCGGATGGGAGCGAACTTTGGGGATCGCATTACGAGCGAAAGGCCGCCGACATCACCCAACTGCAAACCGACATTGCGCGCGACGTCTCAAAGCGGTTGCGAGTGCAGTTAAGCGGAGAGAAACAGCGGCGATTAGGCAGCGCCGGGACTGCGAATCCGGAGGCCTACCGGCTGTATCTGGAAGGGCGGCAACTCTGGTACGGACGCACCCCGGAGGGGTTGAAGAAGAGCATCGATTTGTTTCAGGAGGCGATTGCTGCTGATCCTAACTACGCTCTTGCATATGCCGGGCTGGGCGACACCTACAACGTGATCCCGAGTTACGGGGCCGGCATAACCTCGCGGCAGGCGGGATTGCTGGCGGACGCGGCAACGCGCAAGGCGCTCGAATTGGATGATTCCTTACCAGAGGTACATCTGGCGCGCGCTGATTTTCTAACTTTTGCCTGGAAATGGCGCGAGGCCGATCAAGAATTTCAGCGCGCCATCGAGTTAGACCCCAACAGCGCCGCAGCGCATTATTTATACGCCTTTAGCCTGCTCGTTCCCGAGAAGCGATTCGATCAGGCGTTCGAGGAATTTCGTCTCGCGCTGTCGCTCGACCCTCTTTCTCCCATCGTGAATACGAACTACGCGACTGCGTTGATGGATGCACATCGCTACCCGGAGGCACTCACTCAGTTTCAGAAGACGGTAGAGCGCGATCCGACTTTCGGACCAGCCCATCACAAGCTATCGCAGTTGTACGCCGCGACTGGCGATTTCACAAATGCAGTGAGCGAATTGAAAAAGTTCGCTCCTGCACCAGGATCGTGGAGCGGGGACGCGAAAGGTTTTCGTGATCTAGCACTCGATGCATTCAATAAGCCGGACCAGACTACCTGGGTGGCTTTAGCTCTTTCGGTAACGGGCGAGCGGAACGGGGCGCTCGACTACCTGGAGAAGGCGCTTTCCAACCAGGAAATTGAAGTTGTTTTATGCATTCGCTATCCCTCTTTCGATCCCATCCGTTCCGACCCGCGATACAAGGCCGTAGTAGGGCGATTGGGCCTGCCGGAGTAAATGGACTGAGGATGCCTGCTGGGCTCACAGCCACCCTCGTTCTGTAGCTTCCAGCCTTGTCGGGTTAATACAGTCCGTGACTCTCGTGTGACTGTCGTCCATCAGCCGCATGTGTCGATTCAGGGCTACGGGCGGGAAACCGCGCTCCTGATAAACAATCGCGAAGACATTTCGTGACGCATCCGCTGCTAGACCATAGGCGAACACGAACCGTGCGTTCGGAGGACTGGGATCGCCGAGGAAAAGGGTTTGCCTTTCTCAAACCTTTTTTGGGCGCACTCATCGACAGATTCAAACTTCGCGAGGGTCGTCGCGCAATCCATTGTGTGGCCTGGGTGTTCCGAGGAAAGCAATCTCAAACGCTCAGTAAAAACGCGGTATGGACCATCCGAAGCAGTCGATTCCTCTTTCGTTACATGGCCGAAACTCACGCTGACGAGCGTGAGACAGATAAGCAGGATTGTGTTTGGACGCATCGTCCGAGGCAACGGTTATATTTCAGGGAGCTCATCGTACGAGGCTGTGTCCTAGATGTTGCCGAATAGCTGGCATGGCATGTGCTTGTAAATGCAGCAGGCAGGGAAGTTAGAAAGTGAATCGGCGGGACTCAAAATCGGCCGGTACCTGATACCTTGGGAGTTCGACTCCCCCTCCCGGCAGCAAGCCCAACCCATTCAGGATTCAGTTCAGGACATCAGCCCTGACCCGGTCAGCAGCCGCTCATCAGTTTTCGTGCTCCTATCGGAAATAATTCCGCTCACTCCAGCGGCTCGGGGCTCCTCGCCAGGGTCCGGATCATCCTTTACTGCCTCCGCGGTACTGGTGAGTTCGCGCGGCCAAGCCCTGAGTCGGGCGAAGGCGGCGACGGCGCTCGGCTCGCATATCTTACCCGCAGTTCAGGGCTCTTCCGGCTGCGTGTAGACGCTATGTATACTTTCTGCCTGACGAATTCCCGGTTCGGCGTGGGGCACTGTCAGGGGGAACTCCCGCACATGGATTCAGCGATTCGCACCAGGAGTCTGCGCAAGGTTTACAACTCGGCGCCGCCCGCCGCGGCCGGGCGCGGGGACGGGTCCGCGCCGGGCGGAAAACGCGGCAAGGATGCCAAGCCGCAAATCACAGCGCTCGACGGGATTGATCTCGAGGTGGCGCCCGGACAGATCTTCGGCCTGCTTGGGCCCAATGGCGCGGGGAAGTCCACCACCGTCGGAATTCTAACCACACGGGTTCGCCCCACCAGCGGCACCGCCTGGATTGGGCCGCATGACGTCTGGCGCGATCAGACTGCGGCCAAGCTCCTGATCGGAGTCGTGGCCCAGCGCCCGAACCTGGATTTCTCCCTTACGGCTCGCGAGATTCTGCTGTTCCACGGAGCCTATTTCGGTCTCAGTTCGCTGGAACGCTCCGAGCGTGCCAACACTTTGCTGGAGCGGTTCAAGCTCACCGATCGCGCCAATCAACTGGTTCGCGGATTTTCCGGTGGGATGATGCAGCGCATTTCCATCGCGCGCGCCATGATGCACGACCCCCAGGTACTGTTCCTCGACGAACCCAGCGCAGGCCTCGATCCGCAGACCCGGTTGCTGCTTTGGGAGATCATTCGCGAGTACAACCAGAAAGGCCGCACCATCCTGCTGACCACACACAATATGGAAGAGGCCGATGCGCTATGCCAGCATCTCGCCATCATCGATCATGGGCGCATCATTGCATCGGGCACGCCCAGTGAGCTGAAGGCTTCAGTCCCAGGCGGATTTCTTCTGCGCCTGCGGTTTGGACATCATTCTGCTCCACTGCTGGAAGGTCTCGCTACCCTGTCCGGTGTAACGGAAGTGCGCGCCTCGGGAGACAGCACCGCCGACCTATATGCCAGCCGCGGCGGATCTCTGATTCCCGAGATCGTGAATGCTGCTTCCGCTCTGGGCGTGGAGCTCTCGGACGTTCATATATCCGAGCCCAGCCTGGAAAACCTGTTCCTTCATCACACCGGCAGGAGTTTGCGCGAATGAACTGGAAGACGTTCCTGGCATTATTGGCTCGCGACGCACACGTGGCCCGGCGGAATCTGATACCCCTGGTGTTTCAGACTTTCCTGCAGCCTCTTTTGTTTGTTTTTATTTTCGGACGCGTGATGGTGGGCAGCGGTTACATGCCTGCCGCCTACAAGAGTCTCTTGCTTCCCGGCATCATGGCCATCAGCATGGTATTTACCGGGATTTGGGCCGTCGCCATGCCCCTGATCGGAGAATTTCAGTTCACCCGCGAAATTGAGGACCGCCTGCTCGCTCCGATCGACATCTCCTGGGTCGCCGTAGAAAAGGTTGTCGCGGGTCTGATTCAGGCATTGGTGACGGGTTTGACCGTGATTCCGCTAGCGTGGCTTATCCTTCGGCCGGGACTGGAATTGCATGTGACGAATCCAGTTTTGTTCGCTTGCATCACGCTGATGGTCGCGAGTTTCTCGGCCTGCGGCGGACTGGCGCTCGGTTGCAGCGTCGATCAGCAGCACATTGGGCTGATGTTCAGCATGGTCCTGACTCCAATGATATTTTTCGGTTGCACTTACTATCCCTGGAGCGCGCTCAGCAATTTCCCCATCCTGCAGAAAGTCGTCTTAATCAACCCGCTTGCTTATGCCAGTGAAGGACTGCGCGCAACGCTTGTGCCGCAGTTTCCACACCTGTCGCTTCCGCTCATTCTGGTAGCTCTGGGGACGTTCGATGTCTTGCTTCTGGTCGTCGGTCTTCGCCAATTCCAGAAGAAGGCGGTCACCTAGAGCGGTTCGCGAGTTGCGGTGACGGTCTTGGCTTGTGTTGTCCTCCTAAGGGGCGCTTTTTGCCTGCCGAAGGACCTGTACAACGGGCGGCCAGCTCAGGGGTCCTTCGGCGCCAAAGAACGGCCCTCAGGATAACAGTACTTTGCCATGGCACAACTCTGGCGAGCGCTCTTTCAAACCAGATACACCCCCTGCAAAACCGCTCCAGAATAGGCTCACGCTTCCATCCTTACTTCGCTGCTTCGGAGCTGGGCGGAGCAACGAGCGGAGCGACGTTGCTGCCGACCAGGGTCCGGTTGAACGCGGGAAGATCCTCTTTCATGGCTTTCTGGTAGTCCGCGTCCACGCCAGCCATTTCCGTTTCAAACCCCTGCAGCAACTCCATCTGGGTATCGGTGGGGGCGAAGTCTGCGCCACCGGCGACGTCACCGCCTCCCGTGCCGACTTCTGCGTTCAGCCAGATCAGATTGAGATAAACCTTGTACGGTTCGACGAAGTACTTGTCATCGCTGTTGAGGAGTGCCGGCGAAGCCAGCTGGTTTTCGATCGCTAGGAGCTTCTTATCCATGTCCTCAGCGGCTTTCAAGAGTTCGGCCTTGTGTTTTTCCTGAGCCTCGTCCGAGGCTTGTGGCGGAGCGTCGACTGGTTCATCGCCTTCGTCGTCGTCTTCATCGAAGACCTGCTTCTCCTTTTCCTTTTTCTTGGGTGGACGCAGCATGGTCTCGATGACCTCGAGTTGTTTGCGGAGCCATTCAATCTGGTTGACGGTGTCAGCAGCACGGCTAATGTCACCGCTAATGCGAAGTAGAGTTTTCACCGAGAGTTCGATGTCCGCATCGGACCCGGGTGCGCGGGGATCGCGCACGACCGTAAGAGGCTGCGTGTACGATTGGTCCTCGACCTTGAGGCGCACCGTATATTTTCCGGGCGCCACGATCGGACCAACTTCTGCCGGCCTGCTTCCCCAATGTGTGATCGGCCGCGAATCAGACTCGCGGAATCGCGGTTCGTCCCAGATGTGCGGATTATCCGGGGCCACCGTTCGTAGTGCAATCAATCGCGGAGATTCATAGCGCAAGTCCCAGGTCACGCGATTCATGCCCGCCTTACCCTTGGCGTCGAGCTTTCGGACCACTTTGCCGTCAGAGTCAAGGATCTCAAGCTCAAGCGGTTTCTTCGGTGCGGTCTTCAGTGAAAAATTGAGCATGGCCTGGCCGCCGCGCGTAAAGCGGTAGGTGGGGCGCGGCTCAAACAGCGTGACCGCGGTGTCCGAGTGATTCTTCGCCATCTGTTCCAGCGGCGTTATGTCGTCGAGAATATGGAGTCCGCGTCCGTAGGTGGAGATCACCAGATCATGAAAATCCTTCTGCACCACCGCCCATGTGACCGGCGAGTGGGGTAATCCGGTATCGAGCGCAGTCCAGTGGCCGCCGTCATCGAGCGAATAATAAAGATCGTTTCCAGTCCCGGCAAACAGCAAGCCCGCGCAGTTGGGGTCTTCGGCGATCGTGCGCACATAGGACAAAGAGTGTTTGGGTAGATTGCCGGTAACCAACTTCCAGGTCTTCCCCAGGTCCGTGGTCTTGTAAATGAAAGGATCACGATTATCCATGAGGTGAAAATCGACGCTGACGTATGCTGTGCCCGGATCGAAGCTCGAAGGTGCGATGCTGGTGATCGTCCCCCACGGCGGGAGTCCCGGAATATTCTTGGTAACGTTGTTCCAGTTCGCTCCATCGCTCGTGTACCAGACCTGACCATCGTTAGTTCCCGCCCAGATGAGTCCTTTCTTGATTTTGGACGGAGCGATCGCGAAGACCACCTCTCCGTAGAATTGCCCGAGATTGTCTCCCACAATTCCTCCCGAGGGAACAATGCGCGCGGGATCTTGCGTGGAAAGGTCCGGGCTAATGACCGACCAACTCTGCCCGCCATTCGTGGTCTTGAAGATCACCTGGCAACCGTAGTAGACCGTGTTGTGATCGAAGGGATCGATGGCCAGCGGCGCCGTCCAATGGCAGCGATACTTGATCGCGTTGGGCGGTGAATCCAGAGTATGCATCCAGGGACTGACGGAACGCGCATGCTTAGTGCGGGCGTCCCAGCGCGTGACTTTATTGCCGTAGCAAGTCGCCCACACCACGTTTGGATCGGCTAAATCCGGCACTGTGAACCCGGATTCGCAACCGCCCATTTCGCGATCCCAGCCGGTTTCTCTGGAATCCACGGGCAGGCTGGGCCCGCGCATATTTCCGTCGTCCTGCATGTTGCTGTAGAAGTAGTAGGGAATCTGGTTGTCGACGTCAACGTGGTACATCTGGCCGATAGGGAACGTTGCGCGGTGAAAGCCGCGACCGTGGACGGTCGTGATGCTTAAGCCGCCATCATCGGTAACCACAAATCGGTCGGGATTGGTGGGGTCGATCCAGATGTCGTGAGTGTCTCCTCCCCAGGGGACTTCCTTGAAGTTCTCCCCTCCATCGAGTGACTCGTGGAAGGAACTGTTCGCCACGTACACTTCATTGTCGCTTCCCGGCGAAACCGCCAGCCGGACGTAGTAGCCCGCCCGTCCAATCAAGGCGCGTTGGTAATTGATGGCCTTCCAGTGTTCTCCCGCATCATCAGATCGCCAAAGCGAGCCCTGATCTTTGGTCTGAATCAGTGCATAAACGCGGTTTGAATTGGTGGGAGCAACCGCGACATCGATCTTCCCCAGGGGACTATGGGGAAGCCCATGCTCTTCGATCCGGGTCCACTTCGTTCCGCCGTCATGAGAAATCCAAATTCCACTGCCCGAGCCGCCGCTGAACTCACCGTAGGTATGCAGCTCTACTTGCCACATGCCAGCCACTAACATGAGCGGATTATGCGGATCCATAGACAGCCCGGAGCACCCCACATTCTCTCCACCAAAGAGGACACGGTCCCAATGCTGGCCGCTATCGGTGGTGCGGTAGACGCCACGGTCCTGCTGCGGTCCAGTCGCGCGCCCTAATGCGCAGGCAAAGACGATGTCAGGATTCGAGGGGTGGACGATGATGCGCCCGATGCGGCCTGTTTCCGCCAGTCCCATGTTCGTCCAGGTCCTGCCGGCGTCGGTCGACTTGTAAATTCCGTTGCCCATCACGTCGCTGTCACGGATCACCCACGCCTCTCCTGTTCCCGCCCAGACAATGCTGTGGGCCGAGGGCGTCACGGCGAGAGCGCCGATGGCGGCGACGGGCTGCTTGTCAAAAATCGGCGCCCAATGATTTCCGCCATCCGTCGATTTCCAAACTCCCCCCGAGGCTGCTCCCGCGTAGTAAGTGCTCGGATCTCCCGGCACCCCCGCAATAGCCGCGATGCGGTTCCCAACCCGTGGCCCGACGAAGCGGAACCGAAACGAGCCTTCCTCCTCGGCGTTCGGCTGTTGCGCACTCGCTGAAATCACGCTGCCCAAGATTGCAATGCAAGCAAAGCAGAACATCAGTTTTCTGATGAACATTCCTCGAAGCCTCCGCTGACCTAACAGGAATCGACAAGCGGGAATCTTACATGTACAGGCGCAGAGAGCCAAGTCGGTATTCAGCGAGCATCGCCGGGCGCAGCTCGAACCGCTTGGCATCGAACTGGTGAAGTACAACACCGCCGGCCGGGGAGGAATCAGCGAGCCCCGAGCAGAATGTCCACTGTTAACTGGTCAAGAAATTCGTAGGGCAAGCGTTTTTTCAGGATCGCATCCTTGTCAAAAGCATGCGACAGCAAAGCGGCTGACCCGTGCTTCGAATAGGCACGCGTCTCGGGAGTTCCCGATGGTGCCGCAGAGATCTGCTTGAGAATTGCTTGAATCTCGCGGTCGGCATTCCACTGAGCGGCTTTTTCTTTAAGAATCAGATAAGTGCGCATGCAGCCGCGGGCAAAATCCTTGACGCCCGCGCAATCTTCCGTGCGGTAGGCATGCGCATCGAAGTGCCGCGGACCGTCGTACCCGACGTCTTCCAGAAATTTCACGAGCCAGAATGCCGTCTTCGGGTTGGCCGAGCCAAAACGCAGATCCTGGTCGTATCGTCCCGGCATTTGATCATTCAAATCGATATGAAACAACTTGCCGGCCTCCCATGCCTGCGCCACGCCATGCATGAAGTTGAGACCGGCCATCTGTTCGTGAGCGACTTCCGGATTGACGCCCACCATTTCTGGATGGTCCAGCGTGGGAATGAATCCCAGATAGTGCCCGGTGGTCGCCATATAAATGTCGGCGCGAGGCTCGTTGGGCTTGGCTTCGAGGGCGAACTTGTATCCGTACTTGCAAGCGATGTTGTATTCGCAAAGATAATTGACGGCATCCCGCAGGCGCTTGACCGCTTCGTCGGCGCGGCGGCAGGCGTCGGTTTCGACGCCTTCGCGTCCGCCCCACAGAACAAAAATCTTGGCTCCCAGTTCCGCCCCCAGGTCCATGGCGCGCATGGTTTTCTGCAACGCGTAGGCACGCACCTCGGGATCGTTGGCCGTGAACGCGCCGTCGCGAAACACGGGATGATAGAACAACGATACCGTCGCCATGGGCACGACGATCCCGCTCTCCTGACACGCCGTGCGGAATTCCTTGACGATCTGGTCGCGTTCGGCAGGCGTCGCGTCGATCGGCACCAGGTCATTGTCGTGAAGGTTGACGCCCCACGCTCCCAGTTCGCCCAGCACCGAGACGATCTGCGTTGGCGGCATCGTAGGGCGCACAGCGTCGCCAAATGGATCGCGTCCGCGATTTCCCAGCGTCCACAACCCAAAAGAAAACTTGTGCTCCGGTTTTGGCTCGTAGTGTCCGTTCTTATGGCTCATACTCTCCTCAAATTATTGTTGGTCAGATGGATTTAATGCCGGAGGGGAAGACGAGATCTTCCCGACCAGGTTTTCTTCTGCTTTCTTGTGTAATTCCTGCACCTTGTGGAGTTCTTTCCCGGCATCGGCGGTTTCCCCGAGAGCCTGATACAGGCGACCCAACTGATAGTGAGCATCGGGTTGCGCGGGATCGAGTGCGACGGCGCGCAGCAACGCCGCCTTTGCGTCCTTGTAGTTTTTCTGCTGCATATGGATGGCGCCCAGATCGACGTACGTGATGCGCAAGGTGGGATTGATTTTCTGCGCTTGGTTTAGAAACGGCAGTGCGGCGTCGGGATGGTTATTCTTCCATGCGATGTCGCCCAGGTATGCCAGCGCCTGGGCGTGGGTCGGGTCGACAGCAAGCTCGCGTTCGAACTCCTGTTTGGCTTCGTCATACTGGTGCGACTTCCAATGCAGGTAGCCGAGACCGAAGTGGACGTTGGGTTCGTTGGGGGAAATCTTGGCGGCCGCCTCGAACTCGGCAATCGCCTCAGGAGTTCTGCCCAATCCGTCGAGCGCTTCTCCGAACAGGACGTGGGCGGGCGCCGAATCCGGATTCTGCTCGAGGATCTGATGGAACTCCTCCTGCGCGCAGGAAAATTTCCGAGCCCACAAGCAGCTCTGCGCCAGTACTTGATGAAGCTCGACATTGCTGGGGTCCGCCTTGGCGGCCGGTTCCAGATACTGCGACGCGAGATCGAATTTCTTTGTCCCGTAGTAACTCAGCCCCAGCAATGTCCGCGCCTGAATGCTTGCAGGGTCCGCTGCGAGCGCCGCACGTAGAGCGATCGCCGCCGCCGGAAATTGTCCCTGCTTGAATTGCGCCAAGCCCAGGTTGAGCGCGACCCCGGGCAGCTTGGGGTTGAGTTTGAGTGCGCGCCTGTAGGCCGTTACGGCCTCCGGATACTTCTGCTGTTTCGACAGGACAACTCCCAGTCCGGCGAACGCAGCCGCGTCGCTCGGATTGCGCTCGGTCACCGCCCTCCAGGCTCGTGCGGCCTCGGGCAATTTCCCTTGTTGTTCGAGCGCGATCGCAACGGCGGGAGTCTGAGCCCGCGCCGACACCAAAGGCGCAAAAAAGCCGGTCAGCGCCAGGTGAACGAGTTTGGATCTCCAGTTCTTCATCTGCACTCGCGTGCTTCTCTAGGCTGTCATTCTGAGCAAAGCGAAGAATCCCGTGCATGCCCACACTGCCGGCGGCCTCAATGGGAGTTTCGACAGCTTCGGTCTTCGCGGCGCCGTGTAGTGACGAAGGACGTTCCGCCAGCGACTGAGGACATGGTCAGCCCCGCAAATAATAAGCCCCGCTCGCAGGATACTTACTGCGAGCGGGGCCGATAGGCGAACCATGCTGGATCAGAAGTACAGCTTCAACCCAAGCTGAATCTCGCGTGGGTCGTGAGCCGACGTGATCGCACCGAAGTCACCGTTGGTAAAGGTGTTGCTGACGTTGTTGAACTCCGTGTGGTTGAAGGCATTGAAGAACTCCGCACGGAATTCGAGCTTGCTGCCACGAGTCTCGCTGAACAAGAAGGACTTGAACAGCGCGAGGTTCCAGTTCTGGCGGCCAGGACCACGAATGCTGTTGAACCCTAGGTTGCCGAAGGTTCCAGCCGCCGTTGGGGAGAATGCGGACGCGTTGAACCAGCTCTTCACCGTCTTCGGGTAGCTGACGCTCCCGTTAACGTTGGGCCGATTATCGGCATTGGGAATGATGGTGGTGATATTTCCAGTGCCAATCAGCGAGCCAGTGCAGCTCGTCGGAAGCGTCGCCTGGGCGCAGTTCGTGATACCGCCTTCCGAGATATGGATCGGCTCGCCCGAGGTCAACGTTACGATGCCCGATACCTGCCATCCACCTACCGTGGACTTCAACAGCTTGTTAGAACTGTCTTTCAGGAACGGGATGTCGTAAATGAAGTTGACGAACGCGATGTTGGTGCGATCCAAGCCAGAAGGACCGTTATCGTAGTTCAAGTTGTAGGGGTTGTCAAAATTGTTCAAGTCGCCCACTCCGTTATTGCCTGTCGCAGGATCGATTGCCCGAGACAAGGTGTAAGCTGCCTGAAGTGTCAGGTCATGCCGGATCTGACTGTGCAATTCGGCCTGGAAGCCATTGTAATGCGAGTTCTGCACGTCCTCCGTCTGTCTGATGGAGTGGAATCCCAAGTACTGAACCCGCTTGTTGTAGTCGGCGTTGTTGTTCAGGAAAAGCGCTGGGATCTGGGTGGTTAGACTAGGCAAGTTGGTTTCGAGGTATGCATTCTGGTTCCGGTTCTGGTTGCCGACGTATTGGACGGCCAACACTGTGCGCGATGACAGCGCCCGCTGAACACCGAAGCTGTACTGATAACTCACCGGCAGGTTGTTGTTCACTTTGTCCAGGCCGGTGATGCTAGCCACGGTAATGGGCGCAACCAAGGGTAGTCCGCTGCTCAGTTGCGTGCCGGGGTTTTCCAGTTCCACGTTGCTGAAGTTAATGTTGGTGCTGAAGGGTACGTTGGGGCCGGCGTTATACATGTCGTTGCCCTGAATGCGCTCGTACATGACGCCAAATCCACCGCGGACGACGGTTTTGCCCGATCCAGTCAGATCATAGGCAAAGCCAACGCGAGGACCAAAAGCTGCCCAGTGATTGTCGACCAGGCCCTTCGGAACTCCCGGCGTCTTGCCGGGAATACCGATACCATTCAGGTAGAACTGGGTACCGGCCAGGATGGGATTCGGACTGGTGCCCAGGCCCTGACTCGTGGGAGAAATGTTGTTCCCGGCTGCGTCCGCGAAGATCGGAGCGGCAGCCGCATTATAGAGGTTGGGATAGAAGTTGCCCATGCGGTTGTTCGCTTCATAGGTGTGCGGCACACCGTCCCAACGAATACCAAGGTTCAAGGTCAGACGGTGATTGACACGCCAGTTGTCCTGAACATATGCGGCCCAGGAAACGTTGTTCCAGAAGCCGTGGTCCTGGACAGCCAGTTCGTTGTAGCCCGAAGCGGCACCCAGCAGGAAATCACCAAAGTCATTGCCGGTGAAGTTGTTGTTAAAGGTAAAAGAGCCCTGCGTGTTGCCAAACAGATCCTGAACCTTCTTGTAGATCGCCCAACTGCCGCCCATCTTTATCTGGTGCGCGCCCTTGGTCCAGGATATGTCGTCACGGATTTGGTAGTCATCCGCTTTGTTGCGCCACGGCCAACTGGCGTTGGTGTAATCCGTGTTGGTCAAACCGGCAAGGTGAATTTCCGGGATACGGTTGTTATTGTTCGGTCCGCTGAAGATGCGATTCGAAGTGAATCCGCTGGGACGGCCCAAAACGCCGGTGGGCAGAATGGCGATGCGGTTTCCGTTGTAATTGAAGGCCACCTCGTTCAGGAGCGTCGGGCTGATCACGTACGTGGTATGGATGACGCCGCTGTACGAGGGGTTGCCGAACGTGTTGCTAGCTGTGGGAACGTTGTCACCGCTCCACATCGACGTGCCGAAGTTCTGGGCGATTTGCTCGGCAAGAAAGTGGCCAAAAACCGAGAACTTGCTGTTGAACTGGTGGTCGATGCGGACGATCTCTTCCTTTACACTCGTGGGAACGTTGTTCCCGCCTTGGAAAGCCGGCTTTCCGCTACTCACACCGTTATTGGCGGGAAAAATCCCCTTCTGGAGCAGAGCGAGTGAGTTGGGATCGATCATGCAGCTCGGGATTGTGTTGCCGGGGAACGGGCTACCCTGCACAATTCCAACTGGTGCGACTTTGCCAGGGCAATTCCTGAATAGAAAACTAGCGGTGACGTTAGCGGCGCTGGGAACGGAAATTGGAATACTGGCCGGCAGCGCCCCGCCATACCACGCCGTGTCAGGTACCGTCTGGTCTAGTGTCTGGCCCTGAATCAGCCGACGCCATTCCATGTTGTAGAAGAAGAACGTCTTATGCTCCTTCGCCCAGAAGTCAACTGGACCACCAGCATTGAAGCCGAAGGTGTGGAAACGGAGCTCGGCGACTTTTTGCGGAGATGGGTTAAAGTAGTTGCGGGCGTCGAGCGCGTCGTTGCGCAGGAACTCCCACGCGCTAGCGTGGTACTGTTTGGTTCCAGACTTGATGACCGCCGTCATAGTCGCTGACGACGAGAGTCCATATTCCGCGCTGTAGTTCGATGTCATTTGGCGGAACTCGGCGATAGCGTCCATGGAAGGCATTACGTCAGAGCCACCCGCGCCACCGCGGTCGTCGCTCTCACCGCCGTCCAGCAGGTAAAGGTTGTGGCTTTCGCGCATGCCGTTAAAGCTTACGTTGGCATCGCCGCCTACCGGCGTGGGAATCTGAAAATCGCCTTGGCCGCTGGAAGCTCCAGGCGTCAGCGAGATCAGGGAGTACATGCTGCGCCCGTTGGTGGACAACTGACTGAGCTGTTGTCCAGTGATTACGTCGCTGACTTCGCCGGTATCGGCTTGCACGGCGATCGCCGCTGCCTCCACCGTGACCTCTTCTTTGTTGCTGCCGACTTGCAGCTTCATGTCGACGCGGGCGCGATCGCCCACGGCCAACACGACGTTCTTTTGCTCGGTGACCTTGAATCCCGCTACCTCAGCTCGGACCGAGTAGTGGCCGATGTGAAGATCCGGCGCCACGTACTCGCCGCTGCCACTGGTGGTCAGGGTGCGAGCCAGACCGGTCTCGAGGTTGGTAATGGTAATGGATGCGTTCGGGACTGCGGCGCCCGTCGGGTCCGTCACAGTGCCGACGATGGTCGCTTCCTGAGCGAACGCCGACGTGGCGAACACTGCCAGGAAGAAACATGTGAAGAGAGCGACGATCGCGAGACGCCTTACGTTGCGGCCTCTCACGAAAAGGCCCAAACTCCCGGCATACGTGGGCGAGAGACTTTTCATTTGCCTGCCTCCAGGAAAACCACTTTTTTATTGAGAGACGTCCTACAGGGGACGCCCCAAGCTCGTAAACGTTTACGGTTTACAGCCGTTGGTTGATCGTTGTCAAGTAGAAAATCGATTTTTGTGGCCAAGACGCCGTGGCCGTCTGGATTCGCCGCGTTTTCGCCGTTTAGGTGCCCGAAACCGCTGTTTTCGGGAGGGACTTCCCGACGGTACGAGCATGCCTTTCACCCAGTTCAGGCCCGTCAAAACGCCCGTCGGGCGTGCTTCTCGAGCCGCTTGCTTGACGCAGGATTTCCCCTGTGCTACAAGCGACGGTCAACCGTAAACGTTAACGAAGCGACAACTACCGCACCGCATTACCGTCCACACGGGTTCAAAGCGAGTCGCGGAGGAGGCTCTCATGCGGCGGCGTCATACTCAAATTCAAACCATCCTGCAGTTGGCAGCACTTCTCAATTGCATGCTTCTGCGTTGCGCCGCACAGACCGGCAGCCCCGTCTATTTGGACCCTTCCCAGCCCATCAACGTCCGCGTGGACGATCTGGTTGGCCGGATGACTCTGGAAGAGAAAGCCTCGCAGTTGGTGAATCAGGCTCGCGCTATCCCGCGACTGCAAGTCCCTGCCTACGACTGGTGGAGCGAAGCTCTTCATGGGGTTGCGCGAGCAGGAACAGCAACCGTGTTTCCGGAACCGATTGGGCTGGCCGCGACTTTCGATGATGCGCTGATTCATGAGATGGCGGTCGTCATCGGGACTGAGGCGCGAGCCAAACATGATCAGGCGGTTAAAGCTGGCCGTCGCGATATCTATGAAGGTTTGGACTTCTGGTCGCCGAACATCAACATTTTTCGTGACCCGCGTTGGGGACGGGGACAGGAAACTTATGGCGAAGATCCTTTTCTGACGGCGCGGATGGGCGTGGCATTCATCACGGGACTTCAAGGGGACGATCCAAAATATTTTCATGTGATTGCGACCGCCAAACATTTTGCGGTGCATAGCGGTCCCGAGACCACGCGGCATACGGTCGATGTGCAGGTATCGAAGCACGACGAGGAGGACACTTATCTGCCGGCATTCCGCGCAGCGATCACCGAGGGAAAGGCCGAGTCGGTGATGTGCGCTTACAACCGCGTCAATGGGCAGCCGGCATGCGCCAATACGTTCTTGTTGCAGGACACGTTGCGCGGAGCGTGGAAGTTCAACGGCTACGTGGTTTCAGATTGCGATGCCGTGGTGGACATCTTTCAGGGGCATCACTTCGCGAAAAGCCAGGCCGAAGCTACCGCGGACGCAATCAAGACAGGCATGGACAACGAGTGCGCCGACTACATTACCATTGTCAAGGACGTTCATGATTACCAGCCATTCATCGACGCCGTCAAGCAAGGACTGCTCGCCGAGGCCGATCTCGACGTCACGTTGAAACGGCTGTTCACCGCGCGCATGCGTCTGGGGATGTTCGATCCTCCAAGCTTGGTACCGTATGCCAACACGCCCGAATCAGAAATTGACAGTGCTCCGCACCGTGCCCTGGCGCTCAAAACGGCGCAAGAATCGATGGTGTTGCTGAAGAACGATGGCGTGCTGCCTTTTGGAGCGGGCGTAAAGAAGATTCTGGTGGTTGGTCCACTCGCCGATTCTGCCGAGGTACTGTACGGGAACTACAGCGGGACTCCATCGCACGCGGTCACGGTCCTGGAAGGGGTGCGTAAGCAGTTCTCCGGAGCGCAGGTTTCGTATCAACCCGGCACGAATTTTCTGAGTGAGAAGGCAGTTAACGGGGATCCGTTGATTGCAGCCGTATCGGCGGCGCGTCAGGCCGACGTCGTCGTCGCCGTGGTCGGCATCACCTCCAAACTCGAAGGCGAAGAGATGAAGGTCGACGTGCCTGGATTCCGCGGCGGCGATCGCACCAGCCTTAACCTGCCTGCGGAAGAAGAAGCCCTGCTCGGAGCCCTGAAGGGAAGCGGCAAGCCTCTCGTAGTGGTCCTGATGAACGGAAGCGCCCTCGCCGTCAACTGGGCCAACGATCACGCCAACGCCATCCTCGACGCATGGTACTCGGGCGAAGAGGGCGGTACGGCCATCGCCCAAACACTGGCCGGGGCCAACAATCCTGCCGGACGCCTGCCGGTAACCTTCTACAGAGGTGTCGAGCAGTTGCCGGAGTTCGAAGATTATGCCATGAAGAACCGCACCTATCGCTACTTCACCGGCGAGCCTCTCTACGGCTTTGGGCACGGGTTAAGTTACACGACCTTCGAATACAGCGGCATGAAGCTGTCGAACGCTTCTCTGACCGCGGGTGACGCGCTGGATGTCGAGATAGACGTCAAGAATACCGGCAAGCGCGATGGCGACGAGGTAGCGGAACTGTATATCACCTTCCCGAAATTACCGGGCGCGCCCTTGCGCTCACTGCGCGGATTCACCCGCGTCCACCTGAATACCGGAGAGCAGAAACACGTAAAGCTGACACTCAGTCCCCGCAACCTCAGCTACGTGAATGAAGCGGGAGATCGTTTCGTTGCGACCGGCGACTACCTGATTACGATCGGCGGAGGACAGCCCGGCACGAGCGCCCCCCACGCCGAATCTCACTTGATGATCCAGGGCGAGCAGAAGCTCCCAGAGTAGAACGCACCGCTTGTGTGAGATGGATGGTGTGGGACCGGGTCTCTGACCCGGTCGTCGGGCGAAGCCCGACTTCGGCCCTGTCCACGTCGGCAAAGCGAGTCACCCATAAAGGGCCACCTCTCTGAAGCGATTCTCAGCATTAAGATGAGAACATGCGCTCGGCGTCGCCAACAATAATGAGGATCAGTCCGTTTTCCCGCTCGCTCGCTGCATTTCTAGTTCTGGGAATCTCACCTGCCAGGCTCCCGCTTTATTCCCAGGCGGTTGCACCCGAAGCGCAGCCGAAACCAAGCGCGCGCACGCCGGTTAGCCCGATCCGTTTCACCTACCAGCCCATTGATTTCAAACTCGACAGCTCTGAAACCCCCGAGCGCCACGCGCCGGAAACCATGGCCGGCGGCGTGGCCGTCTTCGACTACAACAACGACGGCAAACTCGACATCTTCTTCACCAACGGAGCCGATATCAAAACGCTCCGCAAAGATTCTCCGAAGTACTACAACCGCCTCTTCGAAAACGACGGCCACGGACACTTCACCGACGTTACCGAAAAAGCCGGCCTAGCCGGGACCGGCTACGATACCGGCATCGCCCTCGGGGACTACGATAACGACGGCTATGAAGACATTTTCGTCACCGGCGTCTATCGCAACACGCTCTACCACAACAACGGCGATGGAACTTTCATCGACGTCACCGCCAAAGCTGGACTGAACAAACCGGACTCGGAATACGGACCGCCCTGGTCCGTCGCCGCCGCCTGGGTCGATGTGAACAACGACGGCCTTCTCGACCTTATCGTCATCAACTACCTGAAGTGGGATTTCAACCACGAGCCCGTCTGCGAAGGCTACGGCCATCGCGACTACTGCCATCCCAAGATGTACAAGCCCACCCCCAATCAATTGTTCATCAACAACGGCGACGGCACCTTCCGCGATGCCTCGGTCGAAGCCGGTTTCCGCGCGCATCCCGGCAAAGGCATGGGAGTGGCCGCTGCCGACACCGAACTCTCCGGCAAGATGGATCTCATCATCACCAACGACAAGCTGATGAATTCCTTCTTCCGGAATAAAGGAGGCGGAAGGTTCGAGGAGGCCGGCTTTGAAGAGAACGTCGCGCTGCGCGAAGACGGCGTCTACATCTCCGGCATGGGAGTAGATTTCCGCGACTTAGATAACGACGGCTACCCCGACATTTTTCTAGTCGCACTCGATGGCGAGACCTTTCCCCTCTACCACAACACCGGTAAGGGAAGCTTCGTGGAAGTGACGCGAGAAAGCGGCATGACCAAATTGAGTCTGCCCATGGCCGGATACTCTCCAAACATCGCCGATTTCGACAACGACGGCTGGAAAGACATTTTCGTCTCCCGCGGACACGTGCAGTCGCTGCTGTCGGCGCCGAATCTCGCTGTCGAACAGCCCAACACCGTCTTCCGCAATCTTGGCGGGATGAAGTTTTCCGCGCTCACCGCCGAGGCGGGATTCACCGCGCAACCTCCTTCCCGCCACCGCGGCGCAGCCGTCGGCGACCTCAATGGAGACGGTCGCCTCGATGTTGTCGTGAGCGCGATCAATGCCCCCGCTGAAATCTGGATCAACCAGAGTCCCGGCAGCAATCATTGGCTGGAGTTCAAGCTGCAAGGCACCAAGAGCAATCGCGACGGCATCGGAGCAAGAATCAAGCTGCTCACCAAATCCGGTGCGCAGTACAACCACATGAGCACCAGCGCCGGCTACGCCTCCTCTAGCGCCGCGCCGGTCCATTTCGGCCTGGGCGCCAACGCCTCAGCGGATTTAGTCGAAATCCGCTGGCCTTCAGGCATCGTTCAACAATTGCACGACGTGACGGCTGACCGGGTCGTCGCGGTGAAGGAACCGTCTCAATAGGGATTCAAGGGGTCTCCCGATGAGGCGGCCATCTTGGGGCACCTCGGTTTCTGGGATTGGTCTCACGAAATTGGTTTGAAGCGAAGCCCCGATCTGAATCGCGCCTCAGGCCTCTGCGCGCAACTTCTCCCACACGTGCCGGACCTGCTCGCGGGTTGGATCGAGGGAACTGGAGTTGTCGATCACGTAGTCGGCGGCTTTGATCTTTTCCTCGTCGGAAAGCTGCGCGGCCATGCGGCGGGCCACTTCTTTGCGCGCGGTTTCGAGGTCGATCTTCTGCCGGGCCGCGAACCGGGCCGCGCGCTGGTCGGGGTTGCAGGTCACGACGACCAGGCGGTCGAAGCGCTTGGCCGCGCCCGCCTCGAGAATCAGTGCCGCCTCGACTATGGCGACGGCGTGCCGGTCCTGGATGCCCATCTGCTGCATCCATTCATCCTGGCTGCGAATAACCACCGGATGCACGATGCGGTTCAGTTCTTCGACGCGCGAGGCGCGTTTGCTGGGGGCGTCCGTCGCCGGGCCGAACGCAGCCTCGGCCAGTTTGGCCCGGTTGACACTGCCGTCGAGATTGAGAATCTCGCGGCCGAAATGGCGGACCACTTCGTTGTAAACGGCCTGACCCGGCTGCATCAGCGAGTGCGCGATGTGGTCGGCTTCCACCAGATACGCGCCCAGGGCGACAAACATCTTTCCGACTATTGACTTGCCGGCGGCAATGCCTCCGGTGAGACCGACTTTCAGCATTCCTCCTCCCAAATAAGGACTTTCACCACCGAGACACAGCGACACAGAGAAAAACGATGAAAGAAAAAGAAAGGGTTTCTCCGTGCCTCGGTGTCTCTGTGGTGAAGGTCGTTTGATCAGACACGGGAAAGTTCCGGGACGCGGCTTCCCCGGCGCATCTTCGCGGCTTTGACCGTATTGAACATCAGCATGGCTATCGTGAGTGGACCCACTCCGCCGGGGACGGGCGTGAGGCCTCCGGCAATCTCAGCAACTTCGGGGTGCACGTCGCCGATTAGCGTCGACCCTTTCTTGCGGAAATTCTCGTCCCTCTTCGCGTTTCCGGCAAAAAAACGCTGGAACTCGACGGCATCGGTCACAGTGTTCATGCCGACGTCAATCACAGTCGCTCCGGGCTTGACGAAGTCGCGGGTGATCATTCCGGCGCGTCCAATCGCGGCCACCAGAATGTCGGCCCGACGGCACATTCCGGGCAAATCGTGCGTTTTCGAGTGGCACACGGTCACCGTGGCGTTGGCGTTGAGCAGCAGCATGGCTGCGGGCTTGCCCACAATGTCGCTGCGGCCGACGACCACAGCCTCGCGTCCGGCTATGGGGATCTGGCTGCGCTTCAGGATTTCGATCACTCCGGCGGGGGTGCAGGGTACCAGACCGGGGCGCTGCGTCGAAAGGAAGCCCACGTTCATGGGATGGAAGCCGTCGACGTCCTTGGCCGGGTCGACAGCCAGCAACACTTTTTTGGCGTCGACGTGAGCGGGCAGGGGCAGTTGCACCAGGATGCCGTCGATTTCTTCACGCCGGTTGAGATCTTCGATCAGAGCCAGTAGTTCGCCCGTGGTGGCGGATTCCGGCGGGGTCAGCTTTTCGCTATAGACACCTACCTCCTCGCAGGCTTTGACCTTGCCGCGCACGTAGATCTCGGACGCCGGGTTATGTCCCACGAGCATTACGGCCAGTCCGGGCCGGACTCGGGCGGCAGCGAGGGTTTTGGCTTCCGCTGCCATTTCGGCTCGGATGTCCTGGGCAATTTTGGTTCCGTCAAGAATGGTTGCTGGCATTGGATTTGATTCTATCGCAGAGGGCGTAGAGGGAGGAGAGTCGCGTCTGTCGTACAATGTCTCCCTTATGATCGAGAAAGATCTGCTGGAAATCCTGGTTTGTCCGGTGTGCAAGGCGGCGCTCGAGTATCGCCAGAACCCAGAAACCTTGAAGTGCACGAAATGCCATCGTGTTTATGCGGTGAAGGACGACATCCCTAACATGCTCGTCGATGAGGCGAAGATCGAGCCTTAGTCTGGGACTGCGTCGTATACGGCACGCGCGGTAGCGCGGGCGCAACGTTTCCGGTTCCGAGCGCTACTCCATTTTCATGTATTGCGTGGACTAAACCCGCAGTGTCATCCCGAGCCAGGGACCTGCTTTCAGCGGGTTAAAAGAGGAATGAACAGGCGGCATGTATCGAAGTTGTTCATTTAGGAGCGAAGCGAGGGATCTGGGTCCTTGCCCGCACCACCAGTGTTGCTGCTGCCAGCAAACACCTCGATCGCTCGCTACGCTCGGGAAGACAATCGCCTGGGACAGACTGCTCTGGGGATGCAGCAACTAAGTAAAACTGCCTAGCGCATCCGCCAGGGAGAGAACTCTGGCCAATGGGTCATGGCGTCTTTCGCCCACGCGGTGGACTTGTCCGTGTGACAGGACGTGCAAGGGTTGGGAATCTGATACTGGTCGGTCAACACGGGGGAAATGAAGCGGAAGGTGTGGGCACGGACGAAGGTGTCAGGAACTCCTTCAGTTTCGATCCTGGGCATGTGGCAGGCCACACATTCGCTGCCCGCGCTGCCATCTTTGTGGTGAGTATGCTCTTCGAGCGTGGCAGTGTGAGGGCCGTTGGGCGACGTCGGACCGTGACATTCCAGGCACAACTGCTGCGCCGGTTTCCTCAATTGGGCATAGTTCGCCGTGCCGTGCACGTCGTGGCAGGTGGAGCATGTGATCCCGTGCCGGTACATGACGCTCTGCACGAAGTCGTTGCCCTGCATACGGTTCTTGTGCGCGGTACAGTCGGGAAAGTACAGGAAGTTCGTTTGCCCTAGGGTGCAATCCTCGAGTTTCCAGAAATCCTGCAATTTTAGTCCGACGTTGAAGCCGACCGGCCAGTCATAGAACTTGCCTTCGATGGGGCTGGTTAGAGGCCGGCCCTGCGAATGGCATTGGATGCAGGTATCGGTGGCGGCCACCGAATCCATCGCGGCAGGATTGAGGATGTTGCCGCGCGCCGGATGCGCCACATGCTCGCTGCCCGGCCCATGACAGCGCTCACAGCCTACGTTCCACTCGGCTACCTGTTTGGTGTGGATGTCGTAGCCCACCGAGTGGCAACCATCGCAGGTGGGTCCGGTCGGCCGCTGCAGGTTGTCGGGGGGATAAAACGCCGCCCACCAGTCGCCCGTGGGCGGAACCAAATACGGAAGCCACTGGCGCTTCCCGACGACCCACTGCGCCGAGAGGGGGAAATAATCATCGCCAATCCTGGTGAAATACCGCTGCTTCCAGAGACTGCCGTAGACGAACGCCACCTGGTTCCTGTTGAACCTGGCGACCATATTCGTAGCCAGATCGGGAATGATGGCATCGGGGTGGCTGTACGGATCGCGTACCACGTTCGCCATTGGCGTCTTCTGCCAGCGGTCGTAGATCTCCGCGTGGCACTTCTGGCAGGATTGGGAGCCAACGTAGTGCGCCGACGTGGCAAGTGCCGCCTGCTGCGAGAGTTCCTGCCGGGTGAGCGGCCCGAGGGTCCGAAGGAATAACACGAGTTTCCAACTGTCGAGCGACGATTCCAGGTGCGGATTGCCCCAGGCCGGCATGCCTGTGAGTTGGACCCCGTTCTCAATGATGTAGTGCATCTCCCCGTCGGTCAGGGTTTGCGTGGCAGCCGCGCGCAAATCCGGCACTCTCGGATAGAGGTGTCGGCCCACCGTCGTGGTGCCGACGCCGTCAGTTCCATGACACGCGGCGCATTGAGTTACAAAGAGTTCCCGGCCTTGATTGATGGCATCGGAGTTTGCATCGAGAGGATTCTTGAGGTTCCGATCCGGTTTGGGAATGGCCAGATTCCGCACCTTTCGGGCCAGCATGGCTTCCCAACTGGGAGGTGCGACGGTTGCGCGGAAACCCCGCCGAACCAGCACGACGCCACCAATCGTAGCAGCAATAATCACCAGCAACCCGGCGGTAAATAGCGCCTTCAAAACTCTCACGTAGGTTCACTTTCCAGTAGTGGGGGCCATTCTATCGCTCCTCGCTTTCATTTCGCGAAAAACGAAGGCCTCAACCAAATCCTCGGCCGTTGTCGTTTGCGGGCTCTTGGCGGCAGCCAGTGCCCGACCAGGCCTTGGACTTTGAGGCGTTGTGCTCCGAAAACGACACATTGTGTCAGTTTGGTGATTACTGGCAGGTACAAAAGGAACCTGAGGAAGCGGAAAAGGCTCCAGAGGTTGCCTGCAACTTTCGATATACACAAGGGTTAATGAATCCAGTAGGGATTGTGGAACGTACTAGCACCAAGGGACGCATTGCGGCATTTGAATTGCATGCAACTTCTATAGCTGCCGATGAGTCTAATACGGCAAAGGTATAGAAAGGTCGGAATCGGAGGTGATGACGGCCATGAACGACAAGGTGATGAACGACAAGGAACGATTCACGCTGACCGAGTTAGCAGCGCTCAGGAACGACTTGCTGCAGGGTGGGATGATCGATTCCTACGAAGCCGCCGAGTTGCTCCAGGTGTTCCTGATGGGCCGTGGGTATGGGGTATCGCCCAAGGCAGCGTTGGACGCGGCGGGCCGCGTCGAGATGGCAGGGTGCGCCCTGCCGGTGCTGCAGCACGAACTGGAGAACCTCGCGCTGGTGATGTAAGGCCCAGCGGGCTGGTGACCCCGCGTGCAGCACATGGGAATTCAGCTTGCGTGAGAACACGCGCGGTGCTGGGCTGAAAGACTCAGGGAAGCATCAACGGGAGCTGAAATAGTTACACTCTGGGCAGCCGATCAAAACTAAGACCGACAACCAGTTTCACAAAGAGAAAGCCGGGCGAACCAGCCCGGCTTTCTCTTGCTGGACAGCCTTTGCCCCCAAGTATTCGGAGTTGCCGGTTTGGATCCGCACTTGGCGCCCCTGAGCCAGTGGCTTAGGAGGGCGTTTCTCACTCGTAGCGCAGGCTTTCGACGGGGTCGAGTTGCGAGGCTCGAGAAGCGGGTACGGTCCCGAAGATGATTCCGACCAGCGAAGAAACAATAATGGCGATGATCGCCGAGAGGCCCGAGATCGGGATGCGGTAGTCGGTCAGGAAGCGCACTGAGTAAGGAATGGCCAAGCCCGCCACGATGCCCGCGATCCCGCCCACAAACGAAATCAGCACCGCTTCGGCGAGAAACTGAACGCGGATCTCACGGTTGGTGGCGCCGATGGCTTTGCGAATACCGATCTCGCGAATGCGCGAGGTTACCGTCGCCAGCATGATGTTCATGATGCCGATGCCGCTCACCAGCAGTGTCACGAAGGCGACCAGCATGCCCACCATGGTCAGGGCGTCGGCAATTCTCGCCGCGACCTCGAGCAGATGGCTCAGGTTTTCTACGCTGTAAACTGACTCAGCGCGGTGCCGGGATTGGAGCACGTGTTTGATGGCGGCAGTGGCCGGGACCACGTCCTGCGTGCTGGCCACGGAAAAATAAATCTGGCGAACTTCTCCAGTGGGAGTAAAAAAACGGCTGACCGTGAAGGGGATCAGCATGGTGTCTTCCCCAATATCCGACTGGCCGAAGGTATCCACGCTTTCGCGGAAGACGCCGATGATGGTAAAGGGCAGGCCGCCGCTGAGTTTGAGGACGTGGCCGACGGAATTCTGCGGCACGCCGTAGAGTTTCTGCGCCAGGGTTTGAGTGATCAGGCCAACCTTGTTGCGTCCGGCCGAATCGGCAGCGTCGAAGAAGCGGCCCGCCAGCAGCACCAGATTGCGCACGCGCAGGTAATCTGGATCTACACCAAGGATGGAAATGTCGCGCTGTTTGCCGTCTCCCAGACTGATTCGGTCGCCCAAGGCCACGGTGGGAGAGGCGGCAACCACAGTCGGAACCTGCTCGCGCACGGCGCGCACGTCGTCCACCGTCATAGGATCGGGGGTGGAGTCAATACGCTGTCCGCCTCCTTGGTAGTCGGCATAGATCATATTGGTGCCGATGGATTGCAATTGGCGGAGGATGTATTGCTTTCCGGTCAGGCCGATCGTAGCCACCAGGATTACGGAGGCCGTGCCGACGGCCATCGCAAGCGCGGTCAGGGTGAATTGAAGCTTATTGCTGCAAAACGAGTCGTAGGCGAAGTTCACGATCTCGCCCAGCCCAGCCGTGACCCGGCGCGGGGCTATGACCGGCGAAGATGTCGCAGTCGGCATTGTGAGTGGTTAGATGCTAAACCTCACTTAAAAGCGCCGCAAGTTCCACGCCATTGATGTACTCTTAACCCAGCAAGAACTCTTGGGCGTGTTTCTAAAACACAGGACGGCAGTCTTTCTGCTGGCGCTGACGGCGGCAGCTTTGCTCCTGCACGGCTATCATCCTTACGCCGAAGACGCGGAGATCTATCTTCCCGGGGTGGAACGAATCCTGAACCCGGCGCTGTTCCCGGTGGGGCAGGAGTTCTTTCAGTCGCATGCCCGGATGAGCTTGTTTTCGAACCTGGTGGCGTTTTCCTTTCGTTTGACTCATCTGCCCTTCGAAACCGGACTGCTGGTGTGGCACCTCGCTTCGATTTTTTTGTTGCTGCTGGCCTGCTGGCAGCTCAGTGGCCTTATGTTTCGGTCCGCCAAGGCGCAGTGGGGATCGGTGTGCCTCATTGCCGCCCTGCTGACGATTCCCGTTGCCGGCACTGCTCTCTTTCTCATGGACCAGTACCTGAATCCGCGGAATCTCGCGGCGTCGGCGGGAGTGTTTGCACTCACGCGCCTGATGGAATTGAAATACGTTCGCGCGTTGTTATGGCTGGCATTCGCAGCGTGTGTGCATCCGCTGATGTCGTCCTTTGTAATTTCTTTCTGCGCGCTGTTGGTTCTAATGAAGCAGTACGAGTCGCGGGTGCAACCATACCTCAAACGCGTAGAGGTCCCAGCGACGGTGGCGTGTTTGTTTCCGCTGACGCAGTTTACTCCTGCCTACCACGAAGCGGCGAAGCTGCACCCTTATCACTACATCCAGCACTGGGCCTGGTATGAGCTGATCGGACTGGTGGCGCCGATAGGACTGTTCTATTGGTTCAGCAACATTGCCCGCGCAAAAAGATGGACGAATACCGCGCGCTTGTGTCGCGCCTTCATCGTCTACGACGTGATTTACATTGTGGCCGCGCTGGTCGTGGATTTACCGGAGCGCTTCGAAAGCCTGGCGCGATTGCAGCCCCTGCGCAGCCTGCACCTCCTGTACTTGGTGATGTTCGTCATCATAGGAGGATTGCTGGGTGAGTTGGTGCTGAAAAATCGAGTGTGGCGATGGCTTGCCCTGTTCGTTCCATTGAGTGCAGGCATGTTCATGCAGGAGCGCAGTCTATTCCCAGCAAGTGCGACCGTTGAATGGCCCCGGCAGGTGCCGAGGAATCCGTGGGCGCAGGCGTTTGTTTGGGCGCGTCAGAACACAGCCGTTGATGCGGTCTTCGCAATGGATCCACGCTACATGGATATCGCCGGCGAAGACGAGATTGGATTCCGCTGCCTGGCGCAGAGGAGCCGTCTGGCCGACGCGATCAAAGACAATGGTGTTGTGAGCATGTTTCCGCCGCTCGCCGACCGCTGGCTAAGCGAGGTCAACGCTGCGACTCCGTGGCCCAGCCTGGGTGTGGAAGATTTCAAGCGGTTGGAGGCGAACTACGGAGTGAGTTGGTTGGTTATGCAACAGCCCGGTGTGACAGGGATCGAATGCCCTTACGCAAACTACGCAGTGCGCGTCTGCCGGGCACCGTAGTAGCTTTGCGGAGCGAAGAATGCACTTCGGACTGGTAGCACCGAGACACAACCGCACACAAGCAAGGAGATTCCAGTCGATGTCAACCGCACGAATGTCCCAGCCAACAAGGTTGTTCTCATATGAGCGCTGGGGAGCCCGTCAGCGCGAACTGGCCAAGCGATATCAGCGCAATCCGCCATGCCCGCACATCCTGCTCGAGGATTTTATCGAGCCGGAGACCGCGCTCGAAATGGCTCGCGAATTTCCTCAACCAGCCAGCGATGCCTGGACGCAGTACAAGCACACGAACGAGAACAAGCTCGGCATGCCCAGGCGCGATTTGTTTCCGGCCACGCTGGGCGCAGTCACCGACGAACTGAATTCACCGGAGTTTGTGGCATGGGTTTCGCGATTGACCGGCATTCCCGATCTGGTGGCTGATCCCATGCTCGAAGGCGGTGGCCTTCATCAATGCGGGCCAGGTGGGTACTTAAATGTACACACAGATTTTTCCAAGCACCACTTCCATGTCAACTGGCATCGGCGCGTGAATCTGATTCTTTATTTGAACCCGGACTGGGACAATGCCTGGGGTGGGGCGATCGAATTATGGGAGCGGGCGCCAGGAGGCGGGATCGCACGCTGCGTGGCCAAGTATCCGCCACGGCTGAACCACGCGCTCATCTTCACCACCGACGGGAGGTCACTGCACGGATTTCCTGATCCGTTGAAGTGTCCGGAAGGCCAGTCCCGTAAGAGTCTTGCGCTCTACTACTACACGGTTGAGAAGGATGCGAACTTCGCCGCGCACTCCACGGACTACTTTGCTCGCCCGCAAGATAGCCGGACGAAGGCGGCAATGATCTGGCTCGATAAGAAGGCTGTAGATCTCTATTCGCGGGCGAAAGCACGATTCGGATTCTCCGATGAATTTGCCAGCCGCGTGTTGGGATGGCTATCGGGAAAGAAATAGATTTTATGGCCTAATCGGAGGTTCCCTAAGGGCTCACTTAGCTGCCCCTGTCAAAGCCGGATACACGTGCTGCAAAACCGCTATAGTTTCTTCGAATGTCCTGCGACCGTCACTGCCGCAAGAATCACAATGAGCGGATCCACCGGACGGAAATAGTAGGTCTCAGGATGAGAGATGTAGTACGCGAGTGGAAAGAAAAGTAAGACGATGGCAAAGCGAACCCCCAGCGCGGAGTTGCGTTGAAAAACGCACCGTAAGCCGAGAAGCCCGAGGATCGACATCGTTGTATTCACGAAAATGTTGGGTGGATCGAGCGGTTCGTCCTTCAAATAGGCGCGGTTGAAACTCCAGTAGCCGGTCCACAGGTAGACGATGCGGCGAAGGGTCATCCAGGCAAACCACGCCGGATGGCTGCGTATGAAACCCTTAGCCTGTTGCAGCTTGTGGTCCATGTAGGCGACCTCCCCTACTCGCTCGTATTCGGAAAGCTCGGCGTCGCTGTGATTCGGGTGCAGGCTGCTGTTGACCCAGCGCGTGGAGTAACCGTTGTTGCCGATGTATAACTCCAGCCCAAAGCCACTGCGCGCGGGAATGAAGCGGTGGAAGAGTTCGTAGTTGCGCACGAACCAGGGCGACATCACGACAATTGCGCCGAGGGTCGCGGCCAGCAGCGGCGCTCTCCAAGGCAGATTCTGGCGGTAGCGACGATAAAGCGTCCACAGCCCAAGCAAGGGAACGACAGACAACACCACGGGCTCGGTGAGCGCGGAGAGGCCGCCAAATAGTCCGAACACCAGCCAGTCGCGGGTGCGCGAAGATTTTTCCAGACGCCACGCGATTAAGAACAGGCAGGCGAGTTCGAGCGTCACCAGGGAGGTGGACCAGGCCCAGTCCGCGCCATAGTAGACGCCGTAAGGTGAGAAAGCCCATCCCCAACCGGCCCATTCCGCCACGCGTTCGCCGAACGCCCGCCGGGCAAAGAGAAAAACCGGCACGCAGGTGAGAGCTGAGAACGCACTATTCAACGAGAGCGCCACGAGAACCGACGCCCTGGTTTCAATTCCAAAGATCTTGAATATGCCCGCAAGCAGATACGAGTACACAGGCGGCAGCAAGGCGGAGAGCCCGGTATCGGCGAAAGGACTGCCGAAGCCGTGACCCAACGCGATGGAGCGGGCGATTCTTCCGAACGCCCAATGCTCGAGAACGAAAGGGTCCATCCAGTCCTGGTAGACAAATGGGATGACGGCGAGGCGGACCGCGAGAGCGATCACTACGATCAGGGCATAGGGTGGATGACGCGTGGAGAAAGTGGCTTTGATTGGCATCAGTGCGCCCAATTTGCAGGCGGGAGCGAAGTGGCCTCAGGGGCTAAAGTCCGCATTGACGCAGCTCTTAGCGGTAGGGCTGAAGCCGTGCCCTTCCCCAAACCATTTTCAGACATTGGGTCGCCCTCAGTATAAACGGCACACCTTTACTTCCTGGTTCTGGTACGGGCAGGTCATGTCATCTGGATCGCTGCCCGAGTATTTTGCGTCCCTGTGGGACAGAACGACCCACCGCACTCCAAAGTCGTGCTTGAGGCGCTGAAAATCAGCCGGCTGGAACTTGCGCCAGCCATTCAGCGCCGTCACTTCTCTGAGCCATCGTGGGGCCAGGCGCGGCACACGGCAGGCCATGCCGCCATCTTTCTCGTAGTCGGCGAGAACGCTGCGTTCGGCGAGGGCACGGAAGCCGTGATAATCCTCATCCGGTAGCGTCTCGTAGTGGGGATCAACTGCGAACACGGCGTCCACCGGGGTGTTTCGGCTGATCCAGGCGAAAGCCTGCAACCAGCCGTTCCCGGTCGCGACGAACGGAAACTCCAGGTGTGGAGACGCGGGAAGCATCCGGCACTGCGCATACAACATAGCCGCGCTCAAGGGGACGAAAAGCAGCAGCCAGCGATAAACGCGGCGGCCCAGCACATAAGATCCGAGAAAGCCTCCGACGACCAGAAAGAACAAGAGGTAGAGCAAGTGCAGATAACGCATCGGCTCGAAGGGCCGCAGGCGCTCAAGACTGGGCGGAAGCATTACGGCGAGTGCTACGACCGTCTGAAGCACCCCATAGTAAAGCAGAGCTGAAACCAGCGGCATCAGGGCGGTGTCATCGGTCACAGTTCTGCGAGATCGCAAGAATCGCTGGCACACGAACAGAAGAACCAGCGGCGCGAAAACTCCCAACCATTCATACCACTGCCAGCCTGCAAGGTAATAAAAACTCCGAGTGGAGGCAGCCTGGCGCCAGGCTTCGGAAGCGGGCTCAAACATCCAACTCAAAGGGATCATCAGCGCTTGGGCAGCGGGCAAGACTGGTTGCCGCCGCTGCCCGAGAGTGCGCAGGTTCCAGTACAGGAACGCACAAAAGGAGATCCCGAACACCGTCATGAGCGAATGAATCAGGAAGGCCACCGCCAGCAGGATTCCGGCGAGCCAGAGGCGGCGATCGAGGACGGCGACTACGGCGGCCACGATTGCCGTGGTGGCCAGCGTCCGCGGATGTAAGTATTGATCGGCGAGATTGATCCCGGTGCCCGTCACAGGTAGCGTAAGCAGCGCAGCGATCATCGCCGTGGCGGCCCACTGCGCTTCCGGCTTGGAGAAACAGCGGCGAGTGATTCGCCAGCAACCATGCAGCAGCAGAAAGATGGCAACGAATTGCCAGAGCAGGACGACCCACGCCAAAGGCAGGTGCGTCAGGCGAACCGAAAACGCAATCAGCTTATCGAAGATGGTGGCTTGAAACTGCAAGCTGAAAAAGTCAGCGTCGTGGGGATACAGAGCCGGGTTCAAATTGCGCTTGATGGCCGCGAGGTAGAACGCGTCGTCTTCAAGCCCAGGGTGGTAGCCCATCACGATGAAAGCGCTCCCGGCGATCAGGGCGACCAGCAGCATGGCGCTCGCGGACCAATCGCCTTTCCCCGACAGCAGCCGGGTCGGATTTTGTGGAGACTCTTGCATTCAGTAGGGAACCGGCGGCTGGCTCGCTAGACCGAGCGCACGGTTTCGCTGGGGCGGGCGTAATAAGCGTCAGGGCTGGCCTCGAGCTTGCGTCCCTTGTCACTAAAGCGGGGCAAATGGACCAGTCCGATCCTGTGCAGGGCAAACTGCAAGGTCGTGGCCACCACGCCCAGACCGTAAGTCACGCTACGGCGGAAATTAATCGATGAGGCCTCTTCGAAATACTTGGTGGGGCAGGAGACTTCCCCGATGCGGAACCCGAAGTGCACGCATTGCGCCAGCATCTGATTGTCGAAGACGAAATCGTCAGAGTTTTCGAGTAGCGGCAGTTCGGTGAGCACCTTGCGGCTGAAGGCGCGGTATCCGGTGTGATATTCGGAAAGCTTGACCCGCAAAAATAGATTCTCGAATGCGGTGAGCAGCCGGTTTGAAATGTATTTGTAAATCGGCATGCCGCCGCGTAAGGCACGGCCTCCGATGATGCGCGAACCCAGGACCACGTCGTACACGCCGTAGGCCACCATGCTCGCCATGGCAGTGGCCAGCAGCGGCGTGTACTGATAGTCGGGGTGCAGCATGATGACGACGTCGGCGCCGGCGGCCAGCGCCTCGCGGTAGCAGGTCATCTGGTTGCGACCGTAGCCGTAGTTGCGGTCGTGCTGGAAGACGAGCAGGCCGAGCTGGCGCGCCAGGGCGACGGTGTTGTCGCGGCTCTGGTCGTCGACCAGGATGCGAATGTCGACCAGGTCCGGCAGTTCTCCTACCGTGACCGCCAGGGTCTTCTCCGCGTTGTATGCGGGCAGGACCACCGCGATGCGCTTGCCGTTGATCATTTGCCAGGAAAAATTCTATAGACCCAAGATAGTTTACCTGAGATGCATGGCCTGGCACGTCACGGGCTCGGACAAAATTAAGCGTACCCAACAGAATACCGCGCCCTCGGCGGCACGGGAGCGAAGAGGGCACGGCGGTCGGTCTCGGTTCGGTTAGTTGGCGGTGGAAAAATATCCTTGAATGCTGGCCCGCTTCAGCACATGACCGAGCATGGCGCGATACAGCGTCTCGGCATCCGCCGGGAAGTTCGGTGGTGACGATGTCAGATGCAGGTCATCGTCAAGAGCGTACACGGTAAACACGTAGTCGTGAACGACCGGGGTAATGTTGTTGGGCGGACACGGACCGTCGTATTCGGCGCCCAGGAAGAAATCATTAAAGACCTGCTGGCCGTACGGGCTTGCAGCAACACCCACGTTCTCGGGAAGCTCGGTGGTTTTGCGAGAGATGTTGTACATCCCCCAATGAGTGAACGATGCGGTCACGTCGAACAGGGTTACGACGAAACTGCGCGTTTCGCGCGGCGCATTCTTCCACGAGAGTTCGGGCGATTGATCTCCGCCGCCGGCAACGAAGGAGCAAAAATTCGAACCCAGCACCATGCTGAGCGGCAACTGGCCGCCATCGGTGAACGTGGTGCTGCTGATCTGGAATCGGTCGTGCCAGTCCGAGTCGCTTGTTTGGTCGCCAGCAGTCTGACCAAACCCGGTCGGCATGGAGGCCAGCAAGAATGCCAGCGCGAGGGTGACGTACATTGCGTACCTGGTCATATAGCTCTCCCTTCTTCTAAGTTGAGATATTTTGTTCAAGACGATCTGATTACGCATGGCCTGACGGTCTAGTGAGCCGTGTGGGTAAGGATCTGCGTCATGTATTCGCGCCACGCCACGGCCCAGGTGTGGGTACCGTGTCCGTGAGTCTTGTCGCTGATGGGAAGAAGTACGAAAGCGCCGTTTTTCAGGCGTTTGCTCTCTTTCTCGGCGATGCCAAGTTCCGGAGGATTAATGAAGTCGTCGGCGGAGTCGATCCACATCAGAGGCGCGGTGATCGCTTCCAGATGCGGTGACGGGTCATAGTTGCGCGAGGCATTCACTTGGAATAGCAGGTCGTTGGCGTCCAGGCTCGCGATGCGGGACTCGACCGAATCGGCGACATACCTGTCTGCCGCCTGCTGCGTCGGAAGGTTCTTCTGCATTAATAAGGGGGCGCTCCCTGCTATAGCCAGTAAGTCTTGAGCTGTGCGCAGAGCCCGCTTTGGCTCTTCTGTGTATTCACCCTCTTTCCAGTCGGGATCACTGCGGATCGCGTCCATCAGCAGCTTGCGCCAGACGCGGTTTCGGCCCGCGATTTGCACCGGCAGGCAGGCCATCGGCATCAGGGCATCCATGAAGTCTGGATAGGTCTCGCCCCACACAAAGGAGTGCATGCATCCCATCGAGGTGCCGAAAATCAGGCGCAGGTGTTGAACGCCGAGGCCATCGGTCAGGAGAAGATGGTGCGCCGACACCATATCGTCGTAATCGTATTGCGGGAAGTGGGCGTGCATGCCGTCGCTGGGCTTCGACGAATTCCCGTGCCCAATGCCGTCGGGCGCGACGATGAAGTAACGGGCGATATCAAGCGGTTGCCCCGGGCCAAAGAGTTCCTCGGCGAATTGGGGCACGAGAAATTGCGCTCCCGATCCGCCGGTGCCGTGCAGGAGCAACACCGCGTTGGTTACCTGCCCGTTGGCAGCGCGAACCGGCTGGCCCAGGGTTCGGTAGTGCAGGCGAAGGTCCGCGAGCTGCTCACCGGAGTGAAACTTGAAATTGTGGGCAACGAAGTCGCCTTCCGAAGGCTTGTACTTCAGGCCGTCTTGGCCGAGGGCGAACAACGGGAACATCAGTATGAGAGCAAGAGTTCGCGCGAAGATGCTCATGGAGGCGTCCCCTCATTTCATGTTGTCGAGAATCGAGCCTACGATGCCGCCGACTACTCCGCCTTCTACAGTCTGGCGACGGACTTCATGGGGCATATAGCGCTCCAGGGCGTGGGCCAACCGGGCGATGGGCAGCGTCTGCAGCCAGACTCGCCCCGGGCCGGTTAGCGAGGCTAGAAAAATTCCGTCGCCGCCGAAGATCATGTTCTTGATGCCGGGGACGGTCGTGATCTGAAACGATACGCTCGCCTGGAAGGCGCCCACGTGTCCCGGATGAACGCGCAGATTTTCACCGGGCTGAAGGTCGCGGGTGACCAGTTCGCCGGAGAGTTCGAGCCAGGCAATGCCTTGTCCGCTGAGGCGCTGCAGCAGGAAGCCGTCGCCGCCGAAGATACCCGCGCCCAGTGACTGCTGAAAACCCACGCCAATCTGAATTTGAGGGGTCGCGCAGAGGAAGCCGTGGCGATGGATCATGTATTCATGCCCGGGCGCGACTTCGACGGGAACGATGTGCCCGGGAAGTTTGGTGGCGAAGGCGAGTTCCCCGCCTGCGCCGATTGAGCGATATTCGGTCATGAAAATCGATCCGCCGCCGGCCACGCGCTTCAGTACCCCGAAAATGCCGCCGCCACCGGCGAACTGCGTGTGCGTCGTCATCTGGATCGAACTGCCCATCCATGACAGTTCCCCCGCTTCGGAGATAATTGCGTCGTTGGGTTCGAGGAGGAATTCGAGGACGGGCATGGTAGTGCCGGTGATGCGGCTCTGCATGAGGAGGATCTCCTGAATGATTTCGAGGTGCAGTGTGACTTACGGCTGCGGACGGTGAGAGTATATCGCGGGTGTCAGGGCAGAGACGAGAGGCCCGCGAGGTGTTGAGTTCTTGGTGCTATAAGTATTTTTCTTCGGGGATATGAGATTGATTCGCTCCAACTTGTTCAGCAATGTAGTGCAGCGCAAATTCATGGCTGCGGTCTTAGTGGCTGTGGCGCCCGTTGTTGCCGCCGAAACGGGAAAGGAAGCATGGTTGCGGTACGCCGCCCTGGATGCGAAGACGGCGAAGAACTACGAGCACCTGGCATCCCGAGCGGAGGTCCTTGGTGATTCGGCGGTGCTGAAGTCCGCGCAGGCGGAACTGGCGCGGGGCATCTCGAGAATGTTGGGCCGGACTCTACAAGTAGAGTCACGGAACCCACCCTCACGCTCGGCGAAAAGCGCCCTCATCCTAGGGACGCTCTCGCAAATTCACGGGCTTGCTCCGGACCTGCATCCGGCTGAACGATTGATAGCCGACGGCTATTGGCTGAAAAGCACCCGCATCCGGGAGCAGGAATGCCTGGTCATTACCGCGGCGACGGACCGCGGCGTTCTGTACGGCGTGTTCGCACTGCTGAGCAAGATCGCCCGGGGAGAAAACATCGGGGCGCTCGACGAAATACAGCAGCCGCATGCTCCTTTGCGCTGGGTGAACCAGTGGGACAACCTCGACGGACGGATTGAGCGCGGATATGGCGGGCCTTCAATATTTTTTGCCGATGGCAAGGTTGGCTCCGACCTGACCCGCGCCGGACAGTACGCACGCCTGCTGGCTTCGATCGGAATCAACGGGTGTGCGATCAACAACGTGAACGCCGACCCGCGCGTCCTCGACCGCACCTTTATCGAACAGGCCAACCGCATCGCAGATGTGTTCCGAGCCTGGGGTGTGCAACTCGCGCTCTCGGTTGACTTGAGCAGTCCCAAGGCTTTGGGCGATTTGGACACGTTCGATCCCCTCGATCCTCGGGTTGCCGAGTGGTGGCGCAAGAAGGTCGACGAGATCTACCGGCGGATCCCGGATTTCGGTGGTTTTGTGGTCAAGGCCGACTCGGAGGGGCGCCTCGGGCCCTCGACCTACAACCGCACGCAAGCCGGCGCAGCCAACGTGGTCGCGCGCGCGTTAAAACCTCATGGCGGCGTCGTGTTCTATCGCGCCTTCGTGTACAACCACCATCTGGACTGGCGCGATCTGAAAAACGACCGCGCCAAGGCCGCCTACGATAATTTTCATCCGCTCGACGGCGCCTTCGACGAAAACGCGATCGTTCAGATCAAGAACGGCCCGATCGATTTCCAGGTGCGGGAACCGGTGTCGCCGCTTTTCGCGGGCCTACGCCACACCAACGAAGCGATCGAACTGCAGATCACACAGGAATACACCGGGCAGCAACGGCAACTATGTTTTCTTGTCCCCATGTGGAAGGAAGTACTGGACTTCGATTTGCGAATTGAGGGCCACGCCTCTCCGGTCAAAGATCTGGTGGCGGGGCGCGTTTTTCATCGCCCGACCGGCGGAGTCGTGGGCGTAGCCAACGTCGGGCTGGATGCCAACTGGCTGGGAAATCCCATGGCCATGGCCAATCTCTACGGCTTTGGGCGCCTTGCGTGGCAGCCTGACTTGAGCGCCGAAACAATTATCGACGAATGGACGCGCCTGACTTTCGGCAACGATCCGTGGGTGGTTCAGACCATCTCGAGGTTGCAGTTAAGCTCGTGGCATGTCTATGAAAGTTACACCGGCCCCCTGGGAGCAGGTACGCTCACCAATATTGTCGGCAACCATTACGATCCGGCGCCGGAGTCGTCGGAGAGAAATGGCTGGGGGCAGTGGCACCGTGCCGATCATGATGGAATCGGCATGGACCGCACCGTGGCGACCGGCACGGGATACATCGGGCAATATCCAGAGGCTATACAAAAGCTATATGAATCGCTCCCCGCGTGCCCCGATGACTTGCTGCTCTTTTTTCACCACGTGCCCTACACCTACCTATTGCATTCGGGAAAAACCGTCATCCAGCACATTTTCGATTCTCATTTCGAGGGCGCGGAACGAGCTGGCGAGTTTGTCTCCCAGTGGAAAGCGCTCCGAGGGCACATCGATGAGGAGCGTTACAACCCGGTTCTGACCCTGCTCCAGTACCAGGCGGGTGAGGCCGCGGTCTGGCGGGATACGATTTGCGACTGGGTCTACCATCTCTCCGGCATTCCCGATCAAAAACAGCGCTTTGGGCGTGAGCCCTCCCCCTGATCTCCGCAGCGATTTGTTTTGTCTGCCCAAATATTCTCTTCTGATGCACTTGCACAACCGGGCCGTAAACGTTTACATTCAGCCTTGCAAGATCGTTTTTATAGCGGGGTAAGCGTTTAACCCGAGAACTTGCGGTGCAAGCGCCATCACCCCGTCACGAGTCAGAAATGGGCAAAGAGCCGACCACGCTGCTCGACATTGCCAACGCACTTGGTACCTCGATTGGTACCGTGCATCGCGCCTTACATGACAACCCGGGAGTGAGCCCGGTTACCAAAACTAAAGTCCTGGAGATGGCCCGAACCTTGGGCTATCGACCCAACCTCGCGGCCCGGCTCCTGTCATCCAAGCGGAACTTTCGGGTTTCGATCCACACCTTGAAGGGAACCACGTCATTCTGGGACGAGGTGCGGGCCGGTATCGGGGAAGAAGCTGCATCGAATCCTCTGGAGAACATTGAGCTCGAATTCCGAACCTATCCTCAGCTTGGGGAAGGCGAGGAGGAGGCGTTCCGCGCTGCTCTTCGTAAGAAGGTAGACGGAATCATTATCTTCCCCGGAAATCCGAAAGGCCTGCAGCCGTGGATCCAGCGCGCCTCGCGCTCCGGAACTCCTGTCGTGTGCGTGACCACGGACGCTCCCAACAGTGGCCGGCGCGGCATCGTGGCCATCGATACTCTGGTCAGCGGTTCGATCGCGGCTGACCTGATGGGGCGGTTCCTTGTAGGACGCAAGGGAACCATCGCCATCACCGTATTCGACCTGGCGATTACCGAGCACGCAGAAAAGTATGCTGCCTTTGCAGCCACGTTGCAGTCACTCTATCCGCACCTGGAGGTTTTGCAGCCGATCGAGGACCATGGCACCGAGGTCGAAGCGTACAGCAAGTCGCGCAAGCTGTTTGAAGAACGCCGCGACCTGGCGGGGGTGTACGTGACCACGGAAGCTTCGATTCCGGTGCTCAAGGCGGCCCGGGATGTGAAGCTGCTGTCCGGCCTCACGATCATTACGACGGACCTGTTCCCCGACCTCGTGCCTCAAATTCGATCGGGGGCGGTGGCGGCGTCGATTTACCAGCGTCCGCGCGCCCAAGGGGAGATGGCGTTTCGCATGCTGCACAAGTTTCTGGTGGAACGCGGCAATTCGACCGACCGCCTTACGCTGGCGCCGCATCTGGTGATGCGCGGGAATCTGGATTTCTTCCTGCGCCGGATGTCGCAAGAAGCCGGCAAAGAAAAAATCCCCCAGCTCCGGGAACGGCCGGGAGTCCTGGCTAAGGAAATGGCTTAGCCTCAGGCAGAAAAATAAAAAAACCAGGAGGAACCATCGCATATCTGGGCATCGACGTGGGTACGGGAGGCACGCGAGCCCTCGTCATGGACGAGCAGGGCACCGTGATCGCCTCGGCATCGGCTGACCATGAGCATTTCGCCAGCCCACGCCCGGGATGGGCGGAACAGGATCCACGCGACTGGTGGCAAGCCTGCGGGACGGCGGTGCGGAAGGCACTCAAGTCCTCCGATGTGCACCCCGACAACATCGCGTGCGTCGGGTTCTCGGGACAGATGCATGGCGCGGTCTTGCTCGACGCCGCCGATGAGGTGGTGCGCAGCGCAATCATCTGGTGCGATCAGCGAAGCGAAGCCCAGAGCAACGAGCTATCCGCGATGTTCGGGCCCGACGTGTTGATTCGTCTGACGTGCAATCCTCCGCTGACCAATTTCACCCTCACCAAGCTGCTCTGGGTACGCGAAATCGAGCCCAAGAATTGGGAACGTGTGGCGCACGTGATGTTGCCGAAGGACTATGTGCGGTTCCGCCTCACCGGAGACAGAGCCATCGACATGGCGGACGCTTCGGGCACGCTGCTGCTGGACGTGGCCAACCGTCGTTGGTCGGCGGAAGTTCTGAGCAAAACCGGGATCGAGGAACGCATGCTGCCGGCGCTCTACGAATCGCCGCAGGTCTGCGGGCGAATATCCGCTGCGGGAGCAGAGGCGACCGGACTGCGAGCCGGAACGCCGGTCGTGGCCGGCGCCGGCGATCAGGCGGCTGGTGCCGTTGGCATGGGCATCGCGCGCGCGGGCGCAGTCAGCGCCACGATCGGAACTTCAGGTGTCGTTTTTGCCGCAACGGATCGTCCGGCGCTCGATCCGCAGGGGCGGTTGCACACGTTTTGTCACGCGATCCCCGGACGCTGGCACGTGATGGGCGTGACGCAGGCCGCCGGATTGTCGTTGCGCTGGTTTCGTGATCGCGTCGGGGTGGTGTCCAAAGACGGACGCGATCCTTACGACCTGCTTGCCGAAGAAGCCAGGGCGGCGCCTGCTGGGTCGGAGGGGGCTTTCTGGGTGCCTTATCTTATGGGCGAACGCACACCGCACCTCGATCCGAACGCTCGAGCGGCCTTGTTGGGACTGACGGCTTCGCACACGCGCGGACACCTGATTCGGGCCGTGATGGAAGGCGTGGCTTTCAGCCTAAAAGATACGTTCACCATTTTTGAAGAGATGAAGATTCCGGTCATCTCGATCCGGCTGGGTGGCGGAGGGGCGCGGTCACCATTGTGGCGACAGATTCAAGCTGACGTTTACAGGCATGAAGTGGAAATCGTCGCAGCCGAAGAGGGGGCCGCGTACGGCGCAGCGATTCTGGCGGGCACGGGCGTAGGAGCGTGGGCATCGGTCGATGAAGCTTGCGATAAGGTGGTTCGGGTGGCGTCGCGGATCGCAGTGGATCCACCCGGGTCAAGAACTATGCAGCACGCCTACGCCACTTACCGCAGGATTTATCCTGCGCTGCGTCAGGTGTTCGCCTAAGCTTGCGGATGAAGATTCTCATGGGACTGCGATTTTGCAGGAACCACGGGCTCTGAGCGACCGTTGGGCCATGTCTGTATCGCGCGCCTACCAGATCACGGTCAGCGTCTGTCGTTTGTGTGATCCCCCTCTCAAACTGAACCGCTCCCGGCGCGGTGAAGCGGTATCCTCCGGCACGAGCATTGTTTAGAATGAAATGAGGGACCTTTTCACTCCCACGCGTCGTACATACCTCAGGTGGTTTGAATTATGAAACTCATAAGGCCTTTGATCCTCACGCTGGCCATTGCCGGCGGGTTCTTCTATTTCACGACCTGGCGTTCCAACTCGCAGGCTGGAGTGCATCCCCCGAACTGGCTGGTCCATCCCGCCGAGGTGGAGATCACCGAGGCCGCCCCGGGAGAGTCGCTCGACGGGGAAGAGCAGAACAACATCGGCGTTTACAAGAAGAATATTCCGTCGGTGGTGAACGTCACCTCGCGTGCCATGACGTTCGACTTTTTCTATGGCCTGGTGCCGCAAGAGGGGCAGGGATCCGGCTTCGTCATCGATAAAGAAGGCCACATCCTGACCAACTACCACGTGATTGCCGACGCGCGGCAGGTGGAAGTCACGATGCACAACCGCAAGAAGTACAAAGCCACCGTGGTCGGGACCGATGCCCCGCACGATCTGGCGGTGATCCAGATCAAGGCGCCCGATCTGGTTCCGGCGGTGCTGGGTGACTCGCGCAACCTGCAGGTGGGGCAGAAAGTCTATGCCATCGGCAATCCGTTTGGTCTGGCGGGAACCATGACCCGCGGCATTGTAAGTTCGATCCGCCCGGTGCGCGAGCCCAACGGCGCCATGATCGACGAAGCCATCCAGACCGACGCCGCCATTAACCCGGGCAATTCCGGCGGGCCGTTGATGAATTGGCACGGGGAGGTCATCGGGATCAATACCATGATCCTGTCCAATGTCGGGCAGAACGCGGGCATCGGCTTCGCCATTCCCATCAACACGGCCAAAGCCGTGCTGAATGATCTGCTGACCCTGGGCCGAGTGAGGCGCCCAGCCCTGGGAGTGCGCACGATTCCCATTGGTCCTGAACTCGCCGACGAAATCGGATTGCCGGTGGACTACGGATTACTGATCATCCAGGTGACGCCGGGAGGTTCTGCCGATCTGGCCGGCCTGCGCGGCGGCTCGGAGCGAGCCTACCTGGGCAATATTCCCATCATGCTCGGCGGCGACCTGATCGTAGCCATCGACGATCAGAAGGTACAGGACGAGGACGACCTGGCGCAGATGATGAACAACCACCGCGCCGGCGACACCGTCAAGGTAACGATCTACCGCGGCAAGAAGAAGACGGACGTAAGCGTAGCACTGGGCGAAGCGCGGCAGCAGGTCTAGTGGATTGCGGCTCTCTGCTGTGAGTTTTGGCTGCGTTTCCCTAGAGCGATTCCAGCTCGACAAATTTAAAGAGTGTTCCGAGTTGCTCTGGCCGGCCTAGCTTGTATTGTCATCCTGAGCCAGGAACCCGCTTTCAGCGGGTTAAAAGAGGAATGAACAGGCGGCATGTATCGAAGTTGTTGCCGTTCTTTGGCGCCGAAGGACCTCTGCACTGCCAGCCCGTTCGACAGGTCCTTCGGCGGGCAAAAGACACCCACCTCAGGATGACAGACCTTTACCACGTCAGAACTCTGAGAGGTGACCTTTGAGAACTAGAAACAATCGCGGCTAATCTATTCCGCAGGCTGGATGCCGACGGCGGCGTACAGATCGGCGCTATTGTAGAGCGTGCCGTCTTTCATCACCAGGCGGCACCGGCGGACGTCGCTGATGTGTTCCGCCGGATTTCCCTCCACCAGCACAAAGTCGGCGCGCTTGCCGGCGGCGATCGACCCCAGATCTTTTTCCTGTTTCAGCAGACGGGCCGCATTAAAGGTCGCAATCTGCAGCGATTTCGCAGGCGGAATGCCCGCCTGGACCTCCAGCTCCAATTCGCGATGCAGCATAATTCCGGCGGTGGCGTCCGTGCCGGCCAGGATGGGGACGCCGGCGTCGTACATGCGCTTGGTCATCTGTAGCATGGCCCGATAGGAATCCTTGTAAAGCTGGTCGGTGTCGGCGGTGACTGGAAGTCCACCAGTGTAAGCGCTGCGCTGGACTTGCGCGGGCAGCCGTTTCAGAACCGGCGCGAAGTCCGGGGATACCTGCCCCGGGCGCTCGGTGAACATGCCTTCAAACGTGGCCAGGGTCACATCCACAGTGGTGTGGTGGTCGAGCAGAAGTTGGATGAAATCCTGCACCGGCTTGGACTGCAGGTCGAGCTTGGCGGCGTTGGCGCCGACGGCAGTGAAGCGGTCCGGCGTACGCGTGTCCTTCACCTGGGCCGCGAGAAAGTTCAGGAAGATGAAGTTGATGTGTTGAATTTCATCCGCACCATCTTCGACGAATTTCGAGGCGGTGATTCCGTTGGGAATGTGGCCGCTCACCCTGAGTCCGCGGGAATGGGCGAGTTTGACAATGCCGGGCACGAATTCAGGATTAAGCGAGCTGTACAGCTTGATTTGAACGTAGCCCAGATCGGCGTAACGTTTGACCGCAGCTTCGGCCTCAGCCGCGGTATCGGCATACAATCCGGTGGGAGCCTGGAAGGGACCGTGGCCGTCAATGAATCCAGCTTTCCAAATGCGCGGACCGATGGCGGTGCCGTTCTGCCACTGATCCTGCAGATGCTGGAGTTGCTCCATGTCGTTCCCCATGTCGCGAACGCTGGTTACGCCGCTGGCCATGTGCAGGATGCCGTCCAGGGCCTGGTTGTGGGTGTGCATGTCAAACAGGCCCGGGAGTAAAGCCTTGCCAGTTCCGTCGAGGCGCTCGGCGTCCGCGGGCGGGTGCACGGCGCTTGACGGTCCGACCGCCAGGAAGCGGTCGCCAGACACGACCACCGTCTGATCTTCCCGCATGAGAGCCTGCTCGGAATCGAACAAGCGTACGTGTTCGACGGCAACCGGATGCGCCGGATGCCTCGCTAGGTCTTTGGCCAGGTGTGCGTAGCGTGCGTCGACTTGTTTGACATCGATGGCATAGAGCTGGTCGTTCGTCTTCTCCCAGCCTTCGCGCAGAAAGGCAAACCAGGGTCCGGGGATTCCGAAAAAGTGGTGCTCGTCATCAAGCCAGACCGTCTGGGGCTCGTAGGAGAGTCCGGTGATCGCGTAGTCGGTGACGTGGATCTTCTGGCCGTGGTCTTCCAACGTGACATCGGTCAGGCGCTCGAGCCGCGCTTCGCCGGCAGGGAGCAGATGGACCGGTGCACCATGGGCTTTTTCGAGCGCCGCAACGAGGAACGCAAGCTCGGCTGCGGCTCCGTTGTTGCTGACGTAAAAGCTTCCTGCTGGTCCCTGTCCGTCCTCGGTAGTGCTTTTCCAGTGGGCGATGCCGTCTTTGACCTCGAAGTGCTCGTCGACCGGCGCCTTCAGGTAGTCGTTGCCGCTTTCGTCGACCTTGGAGGGCGTCCCATTGGAATCCAGCACATAGACGGCTGACACCTTGGGGCCCCGCCCGCGGTCGCTGAACTCGAACGCGCTCTCCACGCGGCCGCCGGGCAGATAGGTGTCGACCTCGCTGCCGGCGAGCTTGCCGTTGGAAACAACCGTGTAGCGGAGAGTCTGGGACTCGGCTGCGGCGGCGAGCGGCCGCAACACACATACCAACAAAGAGAGCGACGCCAGGCGAAGTGTAAACATGGGGACGTATTTTGCCACTAGTCCGTTTTCATGTATAGCGTGGACTAATTTCATCGTAGCGTTGCCTGACCCACAGTGTCCCGAGCGAAGCGAGGGATCTAGGGGTCCTTACCCGCACCACCGGTGTCGCCGCTGCCGGCCACCCAGATCCCTCGCTTCGCTCCTAATGAACAACTTCGATACATGCCGCCTGTTCATTCCTCTTTTAACCCGCTGAAAGCGGGTCCCTGGCTCGGGATGACAGATAACTCGGGATGACAGATCACTCCGGGATAGAGCAACTGTAAGACTGGTTTAAATCGCGCCCCCACGGTAGAATTGTGGCCTGCCTATGACCGCCGTCCTTTAAGTCCGCCGTCCGATTTCCTGAGCGAATGCGCGGGAGTGTGCGCGTCGCTTACCCGTGTGCTCTTACAACCAGGGAGGACCTCTGACATGCAATTCGTGGATAAGGCACTGGCCCGCCGCCTTGAGTCGGGCGAGGAGATGCCGCAAGTCGAGTACGCACGCGTATTCCAGAAGACCCGGCCTGAGATCGGGGCTGCGGTGGAAGAGATTTGTGGCGGGCATATGGTGTTTGCTGGCCTGGGATCGCCAATCGGGCGGGCAACGGGCGCAGGCTTGGATCGTCCGTTTACGGCCGAAGATTTGCAACGCGTGCAGCACTTTTACGCCGGGCATCGGGCTCCGTCGCAGGTGGATTTGTGTCCGATGCACGGGCCGGAAGGGTTTGAGCTGTTCAAAGAACGGGGATATGCCATCGCGGAACTGAACAACGTGCTGTACCGCCAGCTCGATGTGGGAGAGAAGTTTCCTCCCGCTCCCGCAGAATGCGAAGTCCGCCGCAGTCCTATCGAGGAGGCCCAGGTTACTGGGGCGATCGTGGAAAGTGCGTTCTTCCCCGATGGCGCGCCCGAGGCGTTTCGGGGCCTGATCACTCCGCTCTACCAGATGAAACAGGCGCTGGCGTTCGCCGCTACCGTCGATGGCAAACTGGTGGCCTGCGGCACCGGGCTGGTGATTCCCGAGCACAAAGTCTTTGCCCTATGCGGGGCCGGAACCCTCCGAGAGTTCCGCGGCCGCGGGCTGCAGACGGCATTGCTGCGGGCGCGCCTGGGCGCTGCAGTCGAGGCCGGATGCGAATATGCGGTCCTGGTTACCCAGGGCGGGACGACCTCGCAGCGCAATGCCGAGCGCCTGGGATTTCGCGTGGCCTACAGCAAGGTGACGGTGATTAAGAAGCTGGAATCGCATGTTTCTTAGCGAATCAGGCGGCAACCAGTACGCGGCACCGACCAACGCGACGAAGCGAGCCGGGCTAGGCTCAGACTTTCGCAACCAAGCTCAGGCTCGTTTTTTTCTTTCCTTTGCCGGTCCTGTGTGATAACAGGATAGCCAGCAGTATGTGTTTGCAGTCCTTGCGGCTTGCACCGAACGTCGTGCTATAATCACGCGCCGTTCCAGCAAAGTAGTTTCGGTGGTCTTTTAAATTCTCTCGTGCCCGCAGCCAGGGCGCGCTGTTCGGCACCCGGCCGCCACTGAAATCAGGAGGAGCAATGACGTTCTACGACCCCACGCTCTACGGACGTGATGAAGAGGAAGAATTCGGCGACAGCGGCGCTTACAGCGAGTCGCTGGAGGAAGATTTCGAAGAAGAGGAGGAGGAAGAGGAATCGGGCATCCCGGAACCCGAAGCAGCGGAGCCGGAGCCCATGTCCGCGCCCGCGCCTCCTGCGCCTAAACCCGCACCACCCGGCCCCAGCGGCGGGGGCGGCAAACCCAAGCCCAAGCCCAAGGCGAAGAAGAAAGCGGCGGCCAAGAAGCCGGCCAAGAAAGCGCCGAAAAAGCCTGCCAAGAAAAAGGCCGCTAAGAAGAAGCCCGCGAAGAAAGCGGCAAAGAAGAAGGGTAAGAAGCGCCGGTAAGAGTTACAGTGCCGCGAGCACCTCCGCGGCCTCAGAATGAAGGTCCGAACCGCGCCCTCTCGGGGCGCGGTTTTTTCATGCTTTGGGCCTGTCATCCTGGAATCCGTCGTTCGCGGAAGGAAGAGCTAAAGGCCCGGTCCGTCGTGATCGCCGTTACGAGCCGCGAAACTCCACGAACTAACTACCAGCGGGTTTGCAAAAGTGGCCGGGCTCGACTTGCTGAATATCAAGACATCTTTCTGACGTCGCTGAGGTTAGCCATTGGCAAATCAAGTGCAACAGAAAAGTGGCAGTCGACGGCTCCCTGATACGGCCGATTCGTTCGCAGGAGGCTGACCAATGTCTGGCGCTCCCCGAAACCGATGGAAGCAACTGGCCCGGGCCGCTCGCCAAGAGCGAGACCCCAGCAGATTCATGCACCTCGTCAAGCAGTTGTATGACCTGCTGAATTACGGCGAGGAGGCGGACGACGGTCTCGCAGACGCTGAGGGCGATGCGGGAGTAGATAGGAGCCAGGCAGCACTCGCAGCCCGCAAGAGCAAAGCCGCCTGACCGAGCCGTAGCCGAGGACGCGGTTCCGCGCGACGGAACAGCCCCTACATCTCTGTCGGCGGACCGATCCGAATGGAGGTGTGAACCGTGCCAACCGGCCCCCTTATTGATAAGACGGGGGAGGGACGTACGCTACTGGAATTGCTGACGCCGCGTCTATTCGAGGTCGTCGGTCTTGTGGCCACCGGTCACAAAAACAGCGAAATCGCGCGCGAGATGAGGATCAGCGAGCTCGTTGTTAAGAACTACTTGAAACAGATCTACGACCGGGCCGGCTGCTGGAACCGCCTCGAGTTGGCTTTACGCTACACCTACGAATTCGAAAGAGGCCTCTATCCCCGCAACACTCCACCGGGAGAATCCGGCGGCTCGGACACCCCGCATTAGGCCGTGAATTGCGAGCCTCGAAAAACCGATCGAAATGGTTCGGCCACTTTCAAACTTCTCCTGCGAATGGTTAGGAATTAGAGCGGCGGTTCGACATAGAAGGTCGGCAAAAGCAGAACTGGCGCAGGAAGCTCACCAGGCTCGGGAGCGTTCGATTTCAGCGCTGACACCCTGGTCGCTGTGCATCTGAATGACAGCTTTCAGCCGGGCCTGGTCGTCATCATTGAGCGCGACGAAGCGAAAGGGCTGCAGTGTCCAGGAGCGCGGGCTCAGCATCTCTGCCGCGCCGAGTACCATTCCCGACCCAGTCAGAAACATCAACTTCGCATTGCACCCGGTGTCGATCGGATGAGCCAGGGCCAGCAATCCGCCAGTTAGGGAAACAACTCTTAACTTGGCCGCGATGCGGCGGCCGTCCTTGAACCGAAGGACCGCCGTCGTGGGCTCGGCAAAATGCGCTCTCGTCGCCCGCGGGGCAGGCTGTGATGAGGGGAGAGAATTCACTGCTTCAGTATCGGATGTTTCAGCCGCGGGAACACGTTACGGAAGAACCTGCCCTTCACGGGTAACGGTCTTTGCTTGGATCAGGCTAGGGCTCGAATACGTGGTGCGGAGCTAGCGGCGCTCTGGCACCGGGTCGACCAGCGCCGCGATGCATGGGGTGGCGGGCTGGCAGTTGACCTCGATCCGGAGTACGAGAAGGGCTCCGCTGTCGGGCGGGAACTCCAGCGGATAATGGGCCTCCACCAACCTGTCCTCAAGCGGTTCGAGCGTATCGTCGCCGCTCCGGTAATGCGCTGAGTCTACTTTCCCCGGCTTGATCTCGACGATAAACTGCGCCTTGCCCGAAAGCTTGCCCGGGTTGCTCACCTTCACCTCACGCGAGTGGCGAAGTTGCTCCGCCGGGGTCTGGGTCCATTCTCCGTTGGGCGGTCGCCGGATTTCGCTGAGTGGAACCTCTTTCCCGGTCAATTTCTTATAGCGCGCTTTGATCTCGTCCGCATGGCGGTGTATGCCTTTTGCGCATCGGTCAGGGCCACAGGTGGCACCGACGCCACCGCCAGAGCATACTCATACGCGCGCGCCGCCTCCTGGATTTTGCCCTCCTTGGCATAAATCTCGCCCAGGTGTTCTGCCACCAAGCTATCTTCTCCCAAGAACCACGACGCCCGAACCAGGCTCTCGGCGCGCTTCCTGTCTCCCTGCCGGAAGTACACCCACCCCAACGTGTCCCAGATGAGCCCATACCGATAGGTCAGGTCCAGGCCTACCTGGTCGAAGGATTCCGCGCCCCGCGACCGATCCTCGATTTCATCAACTGCCCTCTCGGCGTACTGCAGGGCCAAATCCAGGTTTGTTTTATTGTCCGCTAGCAGGTAGGCCACGTTATTCAGCATGTCAGGATCGTCGTCTTTCTGCTCGACTGCCTGTTTCATGCGAGTCACCGCTTTGTCGCCTTGTCCGCTCTTGAAGTACGCCTCCCCGAGTTGGTATTGCAGGCCAGAGTTGTCGGGCGCAGCCTTGACCGCCACTTCCAGAACCTCCGCCGCGTCCGTATATTTCTCCTGCTGCATGAGCAAGCCAGCCAGAGACGTCGCCGCAGTACCATTCGCGGGGTCCGCCTTCAACAGCTTGCGCCACTCTGCGATCGCGCCATTCGTGTTGCCCATATAGTTGGCCAGCAAGGCTGCAGCCTGATACGCACGCGGATCGTCAGGGGAAATCTGCTCTTCCTTTTGGAACTGCGCTAGGGCATCGAAAGTGTGACCCTGCGCTCCCTGCGCCAGCCCGAGATTCAGGTGTGCCGACTTGTGATTCGGGTCCTTGGCGATTACTTTCTCAAATACTTCCGGTGCTCCCTTGAAATCCCGGCGCGCTAACGCATCGGTCCCGTCACGAAAAGTTTGATCGATGTCCCCCGCACTTTCCTCGTCCTCGTCCCCGGCGTCCTTTCCCTTGGCCTCCACGGATGCCCCCGTCCGACTGAGACGTATAAAGTTGAATTCGTCGTCGGCAACAGCCCGACCGAATTTGTAATACCCCTCCCAGTCGCTCAGCGGAATTTCATTTTTCTTCACCACCATTTCGCGCGTGGTGGTCATCACTCCATTTTCGACGCGAGTGTCATCGGTATACTCCGCGTACGGCTCCGAAAGATGGCACTTTGCCGGCGCGGTCGCGGCATAGCCGGCCGGCAATTCCACTCGCGACCGGAACGTCGCTTTGCCCAACCCGCCCAGCGGCAGCGGCTCCAAGGGCTTCTTCTCCCTGGAACCTTTCACGATCTCCATCCCGATCGGTGGCAACGGCGGGACGATATGCCGATTTTCCCAGTCGCCGAAGTTTTTCCGTACATAGTCGTAGGAGAGTTGGAAGGGCTTGTCCAGTTCCTCGGGTGGAGTCATTTTCACGTTGCCGACATCGCCGCCAAAATTCAGCCCGTAGGAGAATCGCTGCACCGCCTCCTTCCACTGCGATTGCGAAACTTGCCGGAAAACGCTTCGCAGCAGGACCTCGGTGTCTCCCCGGTACGATTGCTCGATGTGCCCCGTGAAGGTTCCATCCGGCCCGAGTTTTCCTTCCGCGGAGAATTCGTGTTCCTCGGGAAAGGGCGGATTCTGCGGCGTGGTCACCAGCGCGGGCGGTTTGCTGGTGGGGATCATCAGGGCCTGCTTGTCGCGCAGATTCAGGAGCAGCAATCCGTAGGGCGCGACCTCTGGCGTGGTATCGAGCCAGAGGAATTTATCTCCGCGAGGCACCGCGGTGATGACATGGTTAAACTGCGCGGGCGATGGCACGTCCGGATCGAGCTTGCGGTGGCTGTGGATCAGCACCGGCCATGCCTCGATTCCCGCTGCCTTCAGCAGCGAAGCCAGCAGCGTGTGTTTGTCTTTGCAATCGCCATAGCCGTTGTCGAGGACATCGTCAGCTGCATGCGGCTGGTAGCGGCCAATGCCGAAGTCCAGCCCCGATGTAGTGATACTTCAGCGACACAAAATTGTAGATGGCGTGGATCTTGTCGTCGTCCGTCGGGAGTCCCATGGTCAACTCTGCGGCCTTCGCCTGAACAGGCGCGGTGACCTCGAGCGGATCCTTCTGCAGGCCTCCATACCAGCGGCCAATGTCTTCCCAGCTGGCGAAGGTCGTGACCTGTACGTCCGGGTTCGGCGGAATTCGCCGCGGCACCTCGTTCGGATCCTTCTCTTTTGCTTCCAGATTCGCGTGCTTCCAGCGATAAACGCGCCGCGTCCCCTCCTCCTTGATCTCCGGCTGGAAGTCGGGACTGACGACCTTGACGTATTTTTCACCGGGCACGCTGATCTCAAGCTGCTCGTCTTTGGCGATCGCACTGTTGACGAACGAATACTCGTACCAGAAATGTCCCGGAACCGGCGGCTTCACAACGCGAAACCGGACCACATACTCCAGCACGTCGCCCACGCCCAGTCCTTTCACGGCGATGTGTTTCTAGTGGATGTCGCTGCAGAGAGGAGCGGTGCGGGTCACCTCGCCCGGCATGTCCTGAATGTTGTAGTCCGGGGTCTTGACTACGGTGCCGTCGGGCTTGCGGACGCGGACATAGTCGATGTCCACCACCTCATTGGCGCTGGTGTAGGTGAAGCTCAGGACGGCAAAGGCCTTCACGCCGGCATCGGCGAGCATCTTCACTTCCGCGATCACTTCCCGCGAGCTGGTGCCATCGCTTTCTGTGGTGATCCGGTTAATGTGCCGTTCGATGGTGTAGGCTTCTTTGGAAAAATCAGACGCAGAAGAGGCAGCAGCAGGGCTTGGCCTCTCCGCCGCTTTTTCCTGGGCGGGAAGCAAGGAACTCGTGACCCCGGCAAGCAACAAAAGAACCAGCGGCCGTTTCAAGAACATTCGGTTGCCACCCTTGTGGCAGAGTAGGGCCTGGTACCTATTTCTTCCCACCCACCGCGCTCAGGCACTTGCCGTATAACTCGAGCAAGCGCTCGGCGTAGTCTTCCGGCTTGGCGGCGGAGCCGGTGCCTTGAAATCCCACTCCGGTGGAGGTCGTTCTTCCGTAGCCCGTGGTCATGGCGACGAATTTCATCAGATCCAGTGCAATGTCTTCATTACGGCGCGCGGCGCCTGAGCCTGTGGCCGGAGCTTCTTCCATGACTCCCTCTCCTCTTCCGGAACCTATGGGTATGTTTTCCTCTTCAAAATCGTCGTCGAGGTATTCCATAACGCTGAATGACTCCGTCAGCGATGATAGCAGAGGAAGCGATGCGGTTTTGTGACCCGGCCCGCCTCTTTCGGCGTGCAGCTTCTCGTGGTTGTTCCAAAAAAGCAGCGCAATGGAATTCTCCATTCGACTAGAATGAGCCGGCTCGCACATGCCGCATTGGAGCAGATACTTCCCACATTGGAGCTCACGAATGAAACGAGTGATCCTTTCCGTCGTCTGCAGTCTTGCGTTCGTCTCTGCGATCGCCAAAGCGCAAGCTCCGAAAGACGCAGCGGAGCGGGCTGAAGCGCTCCGCGTGGTGGACATCTGGCTCGACAGCGTGCAGGCATACCGGCACATTCCCGCGCTTTCGGCCGGTGTAGTGGTGGGCGACGACATGATCTGGTCCAAGGGCTTCGGGGCCATCGACGCCAGCCACACCGTCGCCGCCACGCCGCAGACGATTTACTCCATCTGCTCGATCTCCAAGCTCTTCACATCAATCTCCCTCATGCAGCTGTACGAGGCGGGCAAAGTTCGCTTGGACGACCCGATCACCACCTATCTTCCCTGGGCCACCATCAGTCCCGCCAGCGATAGCGGCCCGATCACCCTGCGCGGCGTGCTTACCCACTCTTCCGGCATTCCGCGCGAGTCCGATTTTCCGTACTGGTCTGGGCCTGATTTTCCTTTTCCCACGCGCGAGGAAATTCGAGGCAAGATCGCCAGCCAGTCGGCGCTCTATCCCGCCGAACGTTATTTCCAGTACAGCAATCTCGGGCTCACCTTGGTCGGAGAGACAGTGGCCGCCGTCTCCGGCCAGCCGTACGAGGACTATGCCAAGGCGAATATTCTTGCCCCGCTCGGCCTCAACGATACCCGCACGTTCATGCCGATGGATCTCTATGGAAAGCGACTGGCCGTCGGCTATGGCGCCCTGAAGCGCGATGGTACCCGCGACCTGGTGAAGCCGTTCAACACCCGCGGCGTAACGCCTGCCGCCGGCTATACCTCCACCGTGGACGACCTCGGCAAGTTCGCCTCTTGGCAATTCCGCCTGCTGCGCACCGGCCAGACGAACGTCCTGAAGGCTCCGACCCTGCGCGAGATGCAACGCGTCCAGTTCATGGATCCGGACTGGAAGACCAGTTGGGGACTTGGCTTCGCGGTCACTCACAAAGACGACCACATTTATGTCGGACATGGCGGCTCCTGCCCGGGATACCACACCATCCTGTCGATGCGGAACGACGATCAGACTGCCGTGATCGTGATGGACACCGGTGCAGAGGGCCCTTCGCCATTTGCCGAGGCTATCTTCGCCATCCTCGACAAGCGCAAGGGCTACGAGTTCAAAGCGCCGCCTGCTGCCACCGGAATGAAGCTGGAGGATTACGCTGGCCGCTATTCCGACCAGCCCTGGGGCTCCGAATCGGTGATCCTCCCCTGGGCCGGAGGCCTGGCGGCTCTCAACCTGCCATCGACCGATCCCGCTGGCGACATCAGCTTTCTAAAGCCCAAAGGCGGTGACGTTTTCCGGCGCGTGCGCAAGGACGGGAGCGAAGCCGAGGAGATCAGGTTTGTGCGCGATGCCTCCGGCAAGGTGACCAACTTCGTGCATTTCAGCAACACGACTCCCATGGAATCGCCTCTGCCCGACGCGAAGATCAGCACCAAACAATAGGCGCTCGGTCGGAAACTGGAAGACCGACGGCGCTCCGCTTTGCTTCGCCATCGCGAGCGTCGTCTTATTTTCCGGCCTTCGTGTTCTGCGCGAACAGGCTCCGGGGATTCAGTCGCAAAGCCACGTCCAGAGCCTTGTTCGCAGCGTCGGAGTCACCCTTCTTGCGCTCGGCGATGGCCAGCCAGACGAACGTCTCGTCCGCCTGGGGATCGCGCTCCGTCGATTTCTGCAAGTTGGCAATCGCCTTGTCCAGATCGCCGCCGAACATTTTCGGGGCCATCAGGTACTGCCTGCCCACGCTGGCCAGCACCCTGGCATTATTTGCGTCCAGTTCCAACGCGCGCTTGTTTTCAGCCCCGATCTTCGGCCCAAATCTCGCACCGGCCATGAATCCGCCCAGGCCGATGCGTCGTCCATAGAGATCGGCGAGCAGGCTGTGCTCCTCGGCAGACGCCTCATTCAGTTTGATCGCCTCGATCGCCTCGGAGATCGCCGACTCCATCGCGGCCATCGCAGCTTTGCTGTCCTTGCGCATGTCGGCCGCGTTAGATCGATATTGGTCGACGCGGGCCAACTCGTAAAAGTAGATCGCGCTGCCCGGGTTTTTCGGAGTGAGCTTGAGAAAATAATCTCGCGCATCGCTCAGCGCTTTTTCTGCCAGCGTGGTTCGACCTTCCTCGAGCAGGCGCAATCCGTCTGTCAGTTCCGGGTCGCCAGTCTGCGCCCGGGCGAAAGCAAACAGCGCCATTCCTGTCGCCAGCCATTGCAATACTCGATTCCGATTCATACGAACGTTGGATGCAGCGCTCGCGGAGAGCGGTAGGGCGTCAGAATCCAGCCGCATGTGGGGATAGCCGCCATCGGCTGTCCTTCGGGCCGGAGGCCCGAATGCCTGTGCCGATGCAGGCTGCCAGTTGCAAAAAGGGCCGAGCTGCTCTCGACCGGACCGCCGGTGGCGGCTGTCCCCACATGAATCTTGCGCCGCTCCGCGGATGGAAAGTCTCTCCGCTTCAGAGCCGCTGCCGGACGCCTGCCCCATCTACCGCTTTACTTCGCTCATCAGTGCCAGCAGGTTGTCCTCGGTGTCGCGGAAAAACGTCATCCACAGGTCGTGGTCGGGCATGCGCGCGATCATGTGCGGCTCGTCTTCGAACTTCACACTTTGCGCTTTCATGGTCGCGTGCGCGGCCTGAATGTCGGGCACGGCAAAATACAGGATCGAACTGGCATGGTCAAACTCCTGTTTCTCCGGACGGTCGAGCATCAGCCGCACCCCGCCGCAGTCGAAAAAGGCCAGTCCTGGGGGCGCTTTGAAGAGCAGTTTCAGGCCGAGGATATTTTCGTAGAAGTTGGCGGCGCGCTCCACGTCGTGGGTGCGGATCTGAATTTGTCCCAGGCGCGTTATCCCCACTCCAGTTGCAGTTGCGGTCATGGTCTTGATCTCCTCTCTAAAATTAGTTAGCATAGCTAACTATATTCGAAACAGAAAGTCAAGCCCCATGCCAAGCCGACGTTCCATCCCCCATCCACATTCCAAAAGCAACGCCGATGTCCTCATGGTCGCCGACCGCCTGCACTCCGCTGCCATCCACCTGCTGCGCCGTGTGCGCCAGCAGGACGTCGCCACGGGCGAAGGCCCGGCGCGCCTGTCCGCGCTCTCGGTGCTCGTCTTCGGTGGCCCGAAAACGCTGGGCGAACTGGCCGCCGCCGAACAAGTCAAGCCTCCCACCATGACCCGCATCGCAGCCGGCCTGGCTCGCAGCCAGTTGGCGGAGATCACGCCCGATCCCGACGACGCCCGCCGCATGCAGATTCGCGCCACTCCCAAAGGTACCCGCCTGCTGCAACAAGCCCGCGAGCGGCGCATTGCCGACCTCGCTTCTCAACTCAACCAACTTCCCTCTGCTCAGCTTGCCACTCTCGGTGACGCTGTAGAAATCCTCAGAACGATGCTCCAGAAATGGTGCTGATTTCGTTATTTCGGTAACCGGATCGCGGGGTACCATGGTTAGGTGAAGGCGCACTGCGCCTTGCGCCATACTGGATGAGGTCTTAGGTGCAGCCATGCGGCCACGAGCTCGGACGGGAAGCTGAGCCACTGGCGGCAGGTAGGTCCTCCCTGGAACACCATCTGTAAATCAGTTGTCTCGCAAGCATGAGCGATATTCCGCACCGGCGAATGGTCGTGACCGTGGCCGCATCCTTGTGGCTGGCTCACGCTGCTGTCGTCGCCCTGGCAGGCAGCGCTGGGCGAGGGCCTTTACTTTCGGACTTGATTCAGCTCACGCTGGGAGTGGTTCTCATTCACGCCGTCGTTCAGGCCTGCCGTCGCTCCGAAGGAATGGCGCGTTCGTTCTGGTGCCTCGCCGCCGCCGCGTACTCTCTGTGGCTGGTGGCTCAGGGTCTCGGCGTCTACAACGATCTCGTGCGGTCCGCGTCCGTGTCTTGGATCGAGAACCTGATTTTCTGTTTCTGGTTCGTTCCGCTGGCCATGGCCATTGTCCTCGACCCGGAGCAGGAAGCCGGGCGTCTCGACACCTTGGTCGTGCTCGACTTCGTGCAGGCGGTATTGGTGTGCGTGGCCGCGTATCTGTATTTCTTTTATTTGCCGAAGGCGGAAGCCTCGGGCGAAATGCCGCACGAGGTCTGGTCGCCCTACTTCGCCGGCTATGGGTTTGTCGCGATCTCGTTCCTTCTGCGCGCCGCCACTTCCCGCTCGCGCGACGCGCGGGCTCTATTCGGGCGCGTCGGAATCTTTCTCGCGCTCTCCGTTTGCGTCGATGCCCTCTACTACTACGGCCCGGGACGCGGCTTGAAAACCGGCGCCTGGTTCGACCTGCTGTGGAGCGCCCTGCTGGTGGTCCCTCTGGTAATTGCCGCCACCTGGAAACAGGCGGAGTCCCCGTCGAATCCCAGCGAACCTCCGCGGCGGGAAAAGACTGTGTACACGGAAATCTTTTACCTGATTTATCCGCTGTTGGTCCTTTTCATGGCGCTGGGCATTGCGCGCCAGCGCCTCGGACTGGCGGCCGTCGTGGTGCTGTTGTCGTTTGTGTGTTCCAGCGGACGCCTGCTCCTAACCCAGCAGCGCATGCTGCGGGCGAAAGAAGAACTGCGCCGCGAGGCCGCTCACGACAGCCTGACCGGCTTGTGGAACCACAAATCGATTCTTGAGATTCTGGACCGCGAATTGCTCCGCGCCGAGCGCGATGGCCAACCTGTTGGCCTGATCATGGCGGATGTCGATCACTTCAAGGCCATCAATGACAGCCGCGGGCACGCCGCCGGAGATGTCGTGCTGCGCATCATCGCCAGTTCAATCTCCGCCGTGGTCCGCCCTTACGATTCGGTCGGACGCTACGGCGGCGAGGAATTCCTGATCGTCGCCCCTGGCTGCGGACTGGCGGAAACCTGGGAACTGGCCGAGCGCGTGCGCAGCCACGTCGCTGCTTGCAGCATCGTCATCGCAGGATCCAGGGTCCAGGCCAGCATGAGTCTCGGCATTGCCAATGGCGGTTCGGCCGCCGACTCCGAGAAACTGCTGCGCGCCGCCGACGAAGCCCTCTACCTGGCCAAGAGCGCCGGACGCAATCGCGTCGAACCCCGCATGGGGCGCGCCGCGTCGCCGTCTTCGCAGGCCCTCAAGGCGGATTTCTGGCTGTAACCTCACGGGGAACCTCCTCGCCTCTGCCTGTTCGCTTTTCGTAACAACCTTCCCAACCTTCCGACCGCGCTTGACCTCCCCATCCTGCCGGTCTAAGATTCGCGCGCATCCTTCCCCCTTTGTTTTTTGTGACATCTGCCCGCGGTGTCCGCGGGCAGAGCCCTTGTAGTTTTCCGATCGATAATTCTTGATTTTTCTCCAAAGGAGACTCCCACATGGCATTGAAGAAACTCGATCTGTCCATTCCGGATTCACGGCAGAGCGTCACCCTGCGCAACGACCCGACGCGCATTGATCCGCAAAAACTAAAGCTCGGCAAGCAGACAGCGCGGCACGACCCGCGGACGCTGCTGTTAGCCTCCTACGTCACCCCGGCGCTGCCCACGCCGCCGGCCAATTTCGATCTCACCACGAAAGTGTCGGCGTGGGGCATGATGGACAACGACCAGATCGGCGACTGCACCTGCGCCGCGGCGGGCCATCTGCTCATGGAGTGGACCGCCAACGCGGGCAAGAAAATGTACACGCCCAGCGACAAGCAGATTGTCGCGGCGTATTCGGCCATCACCGGCTACAACCCCACCACCGGGGCCAACGACAATGGCGCGGTCGAGATCGACGTGCTGAATTACTGGCGGCAGAGCGGCATCGCGGGACACACGATCGGCGCTTACGTCGCGCTCGAGCCCGCCAACCACGCCCAGGTCATGGATTCGGTCTACATCTTCGAAGGTTGCTATATCGGATTGCGGTTGCCCAAAAGCGCGCAATCGCAGGTACAGAATCATCAGCCATGGTCTGTGCCGCCGGGAGGTCCGACGGGCGATGGCGCGCCCGGATCCTGGGGAGGGCACGCGGTTCCCGTCGTGGCCTACGACTCACGCGGTGTCACGGTCGTGACTTGGGGCGCGTTGCAGACGATGACGTGGTCCTTCTGGGAGACCTACTGCGAAGAAGCGTACGCTATTCTCAGCAACGATTACCTGAGCAAGAAGAAACAAACTCCGCAAGGTCTCAACTTGCAGCAGTTGCAGGCCGACTTGGCGGATTTGAAATGAAGTCGGTGTTCAAGATTCCCCCCTGGCGGGTGGTTCATGAGGGGAGACCGCCTTCGGCCATCCGGCGAGCGTAGCTCGCCTTTGCGCTTCATTCACTGAGCGGGGGGTTAATACAAGCCACCGGCGGAGCTTCGCTCCGCCGGACAGCCGAGGGCGGATGTCCCCACATGAGCTGTGCGGTAGAGCTAGTCATTTCCTGGGGCCAAATCGCTACTAGCACTGATCACCGGCATCTTTCAAGAAAAAAAGCGATCAGAAAGAAAACTCTATTAAATCGTTTTTTGCGTGCATTTCCGCTATGGAATCGGATTAGAATTCTGTGTAAGATTGCCGCGCACGCCACGCAGGGCGATCGGTGGCTGTGTCTGTTCCACTCGCGAAAAGGAGGGTCAGATGCACGCATCCATTCTTCGCAATTCCCATCTTCGCAATTCCCAGCGAGTTCTAGTTCAGGGAGTATTCATTGTTGCGGTCCTGCTGCCTGCCATGCTGTTCGCGCAGGGTTACTTCGGGACCGTGAGCGGCGTTCTGACGGATGCCTCGGGAGCCATCGTCCAAGGGGCCAAAGTCACCCTTCTCGACGAGCAGAAGGGCTACCAGTTTGCGGCCACCTCCGACAACAGCGGGCGATACCTGTTCGCCTCGATTCCGCCGGGAACGTATTCCGTTACGGCGGAGATGCCGGGGTTTGAGAAGACCGTACGCACGCACATCAAATTGAACGTCAGCGAGAACCCGACAGCCAATCTGACGCTGAAGATTGGCGGCCGCGTGGAAAGTGTTCACGTCGAGGCGCAGGCGCAGGGTATCGCGACCGAAGACGCGGTGACCGGCCAGGTGATCGACCGCAGGTTCATTAACGACATGCCGTTGATTAACCGCACGGTGATGAACCTGACCTATCTGGCGCCAGGCGTCACGGACGCGGATGACCAGTGCTCGGAGGTGCAAGGCTGCACGGGCACCAATTTTGTTATCAACGGCAGCCGCACGTCCGGCGCCGACGTTCTGTTGGACGGCGCCAGCGCGACCAACTTCGAACCCAATGGCGGAATCACTCAGGTCACATACCTTCCCTCACCAGAAGCGGTGGAAGAGTACAAACTGCAGCAGTCGAACTTCAGCGCGGAGTACGGCTTTTCTGGGGCCTCTGTGGTCAACATGGTCACGCGCTCCGGCACCAACAAGTTCCATGGCAGCGTCTATGACTTCATCCGTAACACGATCGGGAACGCAAACGACTGGTTCAACAATCGCGCCACGCCAGTCGTTCCTAGGGCTCAGGTTCACCGACAAAACTTTGGCGGCACGATTGGTGGACCCATCTTTAAGAACAAGACCTTCTTTTTCTTCGACTATGAGGGTGTGCGCGCCAGCAACCCGGAGACCCGCACGGCGGGCGTGCCTAGCGCGTTGGAGCGGACCGGTGATTTCGGCGAAATCTGCGCTGCGAATGGCGGGACGTTCGACTCAACAGGTATGTGCAGCGCCACAGCCGGGCAGCTTTGGGATCCTTATTCCGGTCTTACGTACAACTCCGCTGATGGCGGACCCGTACGCAACGCATTCATCCCTTATAACAACTTAGCCAACTACGTCAGTCCTGGCAGTCCTAACCTGCCGGCGAATCTCGAACCCGCGCCAGGCGTCAAGGGCAATCTGATTGATCCTGTGGCGCAGAAGGTGCTGAATCTGTTCCCAGCCGCCAATAACCAGGCCCAAGGCATCTACAACAACTGGATCGCTTCGGGGGCCTCTCGTAGCCCTAATGACCAGTTCGACATCAAGATCGATCATCGCTTCAACGACAAAAATCTGCTCAGTGGGAGGTACTCGCAACAATGGAGTTCCAACACTAGCTTCGATTGCTTCAAGACGCTGATCGATCCCTGTGGACACGGAGCGAACAAAAGCACGTCGCACGTGTTCACGCTCAACGATGCCTATACCTTCAGTCCCACCTTGCTGCTGACTGCCACGCTTGGGTTCACGCGCGGCGCCTTCCATCAACTCGCATACAATTCAAGCTTGGGTGCCGATCCTCTGGGAACGTTGGGCTTCCCCGAATATCTGAAGGCGAATGGCTTCAACGGGATTCCGGCCCTTTACATTGGCGATTATGTTTCGGCGGGAGGTCCCAACGCGGGAAATGATCCGTATAGCAACTACAAGCAGGGTCAGGACACCGGTCAGTTGACAGTGCTGCTGAGCAAGATCCACGGTCCTCATGAATTAAAGTTCGGATTCGAGGGGCGCCTGCATCAACAGAATTACATCCAGACCAACGCCCCGCTGGGCTACTTCCAGTTTAGTAACGTTGGCAGTTCACTGTGCTCGCAACCCGGCATCACAACCGCCTGCGCCGACACAGCTAACGCCAACAATTCGAGCGGCGGCGATGCCATGGCCAGCTTTCTGATGGGCCAGTTAGAGGGTAATGGGAAAAGCTACTATGAAGTTCAGTTCCAACCTGCAACCCAAAACTACCAGTACGCATGGTTTGCCCAGGACAACTGGAAGGTAACCCCCAAGCTGACCTTGAACCTGGGTTTGCGTTATGACGTGTCGCTACCGCGAACCGACAAATTCAACCATCAGGACTGGTTTAATCCGAACGCGGTCAACCCGCTGAACGGCGGAAAGATTTCATACACCGATCCGATCACCGGCCAGCCCGTTACCCGGCAACTGATGGGCGGCGAGGTGTTTGCCACGAACAGTCAACGCACGAACTATGTGACGGATTGGAGCGACATCCAGCCGCGCTTGGGCTTCGCTTACCAGTTTGCCCCGAAAATGGTGGTGAGGGGAGGCTATGGCATTTATTACGGCCAGTCGCGCTCAGGCGCCAGCGGAGTTGTGCCCTGGGGGAGCGCGGGCTTCGACGAGTACACCAACGTGATCACCACATACAACAGTGACCGCACGACGCCCTACCTGCACCTCAGCAATCCCTACCCTAACGGATTGAATCAGCCCGCCGGGAGTTCTCTGGGTCTGTTGAACGACGTAGGGTTTGGGGCCAACGGTCCCCTGCGCATTGCTGCTGCGAACCGCAGCCCCCAGGAACAAACCTGGACCTTCGGGATCGAGCGGCAACTGCCGTCAAACATCGTGGTCAGCGCGGATTACATTGGAAAAAAAGGAACCCATCTTCCGTTCGCTGGCTCCAGCTACTACTTTGACATCCTGGGGTCGTGGGTGGAGGCCTACGCCGGGAATACGCCTCAGATGGCCGCCCTCAATAACAGCGTGGCGAATCCCTTCTACCCCAAGATCATCACCAACCCCAACAGCACCCTGGCCCAGCAGACGATTCCGGGCTATCAGCTCGACCTTCCTTACCCGCAATTCACCAGCGTTTTTACTGACGATCAGTTAAATGCAAATTCCATTTATCACGGGCTGCAGCTCACGGCCAAAAAGGGGTTCAGCAACGGCCTCGAGTTCCTGGTGAATTACACGTGGTCGAAGTCCATTGACGACTCCTCAACTTCCGACGATAACGTGACGTGGACAGGGAGCTTCAGCAGCCAGCAGGATCCCAACAAGCCGTGGCTGGAGCGCAGCCTCTCGACCTTCGACATTCCGTCGGTGCTGAAATTCAGTTATAGCTACAACCTGCCGTTTGGGCGCGGCAGAGCGTTTTTCGGCAACATGCCACGAGTGCTGGACGCCTTCATCGGGGGATGGAGAACCAACGGAATCTGGCAGATTGCCAGCGGGCGGCCGCTGACGCTAGCCGTTGCCGGCGGTGGAACACCGATACCCACGTACGGCGCGCAGCGGCCCATTATGACCGGAAGGCTGAAACGCAACTATGGTAGCCGCACCGATCCATCTGGTCACGGTTGGGTAGACCAGTTTTTTGCCGACGCGAAGACGGCGCCGACTACAGATAGCAATGGGAATACTATACCGGGCGACATCCTTAATGTGCCGGCGCCATTCACTCTGGGCAATACGCCCCGCGCAACCGCGGATGTTCGGACGCCGCTGTTGTTTGCAAGTGACTTGTCGTTGATCAAGGAGTTCCTGCTATCCAGCGTGCACGAAGGCATACACCTCGAGTTGCGTCTTGAGGCCCAGAATGCATTCAATCATCCTCTGTTCAGTGTAACTAGCCCTAACTACGGCGGCTACGGCACTCAGGGTGTTGGAGACCCAAGCTTTGGAGTACTGACCAGCATGTCGCCCATCGGGCCGCGGCAGTGTCAGTTGGCGTTGAAGATCAGCTTCTAGAATCAAAGTCCCCACTTCTCGCAAAGAACGCGAGAAGTGGGGCACCCAGCAACCCTGACTATTGTTGCTTCCGGCGCTGGCACTGTTTATTTCGTTCCGCGAGCAGGCGATTTGCTTCCTCGATAATTGCAAGCAGCTTGTGTGGATCTTTTTCCCTCTCAGCTAGCTCGCAAAGCTCCTGCACTCGATCTTTCGATGGTGCCATGGATGCTGGGCTCTAGTCCGTTGGACCACAACCGCGAGACAATTAACAAAGCGACGAACCTTATCCGCGCCATGCTATTCGTGCAAGCGACAAAGTGCGACAAGAGAATATATTTCGGGGCTTCGGAACGGTACGCTCCGATCGGGATTACGGGTTTTCCGTTACAAAATAACAGGACACCACACCAGGTCAACCCGCCCCCTGTCGCAAAGCGCGACGTGGGTGGGCACGCACGCGGCGACCAACAATCAAAAGTCAGCGATCAGGGATTGGCTTCAGGCTTCGAGGGCTACGTGGCAGACTCGGCCGACCAGGTAGTCAGCGGCGGATTTGCCGTCTTCCATGGTGAGGACTTCGATGGGGGAAGACTGGTTGTGCGGGCGCAGAATAACATGATTTCCGGCAACTTCCACGAACTTGACGGTACACGTATCGTTTTTCAGAACAGCGTACATATTGAACTCACCTTTGCGATAAGGCGTAAGTGAGTTGTAATGACGGTCGATGAGCAGCATGGCCCCAGGTACGAGACGTGGATACATGGTCATCGCTTCCTTGGCATCGACCTTGATGAGGACGAAGCGGTGCCAGGCGGATCGGTCGCCTTCGGTTTCGGGGCGCAGGTGGTGCAGGAAGTTCTTCTTGAACTTGAGGATTTCCTTCACGTGCCGGCTGTCGATCAGGGGCTGAGTGGCGGCAGTGGAGGCGTCGGTGAGCAGGACGTTTTCGAACTCATCGCCGCTGGGGGGCAGGATGGTGGCGCGTTTATTGACTTCGGCAGGGTCGAGCAGATCGAGAACTGAAAGATGCTGGACTGACAGGACCTTGTCCATGCCTTCGAGGCTAAGACCGCGTTTCTTGTTGAGGAAATTGGAGATGTGGGCCTGTTTGAATCCGGTCTGCTGGGCCAGCCGAAGGCCGGTCAACTCACCTGCTTCGATGCGCTCCCAAAGGATCGCCCGCAAATTATCTTGCAGGACTTTGAACTTCATAGGCGCGAGTATAGCACCGGCCTATAGCACCATGCTAAGTGCAGAAGTTTTCCACAGGCAAGGTTTGTCCATCCAACCTTGACTGAGAAAATTCACAGCTATAGGATCGCGGCAATATACAGGCCGCTTGCTCCAGGGATGAGAGCTATGACGAGCAACGTAGATAACTCGAGTGAGGAGAAGAACTTCGGCGAATTTCGGAGGAAGGTAAAGTCGGCCGAGGTGTTGTCGGCATCCATGGAACGGCTGTTGTTGTCGCTACGCTTCACTAGGCGGGTGAGCCTGGTTGTGCACGGACGCGTCCTCAAGTCCGGCTACGAGGAGAGTTACTTCCGGCAGCGTGCAGAATTTGGCGGCGCAGACGATGAGATTGCGCAGAAATTATAAGACGGAGGGTTGACGGCAAACAGAAGTTCAATGGGCAAGTCGGTTTCATAGGCGCTTCAAACTAAATAGCACAAGCAGGTCATCGTAAGAGAAACGAGCCCTGCGTTGGGTTCTCGCAGACTGCGGGAGTCGAACGCAGGGCTTTTTTTTGGAGTGGGCTTGCGATTTCAGGAGCAAAGGAAAAGTTTTATTCGAATCTCATGGAGGAGTGATGCAAAGCAATCAAAAGGACAAGAACAAGGCGGTACGGAAAGAATTGAAGTATCGCGAGCACTGCGGCGGGCTATGGGTGCGGGAGTGTGGCGCAGGAGTGGTGTATCGCGAGAACTGCCAGCCGAGAGTGGCGGACTTGCCCATTCCAAAGAAAAAACAGGGGCGCATCAAGATGCCGGTGCGTGCGCATACGCAGGTGGAGGACTACTCCGTCGAGAGATGGGACGACAACGAGGAACTGGAGTTTGAAGCGGCGGGAGGTGTGGCATAAGCGACATGATTGCCTGGATCGCAGCGGAGGCGGAACGGCCGGGGCTGAAACCGGACACAGGATTTCCGTGGCGGCGCTGGAAGGAGGCACGAACGGATGAGGTGCCAGTGCAAGAACTGCCGGCGCGTCAGTTTGGGGCCGGTTCGTCCCCAACCGTCGCGGAAAGCGCGAAGGATGTGGAGTCTTCCGCGGAGGAGGAGCAGAAGGTTGCGCAGATGGTGGATGCTTGCGATGATATCCGCGAGGCTTACGAACGGGAACGGCGAATCTACCGCGGCAGGACGGTAGCGATGTTGCGGCGCTACATGAGGTACTCGATTGAGACCGGGCGACTGCCGTCGCTGCTGGGCAGAGAGTTCTTTCGAGCGAAAGTGACTTCGTACACGGTGGTGACGTTCGAGGATCGCGTGATCTTCGTGCACGACATGGAGAAGTGCCTGGAGCGGCTGGATGAGTTTTCGCGGCAGCTCATTGCCCGCCACATTCTGCAGGAACACGACCGGGCCACGGCGAAGCTGCTCCACTGCAACGAGAAGACGGTGCGGCGGTTGACTCCGTATGCTCTTGACCTGTTGAGTGACATTTTGCTCGAGGTGGGACTGCTGGAGAGGGTCGAGACGAATGCGGGAAATTGTTGTCAAGGGGGTCTGGAGGGTCAAAACTCTGTAAGTGATTGTGAAGATGGGGAAAATAAAATTTGAAAAATGTCCGGTTAGCCCTTAGCAATTTGCTATTCTAAATTTAGAGAGTAAGAAAAAAGAAATCTTTCCGAGCAGGGCGCGCTCCAGGGCGCGCCCTTTGTTTGGTGTGCCGAGCAGGCTCGTAAATCACCTTGCTATTGGATTACTCGACTGCGAATTCTCCAGTTCGAACCAGTTCGAACCCAGTGGCCGAGGGTTCGGAGCTGGAGAGGGTTCGCAAAGAGCGCGAGAAGGGTGGGGCACCCGGGAAACATGTGCTGCAGGCTTTTGGCGGACAAGAGTGGTCCGCCCCAACACATACCGTAGAATGAGGCGGAGCGGTGAAGCGAGACGAAGCGGTGGCGGTTTGGGTGGGAAAACGCAAAGTCCCCATCCTAGCTGCACGGCGGGCAGGAGTGCCCGCCCCACACGTGCCCGAACCACACCGCGCACGGCGCAGGATGGGAATGGACATTACCTGGTTGACGGATCGGATTGCTGTTGGGGGTGGGATCTGGAACTCGGAGAATATGGCGAAGGTGGCCGGAGCTGGGATCACGCACATCATCGACATGCAAATCGAGTTTGATGATACGCCGCTGGCGGTGGATCACGGCATCGAAGTGTTGTGGAATCCTACGGACGACGATTTCGAGGCGAAGCCGGCGGAGTTGTTTCGGCGGGGAGTGGAGTTCGCGCAGAAGGCGCTGGACGAGGGCGATGCGAAGTTGTTTATTCACTGCGCGGCGGGGGTGCATCGTGCGCCGATGATGGCGCTGGCACTGCTGGGGACCATGGGGTGGGAGGTGGGAGACGCGATGACGCTGATTGAGGCACGGCGTCCGGTGGCGGATCTTGCAGAGGTGTATGTGAGGAGCGTGGAGGAGTTTTTGGACGGGGGCAGGTTCACGAGTTAGAAGGCAGAATGCGCATCCTTCGACTGCGCTCAGGGCAAGCTGTGGGCTTTATTCTTTCGCGGTTCCGCGGCTCGGGCTAGCCGATTTCTTCGCTCCAGGCTTCAAGATTTTTCTTTACTTGTGCCATGAACTGGTCGGCGACGGCGCCGTCGATGAGGCGGTGGTCGTAGCCTAGCGTGAGGTGGACGACGGAGCGGATGGCGATCGAGTCGTTGCCGTCTTTGTCGGTGATGACGAGTGGCATTTTCGTGATGCCGCCTACGCCCATGATCGCTGAGTTCGGCTGGTTGATGATGGGCAGACCGAAGACGGCGCCGAACTGTCCGGGGTTGGTGATGGTGAAGGTGGAGCCTTCGACGTCTTCGGGTTTAAGCTTCTTGGTGCGGGCGCGTTCGCCGAGGTCGGTGATGCCGCGCTGCAGGCCGAGGAAGTTGAGCTCGCCAGCATTTTTCAGGACGGGGACGATCAGGCCCCAGTCGAGCGCGACGGCGATGCCAACGTTGATGTTGCGGTGGTAGCGAATGCTTTCGCCTTCAATGTTGGCGTTGATGATGGGCCACTGCTGCAGGGCGATGATGGCGGCGCGCACGAAGAAGGGCATGAAGGTGAGGCGGACGCCGTGGCGCTGCTCGAATCCGGATTTGTGCTTGGCCCGCAGGTTCACGATGCGGGTGAAATCCACTTCGTACATACAGTGGACGTGAGCGCTGGTGCGGCGCGACTCGATCATGTGCTTGGCGATCAGCTTACGCATGTTCGTCATGGGGACAAGATCGCCAGGGTAGGGGGCGGGGGCGGCAGGGCGCGGAGGCGGAGCGGCGGGAGCGGGAGCGGGAGGCGCCTCGCTTCGCGAGGCGGGCCGGACGAATGCGTCCGTCCCCACATTAGATCCCTGGTTCTCGATGAACTGCTGGATGTCTTGCTTGGTGATGCGGCCGCCGAGTCCGGTGCCGGAGACTTGGGACAGATGGACGCCGTGTTCGCGGGCGATCTTGCGAACGAGTGGGGAGGAGCGGGCTTCTTCTTCCTCTTCGTGAGTGGTGTGTGCGGGTGCAGCGGGAGCCGCGGCGGCTGGGGCGGCCTTCTTTTCGAGAGCCGGTTTCTCCGGGGCGGCTTTCTCGGGGGCAGGGGCGGCTTTTGCGGGAGTGGCGGCTTCGCCGTCGACAGCGATGGTGCCTACGACGGTGTTCACACCGACCGTGGTGCCTTCGGTGACTTTGATTTCCTGAAGAACTCCGGAAGCGGGAGCGGGAATTTCGGCGTCGACCTTGTCGGTGGAGATTTCGAAAAGGGGTTCGTCACGCTGGACCTTGTCGCCCGGTTTCTTCAACCACTTGGTAATAGTACCTTCTACGATGGATTCGCCCATCTGGGGCATGACGATGTCAGTTGGCATGATTTCCTTCCATGAGGCCCCACGGTTCGCGTAGAGGGCCGGACGCAATCGAATATTATAGCGGTTGGATGGGCAACGGCGCAGTCGCTCGGACTTGGGCTAAGGCCCCGCCATTTATTACGACTTTTAGGGCGATCCTGAAGGGTCCCGCTTCTAGGGTGGCGTGATCGCCAGTCTCTGTTTCGCAATTTCTGAATCGCAAATCTTGCTTCCCAGCCCGTGGTATCCGGGTTCCGCTGGCAGTCACCTTAGTGGTGGTCGTGCTTTTCTTTGCCTTCTTTCTCCTTAGTTTCGTCGGCAGCGGCGGGGGCGGCGTTGAAATTTGTCTTCCAATAGTCCTGAACCGCGGGCGGGAGTTTTTCCAGGTGGGAGAGGAGCATGGTGATCTTCCAGATGTCCTGCTCGGGGAGTGTTTTGTCCCAGGCGGGCATGCCCGTGTAACGCACGCCGGTGCGGATGGTGTAAAAGATGTGCCACTCGGGATCGTCGGGAGGGTCGGAGACGAGATTCGGGACCGGGGGATAAAACGAGTTGCCCAAAGTTGACGGCTTACGATCGAGACCTCCGTGGCAGAGGGCACAATTCATGGTGTAGAGCTTCATGCCGTCTTCGAGGTTCTGATCGGTGGGGGCGAGCGGGTTGGTGACGTGGGGGGCGTGGCGTTCCATGGAGGCGTCGACGGCGCCCATCGAGATGCGGGTTTCAAGATGCGGCGGAGAAACGTTGGCAGCGGTGGGAAAGAACCCGAGCATGGCGAAGCCGAGTCCACCGAGGATCAGCACGAGGAGAGTGACGATTACGCCGAGTAGGAACTTGCTCATGAGGCCTCCGTAGTTATTGTGTCAGATGATGAGGGAGGGGCGCTAGTTGCCGCGGGGTTAGCCGGGCGCAATGTATTGAAATTGACGGTAATCCTTCCCAACTGGTCGCGAGCAGTCGAGCTTCGCTCGAACGGAAATCGGAAGGCGGCCGTCCCCAGATAGTTCTTGTCGCTTTCTTCAATACGCTTTCAGGCGGCGCGCTTCGCGGACTACGTCTTCCACCTTTGGCAGGTAGTGATGTTCTTGGGGCGGGGAGAAGGGAATGGCGGAGTCTAATCCTGCGATGCGGACGATGGGGCCGTCGAGGTCGTCGAAGGCTTCCTCGTTGATGATGGCGGCGATTTCGCCGGCGAGGCCTCCGGTGCGAGAGTGCTCGTGGAGGATGATGACCTTGTTCGTCTTTCTTACGGTCTGAGCAATGGCTCCGCGGTCGAGGGGAGAGACGGTGCGCAGGTCCACGATTTCGAGATCGATTCCTTCGTTCTTTAGAACCTCGGAAGCCTCCAACGCAGTGTGGACCATGGCGGCATAGGTAATGATGCTCAGGTCGCGGCCCTCTCGGGCCAGGCGCGCCTTGCCGATGGGGACGACGTAATCTTCAGCGGGGACTTCTTCTTTGATGCGGCGATAGAGATATTTGTGCTCGAACAGGATGCAGGGGTTGTTGTCGCGGATGGCGGCTTTAGTCAGGCCCTTGGCGTCGTAGGGCGTGGCGGGGCAGATGACTTTCAAGCCGGGATTGTGGACGAACCACATCTCGGGATTTTGAGAGTGGAAGGGGCCGCCGTGGACGTATCCGCCGCTGGGGCCGCGGAGGACCAGCGGGGCGGGCGCTCCCCAGAGGTAATGGGTCTTGGCGACCATGTTGCTGATCTGGTTGAAGGCGCAGCCGATGAAGTCCATGAACTGGAATTCGGCGACGGGGCGCATGCCAGTGAGCGAGGCGCCGAAGGCCGCGCCAACGATAGCGGACTCGGCGATGGGAGTGTCGATGACGCGCTCGGGGCCGAAACGGTCGATGAATCCGTCGGTGACTTTGAAGGCGCCCCCGTAAATGCCGATGTCTTCGCCGAGGCAAAAGACCGTGGGGTCCCGTTCCATTTCTTCCCAGATTCCCTGGCGGATGGCTTCGAGGTAGGTGAGTTGCATAGGGTCGGGTTTCAGAGTTTTACAGTTTCAGCTTTCAAAGGGTCAGAAGTTATGTCTGTCACGAGTGACCGCGAAATCCACAAGGTTCCGCCTAACAGCAATCTCTGGTCCGTTACTTCAAGTGTACGGTGGCTTCGGTTTCTTTGTAACCGCCCGTTCCCTTTCTCACTTTTGGCATGCCGTATTTCGGCTTGATTTCGTGGCAGCCGTTTTCGCAGAAGACACCGCCTTCGGCGGATTCTGGGGTCGGCATCGGGGAGTTCACTGCGATTTCTCTTTCTTCTTCGATGATGCGCTCGACTTCCGCCATCAAAGCTTCATCTTCTTTCGGGGTCAACCACTTCTTTTCTTTCACTAGGTAGTTTTCGAAGCGTGCGATCGGATCGCGCTTCTTCCAGAACTCGTACATCGCTTTCGGCACGTAGCTGGCGGCGTCGTGGATGGCGTGGCCTTTCATGCGCATCATCTTCGCTTCGATCAGCGTGGGGCCTTCGCCGCGGTGGGCGCGGCCGACGGCTTCATGGGCGGCGTCGTAGACCTGGCAGGCGTCGGTTCCGTCGACGATCAAGCCGGGGATGCCATATGCGATGGCGCGTTCGGCAAGGTCTTTGCAGCGGTACTGCATCTCCGACGGCGTTGAGTAGGCCCAGAGGTTGCTTTCTACGAAGAGCACCAAACCCAGATTCTGCACGGCGGCGAAGTTGATGCCTTCATAGGTGACGCCGGTGGACTGGCCACCGTCGCCGATGTAGGTCATGACGGCGAGGTTGCGTCCTTGCAGCCGCGCGCCGAGAGCTACGCCCGACATGACGGGAATAAGGTCGCCGAGCATGGAGATGGGTGAGACCATGTTGCGCTTTTCGATGTCGCCGAAGTGCGAGGTGCCGTCGCGGCCCTTGGTGGGCGAGTCGGCTTTGGCCATGTACTGCATCATGGTGTCGCTGGCGCGGAAGCCGCGGACCAGGAGCGATCCCTGGTTGCGGATCATGGGGGCGAACCAGTCGTCGTTGTCGAGCGCGTAAGCGGAGGCGCAGGAGCAGGCTTCCTGGCCGAGTCCGAAGTAGACTCCGCCGACCACTTTGCCTTGCTTGTAGAGGTTTTCCAGGGCGATCTCCATTTTGCGGTTGAGCAGCATGTAGCGGTAGATCTCGATGGCGTGCTGCTGGTCGAGATACTTGGAGTCGCGGATGGGGGGCACGGGGGCGTCGAGGTCACCTTCGACTTCGTAGCGGACGTTTTCGGCGCCATGGCGGTCTTTCTCTACGCGCTGGCGGACGGTGAAGTTGGGGTGTTCCAGGCGGTAGTCGGGGATGGAGTAGGTGCGGAGCTGCTCGCCGGAAGAGCGAGCCGAGCTGCGCCCGACTTTTCCGGTTCTGAGACCCGGACCCACATGAGTAAAGGTGGCTCGCGATCCGTTGCGCGGGCGGTTGCCGTTGGAGCTTGTTTTGGACTTCGGTTTCTTGGTCCCCATTTTGAAAGCAGCGCGGAGGCGCAATGTACTGATGGTATCGCGAGAGCGGGGTGAAGGGCTAGGGCAAGGAGCAACTGCCAACACTAATACCAAAGGGGAAGTCGCCGCCAGAGCTTCCGGAACAACGGTCGAATCTTCCACTCAGTTCTTGAGGGAATCCGAGACGGCGGTTCAACATAGATATATGTGAACGAGCTTCCCTGGCCAGACTCCTTGTAATGGTAGGACTCGATCGTCCGCGATTCTGTGGGCTCACCATAGGATGACAATATCCCTCGCATGGGAGGTTGGGCAAGTTCTCCGATACTAGCGAAAAGTCCACCAGCGTCCGTCTTCAGCCTTCCATGAGAATGCCGGTCGATGTCAAGTAAATTTTGATTTTGTCTTTGTTGTTGTTGTTTTTGCCTTCCTGAGATCCACCTTTCTTCCTAGCGGAGAGATTTTGCAGAGCCCGCCCGGAGCGGTCAAGGGCGCGCCGGGGGTTGGGCGCGGCGCAGCGAACCCTTGACGGCGAGGACGGCTCTGCTACCCTCTGGCTAGGAAGGAAGGTGAGCCTACTCAACCTCCAGTTCGTAATTTGTATCTCGGCTTGCACTCTGTGACCTCCCAGCAACCTGGTTCGCCCTACTACTGTCGCCACCCTTCCATCCGCACTCGGATTGAGCTTTTTCCTGCGCTCGGTGCAAGTTGGGTGTTCTCGTTTTCAGCCGGCGCTGCAACCTGTTAGTCGACCTCTCGTCCATCTCACGATGGAACGGGGCCAGGCGTTTGACGCAGTCACCGGAACTCGGCGGTTGAACTCTGGGCTGGTGGTCTGGGTGCGCTCTTGTCGTTGAATGCAGTCTAGGCCGCTGTCGGTAACTCGATCGCTCGCGAGTTGCGCAGCGGTTCGTAAGCCTCTCCACTGACCCATAGCCGATGCAGCAGCACCGCTAACTTCCGCGCCACCGCGATCACCGCTCGTTTCTTTCCATTCTTTCCTCCTCGCTCCGCCAGTTTCAGTCCCCACCGTCGCAGGTCACTGTCTGCTCCAAACGGACCCAAGATATGTTGCGCTCCTTGCACCAGCAAGGTTCGTAAGTAGGGATCTCCTTCCTTGCTGATGTGCAGCTGCGGCGTACTGCTGCCCGAATTCCGCCGCCCCGGTTGTAACCCCACGTAGCAACCTGCTTCCCGACTCTTCGTAAAACGTTGCGGATCTTCCAGCGTCAGCACGTAGGCTAGAGCGATCAACGTTCCTACTCCCTTCACTTGCTTCAACCGCGCCACCTCGGGATAGCTGTCCCGCGCCATCTGCTCTATGCGCTCGTTATAGTCCAGAATCTGCTGGCTGAGCGACTCGATCGCTCGCAACAGCGGCTCCAATGCCAGCTGCAGCTCCGCACTCAATCCCTTCCTCTTCTCCGCGTCCATATTTCGCGGGTTGCAGCCCTGTAATCGTTCCCCGTAGGATTTCGTCAAGCCCCGCGCGGCATTGACCAGCGCCGTCCGCGCCCGCACCAGGCCGGCTCTGGCCCGGATCATGATCAAATCCGCTTGCGCCCGGGCACTGCGATGTTGAATCGGCCCCAGCAACTCGGGATCGATGCGCGCCAGCCGCGCCAGGGTTCGCGCATCCAGCCGATCATCTTTCTTCCGGCTTTCCCCGATCAAACGCACCTTGCGCGCCTGCGCCACGATCACTTCATGTCCCA
>Ga0307476_10000138_pt1 | contig 73445 bp, 50 predicted proteins | sample atmos_gasesECM2C_2_FD_203314 | JGI IMG/M metagenome (GOLD analysis project Ga0307476, IMG submission 203314) | Hardwood forest soil microbial communities from Morgan-Monroe State Forest, Indiana, United States - atmos_gasesECM2C_05 | ecosystem: Environmental > Terrestrial > Soil > Temperate... | reverse complement strand
ACGCTAGGTTGCCCGCCGTATAGTCGAACTTTTCCAATGCGCACCGCTTCGGGCCCCACTCAATCGAGCCGGGCCGCAACATCATTGCGAAAGCCTGATCATGCCGCACCCAATGACGCGGCTCTGTCTCGGTTTCGGGGGAAAAGCGTTCGACTTTCATGTTTGGAACTCCCTCCTATTCCAGCAAGACCAAATCGCTGCATTCCAATAGATTTGCAAAGTGACACCGCGATGCGTCGCATGTTCCAATCACATTGATAGGGAGGGCCTATCAGATGGAACTACGACATCTGCGCTATTTCACCGCAGTGGTGGAGTGCAAAGGGTACCGGGAGGCATCGCGGCGGCTGCATGTTGCTCAGCCCTCGATCAGTCAGGCTGTGTCTGATCTGGAAGACGAGCTTGGGCTGAAACTCTTTTCGCGAACCCATCGCAACGCCCGTGTGACGCCGGAAGGCGAGATATTTTATGCGGATGCCGTTCGTATCCTTCAACAGGCGGAGACTGCCATCCTCACTGCCAAACGGGCTGCCCAAGGCAAAGTTGGGAAGCTTTCGATCGGGTTTATCGGTTCGGCAACCCTCTCTTTCCTTCCTGACCTCATTCGCAGGTACAAATTGGAACATCCGAATGTGAAGCTTGCGCTCTTTGATCTCTATCCTGTTGAACTGGACCTGGCATGCGACAGAGGTGAGATCGATGTCGCCATCACGCGGACCGGCTCGCTTGAGCGCAGCAAGAATCGACAATCGAGAGTGTTGCTGCGTGACCCGCTGGTTGCGGTCCTCCCTCGATCACGAAAGCTAAGATTAAAGAGCAAAAAGATTCGGCTCACCGACCTTGCGAACGAACGACTCATACTTTTTCACCGAAAAGGAGCACCTGCTGTTTTCGACACCATCGTTGGAGCATGCCGATCTCACGGCTTTTCCCCGCAGGTTGAGAACGAACCGAATTCGATGCAGACGATCCTCTCGTTGGTTGAGGCCGATGAAGGTGTTGCCATCGTACCTGCCTCCACGAGCAATCTCCGGTGGAACGGTGTGCGGTTCGTTCGGCTGGAGCCGGATCTGTATCTCGACCTGATCGCGGTGTGGCCACTAGGCGAGCCCTCCGTCGTACTGCGCACATTTCTCGATTTTCTGAGTGCGAATGCGGATGCGATTCGCGCAAAGGCCGAACTTGCTCTGTCCACCATGGCCCGGATCAAGTCATAACGCTCGCGACGTCCAGTAACTGTCTCTTCGGATTAGGTTTTGTTGAACAGCCAAGATATGCGTCGCGATACACAAAAGCGAGGCCTATCCACTACGCTGGGAGAACGAGATTCCGGACGAACTCCGGCCCGATTGGGTAATTTCGGTCGAAGATCTGGGATGAAGCAGGCTTAGCGCTACACCACTGCCATGCTCGCTGAGGATTACGGGCAAGTAAGAATACATGAGGTTGCGGACGCTACATTTTGGGTGTTTTTCTGGCAGAAAATTGCATCGTGCGAATGATGCCTTCGCCTTCTCTCACATAGATGACCTGATTTGGCCTGACCTCCCTGAGCTTATCCACTTGCCCACTGGGCCAGCGGATTTCAAGCAGCTCTATCTTTTCGGCTTTGCCGAGGCCAAAATGAACGCGTAAGTCGCTTTGTGAGAAATATCCACCGCCGCTGCGGACCTCGTCGATTTGCTGATGAGGTCTCGCCTCACCCGGGACGTGCGTTACGCACTTCAGGCGAGCGCCGATGCCACTGCAATTTGATTTCACTCCGATGGTGCGAATCTTTATCCAATTGTTGCTCGTCTTCGAATCGCAGCGCAAAAGCTGGGGATAGTCGTTGACAGGATTGATGACCAGGTCGAGATCGCCGTCGTTGTCAAAATCGCCGAAGGCGCAGCCGCGCGCGGCGATGGGACCACTGATGCCTGGCCCGCCTTTAGTCGATACATCTTCGAACCGCCCGTTGCGCAGGTTGCGATAGAGAAGTTTGCGTTGGGCGTATCCGGCCTCGGTCTCCAACTGCTCAACCTCGGGATAGACGTGGCCGTTGCAGAGCAGGATGTCGGGCCAACCGTCGTTGTCGAAATCGAAAAAACCGCAGCCCCAGCCGAGATACTCAGTATAGAGGCCGAGCCCGGCGCTGAAGGTTGCGTCTTCGAAATTGGCGCCACCGAGATTGCGATAGAGGGAAGGCGTGTCGCCCGCGAAGTTTGTCTTCATGAGATCGAGATTGCCGTCGAGATCATAGTCACCGGCGGAGATTCCCATGCCGGCCTGGGGCCTGCCCTCGGCGCTGAGGGCGCAGTTGGATTCGAGTGCGATGTCAACAAATTTGCCATTTCGCTTGTTCTGATAAAGTGCGCTGGCCGTGGAGTCATTCGCGACATAGATGTCGGGCCAGCCATCGTTGTCGAGATCGGCGATGAGCACTCCGAGACCATAAGTTCCATTGCCGCTGAGAATGCCAGAGTGCTCTGAAACATCGGTGAAGGTTCCGTCGCCGTTGTTGTGATAGAGCACGTTCTTGCCGCCATTCAATCCTGGCGGGCCGCACGCTACCATCACGCCTTTGTAGAGGCATGGACCGGCCTCTGGCACGGGAGCAGTGGCCAAATCCATGTCGATGTAGTTCGCAACGAACAGATCGAGTCGCCCGTCGCAGTCATAGTCAACAAATGCACAGCCGGTGTTCCAGCGTTTTGCGCTGCCGGCGACTCCGCCCTTGGCGCTGACGTCAGTGAAGGTTCCGTCGCCGTTGTTGTGATAGAGCACGTTCTTGCCGAAGTAGGTCACGAATAGATCGTCGTTGCCATCGTTGTCGTAATCGCCGACGCAGACGGCCTGTCCCCACCCCGAGTGTGCAACGCCGGCTTTGAGTGTCACGTCGGTGAACGTGCCGTCGCGATTATTTTTGAACAGGCGGGAGATCGGCTCTTGCCCAGCGGGGAATCCTTCGAGCCGCGTGCCATTGACGAGAAAAATGTCGAGCCAGCCGTCGTTGTCGTAGTCGTAGAACGCGACCCCACAGCCAGTGGTTTCAAGCAGGTATTTGTTCTTGTGTTCACCGCCGAAGATAGTCTTGACGTTGATCCCCGATTCGCGGCCCACATCGAGGAAACTTACTCCGGTCGGCGTGCCCGGTTTCAGCGGTTCAACCGCCGATTGTGCTGGCGCTGCGGATTGCGACCACAGGGGACGCGCCAGTCCCAGTACAGTTTCGAGAGAGAAAATCGCCGCCGATCGGCTGAGTGACTTAAGAACTGCGCGGCGTGAACTGGAAAGAAGAGTCACCTGACTATACGGTCCGTGCTAGAATTCGCCCCGAATCCTTATATTCAGTGCGTCACGACTTTGCAAGCTGGCGTTACAAACAAATCCACACCTGAACGATCAGGATCGCGTGGCCGTTCGGACGCGAAAGTTCGCTCCTCTTCGCGCCAAACAGCTGCGCAATAGTAAGTGCGCGGAATGCCGCATGTTCCACGGTACAGCCGCAGGCGGCCCATGCGCATCACTCAAGCCTGGTTGCGGCAGGCGACTGCTCTGAGGTAGGCTACGTTGAGTCGACTGCTTCATATTTGTGATCGACAGCGGCAGGAGGCCGCTTACTCAATGTCTGAAAGCACAGTGATCGCTAATCAGAAGACAATTGTTCAGAATCAGAAGACCATCATCGGCAATCAGGCCGCGCTTCGCGCGAATCAGACCACAATCAAAAAGAATCAGGCGGCCATTCTGAAAAACCAGTCTGCTATTCTCAAGAACCAGAGCGCCCTTCAGACGATTATCAAGAATCAAAAACAGATCCTTGCTCGGCTGAATAAATAACTCGGGCGCGAGAGTTGGTTATCATTTTTGTGGGGAACCCGGCGTCGAAGACTGCGCGGTCCCGTGCTTCGCAAAAACAATGGGCTGGGCCGAGCTAATGCTTTTGCCTTCTTTCACCGTGATGAACTGATTGGGTTTGACGTCTGCGATGCTGTCTTTCTGGCCGCTGGGCCAGATAATCTCCAGGCTCACGGTCTTGCCCGCCTCCGGCTTTCCCAAGCCGAAGGTTACCGGCAGCTCGCTTTGCGACAAATAACTGGAGCCTGTTTTCACCATGGCAAACAGGCGCGTTCCTGTGTTTGTCTTGACCGTAACCTTTGCGCCTATTCCATCTCGGTTCGAGCGTGTGCCCACGGTCTTCACACGCAGCATGTCGTTCTGGTTTCCATTGTCATTCCTCAGCAATCGTGCTGGCCCATTGTTGGCGGTAATCAATAGATCGAGATCTCCGTCGTTGTCGAAATCTCCGTAGGCCGCTCCTCGGCCCACGATCGGACGTTGCAGCGCAGAGCCGAGTTTTGTGGTTACTTCTTCAAACTTGTTTCTGCCGACGTTGCGCAAAAGGTGCGGCGGTTGCGCATACTTGACGTTGGGCTGCACCACGCTGATGTCGTCGGAAACGTGGCCGTTGACCGCGAGAATGTCGGGCAGACCATCAAGATCGTAGTCAAAAAAGAAAGTGCCGAAGGTAAGCGACTTCGTCGATAGTCTGCTGATGCCCGTAGCTCCCGCTTCGTCCGTAAACAATCCCGAACCATCGTTGTGATAGAGGGCCATCCCCTCATTAGTGAAGTTGCCGATCACCAGGCTCTGCCATCCGGAATCGTCGTAGTCGGCTGCGTCCGTCCCCATCCCGGCGCGCACGGTGCCCGCTTCGCTGTACGCCACACCGGCAGCGACTGCGACATCGGTGAACGTTCCGTTGTGATTGTTACGATAGAGCTTGTTTGGTTCAGTGTCATTGGAGACGAAAAGGTCGAGCCAGCCGTCGTTGTCGTAGTCTAACAATGCAACCCCGAGCGACTTGCTCGTGGGATCGTAGAGGCCGGCGCGCCGTGTGACGTTCTCAAAAGTTCCGTCGCCCTTGTTGTGAAAGAGTGTAGAGCTTTGGCCTTTATACCTTTGAGGAGTGCAGTAGGACTTGTTCTTGTTGTCGAGTGAGCAGTATTGATCGGTCTCGATGGACCAGTCGATGTAGTGGGCGACGAAAAGATCCAGTTTGCCGTCGTTGTCATAGTCGATCCACACTGCGCTTGCCGAAAATCCGAAATCGGCCACGCCCGCTTTCGTAGTGACGTCGGCAAACTTGCCATTGCCCAGATTGTGGAAGAGATGATTCGAACCGACGGTCGTGATGTAGATATCGTCGTAGCCGTCGTTGTCATAGTCGCCGACAGCACATCCGATCCCGTACATTTCTATCGCGAGGCCGGCCTGCTGCGTCACATCGGTAAACGTGCCGTCCTTATTATTGTGATAGAGCGCGGGAAATGATTTGCCCGACTTGTGCCCCGGCCAGTCCATGGAATTGACCAGCAAAATGTCCTGCCATCCGTCATTGTCGTAATCCAAGAAGCAAACCCCGCTGCCCATGGTTTCTGGAAGATATTTGTTTCCGAAGGCGCCACTGTTGTGTTTGAAATGGATGCCCGCCTGTGCCGTGACGTCTGTGAACTCGATAGGACCGGAGGGACGAGAAGGCCGGGCGCTCGAGTCGGGCGAACTCGCGTCAACGACCGAAGATGGGGGCTGAGATGCCGAAGGTCTGGGAGCCTGAGGTTGCGTCGCAGGGGCAGCTATCGTCTCGGTCGATGACTTTGGCTTGCAACTCGCCGATAGTAAGAGGACAAGAGGCAGCAGTGAGAAAATGACACTGCGCACCAACCTCGGAGATTGAATATCCGCTTTACGAACGGTCACTGAGCCACCGTTAGTTTCGTTGCGCTCGCGCGGCGGGAATCCAGCCAAATCTCGATTAGCATGGCCGTTGGACCCACCACGAAGAGGGCATAAAAAGGCGCGTAGACAATTTGGTCTAAACGCAGAACCATCTCGACCACCGCCACCAGAAACACGACCAGACATTGGCCTCGCTTGGACCGAACTGTGGTTTTCGGATCGGTAATCATGAAGAAAATGAACAGCTGATACATGGGACCGGTGATCGGAGCAATCTCCGACTGCCATGGGCTTCCGGTGATCCAGCTTCTCAAAAAGGCGAACGCGATAAACGACGCGACATAAATCCCCGTGATGTGAAAACGCCGCAGCCGCCAAATGATCACTGACCCCAGCGCCCAGATCACGAGCATGGGCAACAAATAATTGCCCCACTGAATGCTCAGTGTCGCCACGGTCTCTGCAGCCAGAAACAGCATTACGGAAATGCCAAAGTTGGACGGGTTCCAGATGTGGCGCCCCTTCACCCGCAACACATATTTGGGCGTGATGGAGATCGCGCTGCACAGCGCATACGGCCAGAAGGCCGGCGAACGCACTAGAATCCCGACGCTGATGCCCGTGATATAAGCGCTAGCGGGATGAAGCCACTTGCGAAAGAAAATCTGCCCGAGCAGCAGTTCTAGCCCGATACTGGTACCGATCGCCAGCAGCGTCTTCTGATAGCTCTCGAGAATTCCGAATGACAGGTGACCAGCCAAGAGTATGCAGGTAATGAAGGCAGGGGCGATGTACCGGTTGTCGAGGCTGAACCAGGAAGCCTTCTTTGCTGGCGTCCGCGGTGACGCGACGGGCGTGCTCATCGACTGGCTCATACAGGCTCCTTGAGCTTGTGCAGTTGATTAGGAGCGGGATTCTCGATCGTCTGAACTTTTCCCGATGGCCAGCGAATAACCACCTTTTCGATGCGAGGGTTCGCGCCCAGGCCGAAATGCAGCCGCCGGTCATTCTGAGCAGCGAAACCGCTGCCGCCAGAGACTTCTTGCACTTGCTGTTGACCATTCCAGAATAGCGTCACTTGGGCGCCGATCGCGCTGCGATTACTGCCGCCGTGATTTGAGCTGGTTCCTTCCAGCTCAAACTCGATCCAGGCGTTCTCCGGCGCGACCGTATTTTTGTACATTAGCAACGGACCATTCTGGTTAGCTACAACCACGTCGAGCACACCGCGATTCCATAAATCGACCAGTGCTACGGAACGTCCGTCGTATACGTCGTTAGCGCCAACTGCCTGGGCAACATCGACGAACCTGCCTGCGCCATCGTTGATCCAGACTCGCTTCGATTGGTACCCCGACAAACTTCGGCCTTCAAACGCCGGCCAATTCTTGGCATCGCCGATGATAGTACTGTTGCCGCCGGCGACTTTCGAGAAGTCATACCAGTAACTCCGATTCCGATCGAGAGAAATGTAGCCGTTCGTGAGATATAGGTCGAGCGTTCCATCGTTATTCAAATCGCCAAACTGCGCGCCAAAACTCCATCCGCCCAGTTCCACGCCAAAGTCGCGCGCCAGATTCTGATATTTGATGGTGTCGCCCCCCGTGCCTTCCTTCGGCACCCACAAGTTATTTCCTTGGATGAGAATGCCGTCTTCCGAAATATTGGAAACGTAAACATCAAATCTGCCCTGATTGAGGATGTCGCCGAACGCCGCATTCATACCGCTTTTGGGGGCGAAGCCGACGCCCGTCTGCTCGCCGACCTCGTGAAATCGTTTGCCGTCGTTGAAGTAGAGTTCCGACACGCCATAGTCATTCGCAACAAACAAATCAGGATGGCCGCTTCCGCGCAGATCGGCGGCAGCGGCGGCCAAAGCCCAGCGCCGGCTGTTGATGCCAAGTTTCGAGCTGACTTCTTCAAATTTGCCGTTGCCAAGATTGTGAAACAAATACTTTCGCCCACCATTCTTGGCATATTCAAAGCTCTCGGGCATAATGCGAGTCGTCGTCAGGTGCCACAGGTCGATGTCTTCCGAATAATATCCGCCGACGAAAAGGTCCAGGAGTCCATCGCCGTCGTAGTCGAACCAGATGGCAGTGTTCGCATTGATCCATGCGGGCAATCCGGCTTGCTCGGTTACGCGCGTGAAGCCGTGCCCCTGGTCGTTGTGAAATAACTCGGGGCGTCCCCATTTGATCAGGAACAAATCCTCGTAGCCATCATTGTCATAGTCTCCCCATACCGCGCCGGTCGAGACCCCAGTGCCGGGCTGGTTTACGTCGGCAATGCCCAGCTCGCCAGCAACATCCTTAAACGTTCCGTCATGCATGTTGCGATAGAGGGCATTCTTGCTGCCGATCGCGCTATTCGTGACATAGATGTCGGGCCAGCCGTCACGATCGAAATCGACGATCGACACCGACGCTCCCATCGACGCAACCTCCGGCATGATGGGACTTAATTTCGGATCAAGCTGCGGAGACTGATGAACGAAATTAATCCCCGCGGCATGTGAGACTTCCTCAAGATAGAAGCCGTGGCGTGCCAATGCAGTCTTTGTGTCGAACTTCGATCTGTCGGCATCGCGTGCAGCCGATATCCGCTTAATCACAAAAGGCGTCGCCAGGAGCCCGACAAAAAAGATAACTAGGAGTGCCTTCGCGATCCGGTTGCCAGTCATTTGCCGGTTTGATCCCTCAATGCGTTCTTGAAAACGTCGGGAGTGACATAACGGGTGTGATAGTTCTTCCAGTCGTCGGGGTGTTGCCGGTAGACCCACTCATCTTCGAGGCGGCCGGGCCGCGTGGTGTACTCATTCTTGGCGTGATAGGGAAGAGGCAGCACGGTCTTGGAGAAAGTGGAATTGTAGTCGCCGTCTTTGATCCAGCCATCCCCGACGATCACAAAATCGCGCACCCAGCCCGCAGGCGGAGGCGGTTGCTCGGGGAAGCGCAGCGACAGTTCATCGCCGGAGTTCACAATCACGTAACGGTCGTCAATGTGGTCGACCAGTTCGCGCACGTCGCCATAACGCGTGTAGTAGCCGATCAAATCGCGCCAACGCTGCTTGGTCCCTTCAATCTGGTTATAGTCCGGCACCTCGGGTGCGCGCGCCGCCCCCGGCATGTGCATGACGGAATATCCGCGATAATGCAGATCGGCCACGATGGGATTTAGAGTCACAGTCTTTAGCTGCGTGTTTGGCGCACCCTGTGCCCAATGAATGGCGTCCCAGTAGATTTCCAGATTGGTTCGTATTCGCACTCGGCGCGGAGTTCCTGGGCGAAAGACGTTGGTCAGATTGAAAAGAATCGTTTTCTTCCGGCCCGCAGGAAAACCCAGATTGTCCTGCGCCGTGACCCAGCCACCGTGGTCATCCGGAACTTCGAAACTCAACCCGTGAGCGCGCCAGCGACTGCCCTGGGTAATGGCGACGTTCACCGACGATTCGGTGTCATGAATCGATCCCTGAGCGATCAGATAGAGCGGGCCACTTTTGGGCGCATCATCGCCGAGGTCGACTTCGAGATAATGATCCCGCGTGATTCCCTGATACTGGCCGCGTCCAAAGCTGGCAAGCGCTTTTCCGTCGAGCGTACGGACGATCTCGGTAACGTCCTGGCCAGTGTCGTCGACGGCACGCGCGATTTCGTGCGGCGTAGCAACGGTTGTGAGGCCCAACTTCAATGGGGGAATCACGAAACGCTCATCGACAAAAATCTCGGTGCCGACCGGATGGTCGACGGTCATGAGTGCCAGATAATCGTAGTAATAAACCTCCCACAACTCCGCCGTGATCCGCAGGTCGTAGTAGCCGTCGTGTGGCACGAGTTGGTCGCGACCGATTTTGTACCATTCTCCGGTCGCCGCGATCTGCGCCGAACCAAGCGTATTGATGCGCAGGCCAATCGCTGAGCCCCAGGGAACCGCGTCTTTCACGAACTCCATCTGCTTTCCGTTATAAGCGAAGAGGAATGGACACGAAGCCTTCAGGCGCTGCTCGGTCACAATCTCCATGTCGGCTTTCACGTCGAATTCGGCGCGGACGGTTCCGTTGGGCCACACTACTTGGACAATCTCCGACTCGGTCTGTTCCCCTAATCCGAAATGAAGCTGCGGACCAGTGATCGGTTGCTTCTGCACCAGCAACCCGGAGCGAATTTCGATCTCGCCGCCGACTCCGAACGGATTGATGCGCTGGTCACCGACGGCTTGCACAGCATGCGGTCGAACCACTTGCCAGTGATAATTCTTCGATCCTTGATTCATCGCCTGGACGGGTGCTCCGTCGGCGGAAAGGCCCAGCAGGTCAAGCTTGCCATCCCCGTTCAAGTCCGCGGTGTCAAAGACCAAACGCGGACCTGCTGGATGATCGAGGGGAACGAAGTTACCCTTGTCGTCGCCAAGCCAAATCAAAGCGCCAACTGCACCAGACTTAGGCTCTGTAGGAGCCAGAAAAAGATCGAGTGCTCCATTGTTGTCGAGGTCGGCAACGTGCAGTCGCACTTCTCCCGCAAGGTTGTTAGCAGCGTCCGTGATTCTGGCGATCTCAGACGTGTCCCAGCTTTGTCTATCATTCTTGTCGGAGATCCGAATGATAGCGCCGTCAGCCTCGACCGCGAGCAAATCTAGAGCTCCATCGTTGTTCGCATCGGCCACTGCAATCGCTTTGACGAGCGGCAGCCCAGCGGGAAGGGGGCGCTCGCGGAACTGGCCTTGGCGTTCATTCATGAAGACGTGCAGATGGCCTGCGCCGTCGATGATGGCAGCGTCTGGATTGCCGTCCCCGTCAAGATCGGCCCAGGCAAATCCTCGCACACCTGCAATTCCAGCAAAAGGGTGAATCGCCAGAAACGTGCCGTCGCCGTTGTTCCGCAGCACCACGGGCAATCCTTCGCTTGCGCCCATCACGATATCCAGATCACCATCTGCTTCAATGTCGACGGCCCAGGCTCCCGAGTAGTGGGCGACGGTCACGGCCTTCGGCAATTTAGTTTGTGAGGTCACGTCGGTGAAGGCGGTCTGGCTATCCTGCCGGAAAAAACGCACGCCCCCTGCGCCGGCGAGGACGAGATCGGTTTTGAAGTCATAGTTGAAGTCCACCTGCAAGACTCCCTCGGGCGACGGCGGAACAGAAGACGGTCCACCAGGGAAGGGAAGCATAGCACCGGTGGACAAATGCACTGTGCGGCCATTCGCTTCGGCAATTACCGGGGCGCCTGTGCTGCCGAGCTGGATTGCCCCAATCCAATTCCAACGACCGTTGCCAGCATCTGCAACCGGCTGAGCCACGAATTTGAGCGCCGCATCCGCAGGAGCGGGCTTGAACACCGGCGATTCCAATCGCACGAAGTGGGTGAAGGGCTGGGCTTCTTCGCCGGCAGGAGCTTTTATGACCGCGAGGCTCTGCCGGTACTCGGGAACGCGCATGAGGACGTTGCGAAGAAAAGTGGTTCGCGTGGCGGCAGCGCGTAGGTCCGTTCCTGCCGCCGCAGCCTGTACGGTCGCGAGTTGCTGCTGGACTTCCAGCGGCCATGCAGAGGAGCGGGCGCTAATCTGAGCAACCGCCGTCTTCAGCGTATCGGTATCACCGCGCTTCGCGGCCACGCGAGTTAGTTCCAGCAGGGCCGCAAGATTATCCGGCTGCGCGGCGAGAATCTTCCGAATGACTTCCTGGAACTCCGCTTCGCTGTTCGCATCGCCTTGGCGTTCAATTTCTTCGGCCAGCCCGTAAGCTGCCTGCAGGTTTTTCGGATTAAGGTCTGCGGATTTCCGCAGATCTGCGATTGCTTCTGCAGAATGGCCGCGATCGCCTTCAAGAATTCCCAACAGGTCGTAGATCTGATCGTTCTGCGGAGCAAGATCGCGTGCTCGCTCGAGTCTTTGCCCGGCCAAGTCGTAATTTCGCTGGCGCAAAGCCAGCACTCCCCAGTTGGCCCATCCCGCAGGTTCAGCAGGCACGAGTTGAGTCACTTCTGAGAGCTTGCTCTCAGCATGAACGTCATCGCCAACCTGCAGCGCCGCGAGCCCGACGTAGAAGGCAGAAACAACATCCGCGTAAGCTTTTGATCCTCTCGGGGGTAGGTTTACTTTGGAATGGCATCCCGAGAGCACTGTTGCAAGGCTTGCGAGAAGCAGCCACGAAGCCAAGAATCGAAAATTGACTGAACCCGGGTTGCCGAGAGCGCGCCCTCGGCTGCGGCAGCGAAACGAGTCAAAGGCCATTAAAGCCGTCTCTCCCACCGGGGCGGCATTTCGAAGAATCGCATTGTCAATTGGCATGGTTCGCCCGGCCCGCAGTCTGTGCGCTCTTTCCGTCAGTTTCTTCCCGCAGTTGCTTCCGGCGACGCTTCGCGCGGGAAATGCCGCGGAACCACAAAAACGCGACGAAAAGAAACGGCAAAAGATAGAACAAAAGATCCCACCGACCGAAACCCGGCGGAGTCACCTCCACGTTGGCGGTTGCTTCGCCGCTGCCTTGCGCACTCTGAATCACAAGCCGTACGCGCCACAATTCCTGGCGATCGAAGTCGGCCTGGGCGTTGTATTGCGCTGGGCCGTGCGACTTCGCACGCTCGGCCTCATAAAATCTCTCAGGTAGTCGACCGGTTACGGGCTGAACGCCTATCTTGATCTTCAGATCAGCAGGAAGCGTACTGCCTGGAACCGGTTCCACGAACACATAAAAAGCCCCGGTGCCAACGTCAGGATGCGTCCAGAGAGCAACTATACAAGGTCCAACTTTCTTGTTCTCAATAATGGGAAAGGGCGGCCCGTTGTGCGCGCTGGCTGGCGTAGGCGCCAGCAGCAAGAGCACAAGCAGAAGCTCAACCGAAGTTTCTCCCGCGCTTTTACGACGATTGCCCATCCTAGTTCAACAAAACATCAAGGCCACGATCGTTGTGAATCATTCTGTTGTAAAGCAGATTTCGGTGCTATCCGCTCATCCTCATCCGCTCATCATCGTGGCGCGCATCTCCATAGGCTGAAACATGAGCCACATCGATCCAAACCAGAGGATCAGGCAGACCGCCGCCCAGGGAAGGAACGCCCGCAGCGGTCTATCCGGAGAGTCGTCCTCGGCCAGACTGTAGGTCACCACCAAGGAACCGGCAAATCCGAGCACCAGGAATCCGATCTCGACGACTTGCACCACGTTTGCTGGCAATCCCGTTAACGCCCAACGGGGCTCTCCCAGGAAGGGCCGGCCCAGACTCGCGATCGCGTTTTGAGTGACGGGGATCAGCGTGTAGAGCCCAGTCAAGAAATGAAAGCAATAGTGAGCCAACCACATTCCGAAGCCTAGGGGAACAAGGCCGTAGGTGTATCTCACTGCGAGTGGCAACAACCTGAGCGGGCTGCGAGCCCACACGCGCGTTGTCCATGCGGCTAGTCCTAGTAGCAGAACCGGCTCGACAATCAAGAAAAATGTGAAGATCAGGCCGAGAACGGGGGCCTCGTGATTGACGTGGAGAATTTTCCCCAGCCAAGTCTCGACCGCGTAAACAGGACTGACCATGCCAAACGCGTTCAAGAGGGCGCCAAACGTGAACACGATTGCCAATGCCGCCAGATCTTTGCGCCGCGAAAAATAGCCAATCCCCGACCGGATTGGATCCGTCATCAGTTCGCTAGCCGGCAGCCGGCTCAATATGCCAACGTTGTCGTGCGGACACGCATGCACACAGTCCAAACAGAACGTGCAATCCATGTTACCGACTTTGCTCGGCTGAAACAGAGCCAGTTCGCAGCCGCGTATTACTACAAGATCCGACACTGGCTCGCGCCTGCCCCGAATGCAATCTTTAGTATGGCAACGTGTGCAAACATCCTGCTCACGTACCTTCACTTCGAACGGCGAGAGTGTTGACGCCACAAAGTTAAATTGCCCGATCGGGCAAACGAACTTGCAGAACGAAGCGTGCTTGAAAAAACCATCCACCACGAGCACCGAAAGAAAGTAGGCCACAATCAGCCAGGCCGTCCACCAGGGCGAAGACCACAGATCGAACAGCTCGTAAGTAAAGAGAATCAGGACGAAGAGGCCAACGGAAAGCCATTTGTTACGCAATGCGCGAGGCCAGTTGAAGCGAGGCTTCAAGAAGCGTCGCGCCGCTTGACGCACGAGCATAAAGGGACACGCAAGGCAGAAAAAATTCCCTGCGCACAGCAGGACCAACACCAGGACGCCGCGGAAGTGGAGCCAGCTCAGCGTTGTGGCCAGATTCTTCGGCGCCAGCGCAGGCCCGAATAATCCGTGCAGGATCATTATGACGCTAAGAATAAGCAGCGGCGCCTGCAGCAACGGTCGGGCATATCGCCACCGGAATAAATGGCCCAGACCGGGCACTCGCATCAGATCGAACGGAAGCGACTCAGGAGTTTCCAGGGCCGGAATGGAGGATGGATTCAACAGCTCGCCTAGTTCGACCGAACACCGGGTCGTACGCCTCTCACGTCGATCTGTCGTTCCAGCTTCTTCCCGCCGGGCAGCGTGACATGAAGGAGAATAACCCAATCACCCGCCATCTGAAATTCAAGGTGAGCTTCGTAGCGACCCGGTTCTGTCTCTTGTGTCTCCGCGAATAGGGGACTCATGCCTGGGTGCGACATATCAGCCTCAATTGCAATGTGCGCTCCAGTTATATTCTTGCCAGCCCTATCGGCTAACTTGAGAGTAACTGTAGCGGGGCCGACCCGAACTGGTTGAGGCGAAATTGCGTGCTCAATTTCGACGACCGGAAGAGATTCCGTCGGTCGAGAACAACCTGTAACCAGCAAGGTTGCCGTGCAGGCGCATCCGGCCATCCACATGGCCAGCCGCTGCCTGAAAACGCCGCCAAGTAGCCTCTGATCAAGCAGTCTTGGCAGACCCGTGCCGCCCCCACTCGCACGTGCAGGCGATGTTCCCATGCTCACCTTCCGGCGGAAACATGTGGTAGTACATTCCGATCACCATCGGGACGAACACGATCGAGTTGTAAAAGAGGTGCAATTCGACCCGCGGGAAGATCAACTGCAAGACGCTGCACGGTACTGGTTTTCCCCAAAAATTGTGGTGAAACGTGGCCTGCCAGATCAGCAGAAAGTGCTCAATGTGATGCCAGAACTGAATCCAGAACGCGACCATCCACCACGTGTGAGAAACCCCGGTAAATCCCTTCCGGAACACCCAAAGACCGATCAGCATCACCAAGGCGTAGCCGTAGTGCAGGGCTTCGGTCTGGATTAGCCAGGGATACCACAAGCCGAGCAACCCCAGAGCTTTCGGGCGAGGCCATCCCATGACATAGATCTGGTATGCCTGCACCAGGTGCTCGGCCCAATGCGCCAGCACGATGAGCATGAAAATCTGCAGTCCACGTTCATGCCAACTGGTGTTGAGCTTCTCGTAAAAGCCGCCGTTTGTCCCTGGGGCGCCGCTATGAATGTTAGGAACCGCAGGATTCGAGACCGCCATGCCCATCCCCCAGACTCATTTCAAAATGTGACCACGATTACATCTCAACCAAGGTCGGTCAATAGTGGAATTATATTAGCCGGGTAGACCGAAACCCAGTCCTAGAAATGGTAATTCGTCTCGAGGAAGATGAGTTGCCCGGTCGGATCCTTTGGGTAGATCGCGGAAATCACACCCTTGCCCCAGGCGTGGCCGTAATAAAGAGTTGTGCTGAAGGATCGCGTAATTTGGTAGTCGGCGCTCAAGTCGCAGACGTTGGCCAAGCCCCGGTTGCCATTGCTGGGACGGCCGGTATATCCAAAGGTCTTCGGCTGAAATGCGCCCCCGCCGGAATACCAAAAATCGGCCGAGTTCTCCAAACGCAGGGTATGCACTTCGCTGCGCAGGCCCAGCTTTGAAACCGGACGCAGGTTAAAACTGGCGTATAAGTCTTCGTTGTTCATCATATTGTAGAAGGGGAATCGCGCGTACTGGCGGGGCGTGGGCAGAACCTGAAAGAAAGTCCCGTGATGCGAATCGTTGGCATTCCCATCGCCACTTCCGTAGGAATAACCCGCGCTGACCCAGGGCTTCACCTTGATCGGAGCTTGCCACCCGGCCTCAGCCACGAACGAGCCTGCTCGTTGCGTGAGGCTGCCCCAGGAGCCGGTTTGCAAAGCGCCCCAGAGCAGAAAATCGAACTTGCCGGAATTCGTGGTGTTGACGACATGGACGTAGTCTGCGCCCCAGGTTGCAATTTCAATCTTGCCGAGGTCCGCCGCGCGAACCGAAGCCGGCCGGTTATCCGTCTTCAGCACCGTCGTGCGGTGATCGATGTAGCCGAGCGCAAATACGCGCAGTTCTCCTGCGCTTTGTGCAGTCGTAACCGACCGGGTGTACGCGCCAGAGTAGATGTCCACGTCCAGTTCGTCCATTCCCTTGACTTGAAAAACGCCCTGTGTCGGCCGCGCGCCGAAAAAGGTAAAGTTGTTCTGTCCGGCATTCGCTGAGAGTTGGACGCCATCGAAGGTGCGCTGGACCGCAGAAAAAGTGAAATTCGAAATCAAGCGGCTGGAAATGCGCGACTGAATCAAGGTCGCCAACAGCGGGTCTTGGGGCGTGACTTCAAGACCGTCGAAATATTCAAAGCGTCCCAATTTCAGACCGGCTGGTCCGAGGTGCCTGAAGTTTACAAACGCCTGCTTGACAAATCCGTTGGCGACGTTGGTGTTATTGTTGTTCGCCGCGTAGTAGCTTCCGCCCAGGCCGAGCTGCCCTTGCGGAGCAGCGACCACGGCGTCGTTTGGCAGCCCCAGAATCGACGGCTGTTCTCCCTCGATGAACCAATCAAAATGTTCTCCCGTTTGCCCGACGCCCAAGCGCAGCAATGAATCCCACAACCCGTAGTCGCTCTGCCCGGTGGGTCCCTCGAACCAGTACCAACCCTCCGCACGGGTGCGCCAGTTCACCGAAACTTCGAGCGGGCCAAGCGTGTGCTTTGGTGGAGTGGCCGCTTCCGTCTGCGCAGGTTTCGCTGTGGCTTTCTGCGGTGAAGTGGTTGTTGAAGAGTCTTCAGTAGCGGCGGCCTGTTGCTGCGCCGAGTCCACATTTTCCGTCGTGGACAGAGCCTGTTGTGCGAAGACGGGACTCGCTACAGACAAGACCATCCCCAGGCCGCATATAAATCGTAGTTTCATGTCGTCCCCAGTCTGAACGTTTTTTGTATTTACCCGAACTCTGCCATCCGCCGCAGGCAAGGCTAGTACGCCCACAGTTCTATCTGTTGTGCAGAATCCTTCATCAACCGTGGATTGTGAATTCAGCAGCTATCTCGTAAAACACGATCGCCATACGAACTTAGTCCGCGATTCTTGTGGGATTTGTGAGATGGGTCAATAGCGGATTCATATTAGAGTGCCTTCTTGATGACGTCGCCCGAATCTGAATAGCGCGGAAGTAAGAGGTTCGTCGCGGCCGCGAGTGCTAGCGCTGCTGCAAGAAGAATCAGCAGAGAAGTGTAGGAACCGGTCGCATCGAACGCCCGCGCCAGTATCACCGGCCCGATGGCTCCTGCTGCCGCATAGAACGTCCAGGTGAGACCGTAAAGAGTAGAGAACGCGTTCAGCCCAAAATAACGTGTCAGCAGGTAAGGCGTGGTGGCGGCTTCGCCGCCGGCCCCGACCCCGATGAGCGCAGCTGCAAGCCAACCCGTAGTGAAGCTGTTGGCTCGAGCCAGGAGAAAAATCCCGAGCGCGGTAATGAGGTTGATGGCAAACGCGACCCGTGGCCCGAAAAAACGGTCGAGAAGCCACCCCACCACAATTCTGCCCAGCAGACTCGATCCACCGAGTATGGACGCGCAAAGCGCCGCCTTTCCCGCCGTAAGGCCTCGATCCGTTAACAAGGCGGAGAGGTGAGTAATTGCGCCGTTCATACTGATCGAGCTTACAAAGAGAATGGCGGTGATGATCCAGAAGGCGGACGAGCGCAGTCCTTGCTGCCAGGTCATTCCAGGATGAGAAACGGCGGCAGGCTCATGGGCGATCACCCCGCGGTCTTTTATGTAGCGCCAGCTAAGAGGCAACCCAAGTAACAAAGCAAGACCGCCGAGAAATGCGTATGCCGCGCGCCAGCCAGAGCGGCTGATGATGGATTGAGCCACGACGGGTAGAATCATGGCCCCCAACCCTGCTCCAACCATAACGAAGGCTAGCGCCGTCCCTAAACGTTGTTGAAACCAGGTGGAGATCGATCGCGAGTAGGCCAGATGCGCTGCTCCGTTCCCAACCAGACCGAGCACAAAGCAAGTCACGTAAAACTGCCACAGTCCAAAATGCAACAGTGACAAAGTGGCAATGGCGCACCCATACACCGTCATGCAGACGAGAATGATGCGGCGAGGGCCGAAGCGATCGATCCACCGGCCCAGCAGCGGCGAAACTACCCCGAGCGTGACGGCGGCGATGGCGAAACCGCTGGAGATGGCTTCGCGACTCCAGCCGAACTCCGCAGCCAGAGGCTTCACAAAAACCGAGAAAGTGTAGACGAACAGCGAACCGAATCCAGCCATCACCCCGAGACATGCTGCCAGTACGACGCGCCAGCCGAAATAGCCGAGATCGAATTCACTCGGGCTGGATGTCATTTCGGGCGTGTGCACGGTAGTCATGCGGACTCCGACACTTCCGGAATCGAATTGCTCGCTCATTCGCTCGATTCTCGGTTTACAGATTGCATTCATTTCTCCTTGTTGGCGACACACTTGCGAAGACCGTGACTCTACACCGGATGCACGGACTTGATCTCTAGTCTTTTTCGAGTATTGCCGTCGCGGCTCGACCGCAAGTAAGATTTCACGCGTTCAGAAACCCCTGCGTGTCTTCGGAGGCGCCAGTCTGCGAAGCGACTCCGCAGTGGAGAACTGAGCAGAAAATGCCTACGGATTGGAAGCTTCCCGCGCACCGCAGAAAATCCGGAACCGCTTCGGCGGAACGGCGATGGCAGAAAAAATCCCTGGAGCTTAACTCTCCGCGGGTTTATGAGACTGGTTCTAGAGTGAGCGTAGAAAATCGATGATGTCCTGTTGCGCCTGAACTGTCAGCTTGTTGAAGTGTTCGACGACCTTATTAGCTTCGCTGCCGTGGCTCTGATGATCCCGGATAGCTTCGACCAGGTTGGACGTGCGTCCATCATGGAGGAAGAAGACGCGTTGTCCGACGCCCCAGAGAGGAGCAGTTCGGAATTCGTCAGGACCGGCGCCGCCTTGCGTAATGCCGTCGGCCAGGCCGTTGCCCATATGGTGCACGAGCAGGTCGGAGAAGAGATTCACTGTCTGATTGGAAAGCGCAGCACTCGGACTGGTGGAGGAGCCGCTCGCAACTCTCGCTCCGGTGGTAAATGATGGCGTATGGCAGTGCGCGCATCCAACCTTCACAAACAAATCGCGTCCCTTTTCGCTGGACGGAGTGGGTGGAGCGGGCATGGGTGGGGCGAGCATCCGCATGAAGTCGGCAAACGCTTCGATGTCTGAGACCACCGCAGGATTTGAAATGCCGGTGGTCGTGGAAGCGGTTGTGAAGTTGAGCGTGTCGTTGGGCGTGGGGGTGAAGACACAGCTAGGTGTTTCATCGCGCTCTTGCGGGAATAACTGGTTCGAGATTCCCATCTCGACGTTGTAGGCCTCGCCCGCGAACATAAGAAGGGATTTGTTCTGCGCCTTCCACCCGAAGCGGGTGATCGTTCCATCGTTGGCACTGAGATTCACGTTTCCGCTGAGGTGCGCGTTTGCGTGTCCGTGAATGCCCAGTTCCGATTTTGCCGATGCATTAGCCTGCATATTCGCAAGGATCGCCGAGTCGGGAATGCCTTCAATCAGTCCTGCACCAAAGACGGGCGTCGGAATTCGGAAAATAATGTTCTGATTTCCGCCTTGGCCCGTAAGCGGATTTCCTGCGGGCAGAAAATCGAACTGGGCGATATTGCAGCCGGGAGCGTCAGTTCGGCCAGTGATCACGAACAGGTCATGCACATCGCCGTCCGCGTTGCCGTTGCTCGTCTTAAACCGGGCTTCGCGGATAGGACCGTTTGGCACGATGAACCAGGGAACCATGTTCTTGGCCCCATTCAAGGCGCCAACTTCAGGCAGGGGATTTTTCGCCGGGCTCGTTCCGCCCATACTGGGCTGCGAGTGGCACGAGAAACACTGATTCGAGTTAAAGCGCGGCCCCAGTCCGTTATTTGTGCCCTTGCTCACAACCTCGATTTCAGCGAACCTCGCCTGCCCATCGAGGAAGAATGCAGTCTCATCCGCGGCAAGACCCGCCAGCGGAGCGCCCGCACCGGCTGCGCCAGCGCGCACTCCTGGATCTACTGGAGATGATCCGGTTTGGCCCAACGCGTAGCCTGACGTGATCAATGCTATGGTCAGTATTCCGCAGAGACTCTTGGGCGTAATTCTCCCTGGTGTCGTCATCACATCACCTCACAGGCTGCGAAATGCCGTTATTCTATTCCTGTCGCTGGCCTAGTTTTTTACTCGGCAGGGCATCGATTCGAGGCTAAGTACCGGTTTTCTTGGCTTGCTGCGGTGACGGTGCGCCCAAAGCCGTCGCCACTTGAGCCCCGATCGGCGACCCGAGACCGGTGCATGCATCCCATCCGGGGCCGGCGGAATAGGCACCATTGTTGCCGACGGTAATGTCGTTGAGATCGTGCGCCGTTCCTGCGTCCTGATAGAGCAACGGGTTGAGAAATCCCACCGGCTTTCCGATGAGCGCGATCAATCCAGCCCATAGCGGGGCGACTGCACTCGTCCCCCCGATCACGCCAGAGCTTCCATCGACGAGAGTGACGTAGCCTGTGGTTGGATCGGCATCTCCGGCCACGTCCGGAACCCCTCGACCAACAGTCTTATTTGCATTGGCAGACGGCGGAACTCCAGCGCCATTCTGCCAACTCGGAAGCGGGAAGAAATCGCTGATGCCGCCGCCAGTCGCCCCTTCGTCATTTGCGAGCTCGTTCCACACCGTTTCGTTGGTCACAGTGTTGCCAGAGGCTACTAACTGTGTGCCTCCGCATGCCAGCACATTCGGACTCGATGCGGGGAAATCGACGTGGTTCAGGCCATCGGTTACGCCGTCGGTCGAGCCGTCGTCTCCAGCGGCGACGCAGACCGAGACGCCCATTGCAGCGGCCGACTGAAATGCTTCATCCATTGACGTCATGGCTTGCTGCGTCCATGAAGACTCGGGCCCACCCCAACTAATGGAGACCACCGATGGATTGTTCGTGCTGTCATGCACTGCGGTGGTGATCGCGTTCAGAAAGCCGGCATCAGTGTTTTCCGCAAAATAGGCGACGATCTTCGCGCCGGGCGCGATCGATCCGGCGACTTCAATGTCCAACATTACCTCGCCGTCGGGTCCGTTCGGATCGCCAGTGGGAGCGTTGCTGCCGTTGCCGACCGAAACCGCCGATACCGTTGGCGTCTCGGACAGTTTGAGTTGAGCCCAGTAGTTGCTGAGATCAGTAGTGTTGTAGCCACCGCCCAATTCGATGAGCGCGATGCATTCTCCGGTTCCATCCACGGCGGTAGGGAAGTCGTAAAGTGCCGCGACTTGTACGGGCGTGTAGGACAAGCTTATCGCAGCGGCGCGGGCGCCGGCACGCTCGCGCCGCCTACGAAAATGCGGTTTGGCCTGTGGGCGATTATCCAGGCCAAAAACGCCCTCGACCACGTCATGCAATTCCGCGGGAAGGTGTATCGATCCAGTGCGCCCGCGATACTTGCCGGTCGGGTGGTCGTATTCCTTGAGTTCGACCCCAAACGCGTCGTTCATGGCTGTGACCGTGCCGGAGAGAATCACGGTCCGCCGTGCGGGGCTCGTTTCCTTCACCGTCAGCTTGTGTTGGCGTGCGAATGACTCGACGCGGGCAATGCTGGCAGCGTCCGCGCCATGCTGCTGCTCAAATTCTTTGCGGCTTAGAATCGTGCGTTTCGCAATGGGCTTCTTGAATTCATCCGCATTGACAATTGGCTTCTTCCCTGCGCGAGAGCGCAACCGGATGGTTACATCAACCATTTCGTTGGGGTTGGCTGGTCCTATCTCTTGCGCTCCTTCCATCGGAGCGCGTTCACTGCCCGCCAGAGGAAGTTGATTTTCCGGAGTAGACTTTTTCGGAGTAGACATGGATCTCCTCTCACTCAGGCCGAGGCGGTTGTCGAAGAGGGCAGGGAAGCATCACCACAGAAGAACTATGAGCGAAACTCCAGCCCAGGAAAAGGAGCCAGGCCCTCCGCAATCTCCGAGTCGTGCTGGCCCGTTAGATTTCTGGAAATTAACAGCAGACCGACAACGACGCAAGCGGTTTCTTGCGTGCGTTACGAAAAACGAACAGCGTCGTTCGTGTGTATCTGGTCGTCCGCATGCACCATGCGATTTCATAAATGCTGCAGCTGGGGCGATCTTATTTCAGCGGGGAGGCTCAAATGAAACGCGACTTTTTGCGCTTGTGCTCGAGCGCGCTCGTCTAGGTCTGTGTAGTGGGAGTTCCTGCTTTCAGCAATGCTGAGGCTACGGCCGAGACTTCAATCGCGACGAAGACGCTTGCCTGTTTATCGCCAAAGTTGATTTCGGTTGTTCCGCTTCCGTAATCGCTAACGTGGTTCACGCGGTCCGGGTTGACGAATGTTTCCCTGCCGTTGATGTCCTCGAATCTGACCAGCTTCATGTGAGTCTCCTTTTCACGCACTCAGAACATAGATTCCGAGCCCAATAAACATCACGGGCACAGTCCAGTGGCCCCACCGATCCGCGGAACGTAAAACAAGCGGTTGGTTTCCGAGCCATCTGCCAACGAAGCACCACAACGCAACCAGCGCGGCATAGACAAGCAGGATCAGCCACAGATTCGACCGCCCGATGACAAAGAACGGCACGTATACGCTGATGTTGTCCGCTCCGTTCGACAACGTCACCAGGGCGATGGACGCGACGCTCTCCCCGCCGGCGAGCGGCCGCTCTGCACCGGTTCGGCGCGCCTGCAACAGCCGCCTGATGCCAATCGCGAGCGGCAGCACACCAAGGAAATGAATCCACCGATGCGGCATTGCCAGAGCGCCAACGAACCCGATTAGACTGATGCCAACGATGGCGGCAAAACCAGCGTACTGACCTGCCACGATGCGCCGCGTTGGAATTCGACGGGCAAAGAAGAAAGTCAGTAGAAACGCATCATCAATATTTGTGACCGCGAAAGTCGTTATGCTCGCCGACAGCACCGCCAGATATTGATTCACAGAGAGCTCTGTCTTTTATCTTTCCGTGTCATGACCCGCGGAGCAAAGGAGCTCAACGGTCGCGAGCGTTGCTGACCGACTCCAGAAACCTGCGTGCGAGTTCGCCGATTCGATCAGGCTGGCGCCGCCGGATGGCCTCTCTCGGAATCAACTCTCCGCCAACCCCAAGTGCAACTGCCCCCGCGGCAATGAAGCTGAACGCGGTTCTCTGGTTTACGCCCCCAGCGGCGATCATGGGAACATTGGGAAACATCGCTTTAAGATCGCTGATGTAACTGTATCCTCCGATGTGCCCGCAAGGCACAACCTTGACGAAATCCGGACCAAGTTTCCACGCGGCAATGACGCCGGTGGGTGTGAGGGTTCCGGGAATCACGACGACGTTCTGCTGCACTGCAAACTTCACGGTCTCAGGATCTAGGCCGTCGCTGGAAAGGAACTTGGCTCCCGCATCGAGGCACCGCTGCGCGGTTTCCACATCATGGACGCTGCCGGCGCCGACGATCACTTCGGGCGTGTGCTGTACGACTTGTGCAATCACTTTGATCGCTTCGGGGACGGTCAACGTGACTTCGAGAATTGGTATCCCGCCACGGGCGATCGCCTCGGCGGCAAAAAGCGCATCCTCCGTGGTCGATACACGAATGGAAGGAATGATTCCGAGTTCTTCGATCCGGTTCCTTACGTCTTGCTTGTTCAACGATCAGGCTCCTTGGGCGATTCGTGTCATGCTCGCCACATGGCGTTAAGTGAATCTCTGACAAGCTTAGTGGGAATTAGGGCAGAGTCCTCGTACCCACTGCCTGGCGCAACTGCTCCAGAGCGAGCAGGTATGAAGCGAGCCCCTGACGATAAGCAAGCTGAGTGGCGCGATAATTGCGCTCAGCATCCAGAAAAACGAGCAGGCTGATGCCTCCATGCCGGTAAGCATATTCACTGATGTCGCGCGACCGCGTGGCCGCATCCAGGTAAGTCGAAATATATAACGACACGACTTTGTCGTTAGTTCGCAGGCCTTGATAGGCATCGTAAACGTCGGTGAGGGCCTGACCGTTTGTGGCCTTCTCCAGTTCCTGCGCCTGGGTTACGGCGAAACGTGCCCGAGCGATTTCGCCCTGGTTGCGATTGAAGATGGGCAACGGAATGCTGCCATAGATCGTTGCCGCGTTGATTCCGTTCACATGCGAGTAGTTGCCTTGAACAGTCACATCTTGCTTGCCAATCGCTTTTTGCAACGTCAACTGGCTGTTCGCGGCGGTCACGCCCTGCTGCGCTGCGCGCAGGTCGGGGCGATTCTGCAGCGCCTTTAGCTGCAAGTCCTCGAGATTGCCCTTCACTGGTTGATATTCGAAGGGACCGGCTACGTCGTAATCCTGAGCCACTGATTCGTATCCCAGTAGTTGCCGCAGGTCCGACAGCGACTGAACCTTGGCCAGTTGCGCCTGTTCGACGTCGCTTTCGAATTGCAGCAGCTGCAGCTTGATCATCAAGTAGTCGTTTTCGCTGATACCGCCTGCCTTGTATTGGTGCTCGCTGATATCGACGGTCTCCTGAAAGCTCTTTATATCTTTCTGGGCCAGTTCGAGCGTCGATTCCGCAAGCTGGACGTTGTAAAACAGCGCAGCCACCTGAAACGTAAGACCGCGCCCGTTGTCCTCCACCAGCGAACGCGTCTGGGCCGTGATATCTTTTTGCGCCTGCAGGCGGTCATGCCGTTTTCCCCCGCGCTCAATCAGGTAGCTGAGGCCGATGTCTACTTCTGTATTGTTCCTCAGATAATCGTTGGTTGATTGTCCGCCGTAGATGCCGGGATTTTGCTTGGCCGGCGAGCCGAGCGGCAGATACTCCCAATCGGCAAACAGCGTGGGATTGGGGCGCAAGTTTTGTGTGATTTCTTCGGCTTGGCTCTGCTGGATCGTGGTCATCATCGCCAGCATATTATGATTGTGCTGCAACGCCATTTGGATAGCTTCGTCGAGCGTGATGCTGGTGGGCCCAGTGCTTTGGGCAAGAGCCGGACTCGCAAGCGCGCATGCCAGAGTTGCGATAGCCACCCTGGCGCCGATCTTCCGGAACCTCTTCCGCAGGCGTGCAGGATTATTCAAGGGCCGCCTCCGGTAGCGGAAGTTGATCGCCATCTCTTGCGATCCAGACATAAAACGTGGGGAGCAGGACGATGCTCAGAAGCAAATCGGAAATCAGTCCGCCGACGATCACGATCGCGAAGGGCCTTTGCGAATCTGATCCAATGTCGTGCGAAAGTGCCGCGGGAAGCAGCCCTAGAGTGGCCACCAGCATCGTCATCATGATGGGGCGAAGCCTCAGTACGGCGCCTTCAACGGCGGCGTCCTGGATCGAGTAACCTCGAGCACGCAGCTGGTTGATGTATTCCAGCATGATGACGCCGGTTTGCACCGATACACCAAACAGAGCCAACATCCCCACGCCGGAAGACACGCTAAGGTAAGTGCCGGTCACCAGGAGAGCCAGAAAGCCACCGACGCGAGCCAGACCGACGTTCAACAGAATGAGCAACGCCCATTTGTATGAGCGAAACATGGTGTAGAGAATGATGAAGATCACCAGAATCGTCAGCGGGACAATCAGCGCCAGCCTCGCTTCCGCCCGTTTTTCGCTCTCGTACTCGCCCGACCACCCGAGGCTGTAGCCCGGAGGCAGCTTCACTTTTGCACCGATCTGTTTGATGGCGTCTTCGACCGTGGTCCCCAGATCGCGGCCTCTTACGTTGAACGTCACTGCTACATAGCGAGTGTTGCCCTCGCGGAAAATGTCGTAGGCGCCGTCCTTGACCTCGACACTGGTCAACTGCGCCAGCGAGACCCGTTCGCCTGTGGGAGAGAGGAGGCGAACTCTTTCGATGGCCTGTTGCGTATTACGGTACGGAGCCTCGTAGCGAACCACGACGTCATAACGCTGTTCGCCGATCAGGACCTGGCTCACCGCATTGCCGCCCACGGCAGTCTGGACGGCGTCCTGTATGTCGGTGACGTTGGTTCCGAAGCGAGCGGCCTGCCGGCGGTCGATGGTCAAGTCAAGATTGGGCTGGCCGAAGTCTCGCAAGAGTTTGACGTCGTGCATGCCCGGAATGTCGGACATGACAGCGGTGACTTCTTCGCCTTTCTGTTCGAGAAGTTTCAGGTCATCGCCAAATATCTTGAGCGCAAGCGAACCCTTGGTGCCCGTCATCGTTTCTCCTACGTTATCTTCGATGGGTTGGGAGAAGTTCCAGATCGCGCCTGGATATTTTTCCAGCGCACGATTCATGGCGGCAATCAACTCTTCTTTATTCTTGTGAAATACGGGGCGCCACTGATCATGCGACTTCAAGTCGACGAAATATTCTGTGTTACCGAATCCTCCGGTGTCGGTTCCATCGTCGGGACGGCCGGTCTGTGACACGACTGTCTTCACCTCCGGGAACGATGCGAAGACATAGCGCGCGTTGGTGGTGAACTTCTCGCCTTCTGAAAGACTTGTGCTATTGGCCAAAGTGCCGCGGGCCCAGATGGCGCCTTCGTCGAGGTGAGGCAGGAACTCCGCGCCAATCACGCCTCCAAACCCCAGGTAGAGCGTTCCAACCAGAGCGGCGATGCCAACGCCGGCGACGATCCAGCGATGCTGCACCGCCGAGCGCAGCCCCTCGCGGTAGCGCTCCGTAAGATAATCCATCACACGGTTGCGCCGTTCGCGAACGCCATTGCGAAAAAATAGGCCTGCAAGCACGGGCGCGACCAGAACCGAAAATGTCATAGCGCCCAGCAGAGCGAGCGCGACCGTCCAGGCCATGGGCCGGAAGAGGCGTCCCTCCACGCGTTGCAGCGTGAAGATGGGCATATAGGCGGTGATGATGATGGCGATTGCATAGAAGACTGGCCGCTGCACCTCATGCGCAGCCTCGCGAATCGCTTCCGCCGTTGTTTTCTTGCTTCCCGATCCATGCCCGTTGTTCAGGCGGCTCATGTGCCGGACGATGTTCTCAACCATCACCACGGCACCGTCCACCACCATTCCGAAATCCAGAGCGCCCAGAGAGAGAAGATTGGCGGGGATGTGACTCAAGTCTAACCAGATCGAGGCAAAGAGCAGGGAGAATGGAATTGTTAGCGCGACGATAAGCGCGGCACGTACATTCAGCAGAAACAGGAACAGGATCACACTGACCAGAATCATTCCTTCGGCCAGGTTGTGCATGACCGTGTGTAGCGTGAAATAGAGCAGGTCGCTGCGATCGAGCATGGGGACGACCTTCACGCCAGGAGGCAGGAGGCCGTTGTTGAGTTCGTCGACTTTCTTGTGAATGGCGTCGAGCGTGGGCTGTTCCTCGGCGCCCTTGCGCATCAGCACGGCGCCCTGAATTACGTCAGGTTCGTCGATGATGCGCCCATCCTCCATGTGATTGGATCGTGCCATGTGGCCCAGCCGGATTTTTGGACCCTGGGTGACCTCCGCGATATCTTTGACACGCAAGGCAGTCCCACTTTGCGTTTTGAGGACGGTCTCCTCAATGTCGCGCACATTGGAGAAGAGCCCTAGCGCGCGAACGTTCATCTGCTGCATTCCGACTTCGACGAAGCTGCCACCCGCGTTGATGTTGTTGTTGGCGAGCTGCTGCTCCACCTGGCCGATGCTCAATCCATAAGAGACGAGTTTGTTAGGGTCGACGCGCACCTGGTACTCGCGTACAGTGCCGCCAAAGTCGGAAACATCCACGACGTTCGGAACTGACTTGAATTGCTTGAGTAGGACCCAGTCTTCGATCGACCTGAGTTCCATCAAGTCATATCGCGGATTCGTGCTGCGCAACGTATACCAATAAATTTGGCCGGTGGTGCTCCAGTCGGTTCCGATTTGCGGCTGAAGGTTTTGACCGGGTGGAAGGTTAACCTGAGTTAGCCTTTCCAGGACTTTCTGACGATTCCAGTCGTTGACCGAACTGTCGTCGAAGATCATGATCACGAACGACAGTCCGAAAATCGATTCGGACCGCAGAAACGTCATGTGCGGCATTCCCGACATCTGAATCTCAATCGGGATCGTGACCTGCTGTTCTACCTCCTCGGCGGAGCGGCCAGGCCATTGCGTGATCACCGTGACATAGTTGTCGGCGATATCGGGATAGGCTTCGACGGGCAGATTGTGGAACGAAATAGCGCCCCAGCCGGCTAGGAGGACGGCAATGGCCAACACAACAAATTTGTTGTTCAGCGCAAAATCTACAAGAGCCCGAATCATTTCTTGTTCCGTCTTGTCAGCCGATGCGCCGGGTCAGCCGTTCTTGGTGGCCGCTGCTCCGGAAATATCCATGAGCCGTGCTCGCGAGGCCGGACGCAGTTGCACTGTCCGTTTATTGAGCGAGTACGTGATCCAAAACCAGCGCGTTCGTAACCACTTGTTGCCCCGGCTTGAGACCAGACTTGATTTCTTGCAAATTCGTGTTGTCGTTGAGCACGTCACCACCGACGACTTCAACGCGTCGAAATTTCTTGTCGGGTGCGGGAACGAAGACAAAGTCGCGATCGTGCATCCGCAGTACCGCAGATGCCGGAACAATAGTGTGCATCTCTGAAGTTTGCCCACGGAAGATCGCCTTCGCGAACATGCCGAGCCGAATCATTCCGGGGTTTTCCACCTCGATGCGAACCTTGGCGGTGCGAATGCTGGGATCGAGGACGGCTCCTATGTTGCTGACCTTCCCCTTGAATGGCCGGCCGGGATAGGCATTCAGAGTAATGTCCGCAGAATCGCCCAGCCGGACATTAGGCAGGTCATTCTCATATACATCGCAGACGATCCAGACTGATGAGAGATCAGAAATTGTGAACGGGCTGGGCGAGGAGTAGGCCTGTACGGTTGCCGCGTTCGTGACTTCCTGATCGGTAATCACCCCACTGGTGGGCGCGATGATGTCGACCATGCCCATAGGCTTGTCGGGGTCATTGCCCAAAAGCCGAAGATGTTCGGTCGCGGTTGCGAGAGTAACCTTGGCATCCTCCTCGGTGTCTTGCGCGACCTCGAGGTCTTGCTCGGCGATGGCGCCGTGGGCATACAGGTCCACAGCTCGATTCAACTGCTTGCGTGCGAGCAGTTCATCGGCCACGGCCTTGCGATAGGCGTCGAAGCCGCCGGCCACATCATCACTGCGAATGGTCAACAAGAGATCGCCTTTTTTCACGGTGTCACCCAGCCGCGCGTGAATCGCCACCACCCGCCCAGAAGCCAGCGAGACTACCGGAACATTGCGAGCCACATCCGGCACGACCGTCCCCGTAACTACCAACTCAGATTTCGTGGGACGCTCTATCGCGGCCGCGAGCGGAAATTGCTCGGGATGATCCACCGTGAACAGGCTGGGGTCCGCCCCAGGAACAATGTTTGCGGCAGGCGGCGCCTCCGCCGCCGGATCTGCATGCGCGGTGCAGCCTGCCAGCACTAGTAGAGCTACAAAAGCTAGAACAGAAAAAAAGCGGAGCAGCCCCGCGCTCGAACTAATCTCTCGAAGGCCGCTCCGGTTCATCACATCCATTTCGTCGTCTCGTTTCCTTCGTCGCCTCGACCAGAACTGCGACTAAAACTTCACCATGATGGCCATTCTCAAACTGGGCTCATCCTTGCGCAGGTCGGGATACCAGACGCCGCCGTCGCTAGCACAAGACGTGGGCGTTAGAGAAGTGCCAGCGGGAGTGTTGTCCATGCAGACAAATTGGCCAGGCTCGCCGTTGTTTCCACCCGGGGGTGTGATACCGCCGCGGCCGGTAAAGTACGGCAGGTCGGCGTGGCGATAGCCGAACTCCCAGAGAAACGTAATGTACTGCTTGGGCATGTAGTCGAACGTGACTGAGTTATCCCAGGCTTTGAACGGCAATCCAGGACCTTCCGGAAAATAGGGTGATCCAGAGATGGCGTCGGCCCCGTTGATGGGCTGCAGCAACGTGAGGTAACGACCAGGATTGTCGAACGCGCCGCCGCCGAGAGTGATGGCATATTTATCTTTGTCGAACCACCACCGGTTATAGAGCATCCACCCGGCGAAACTCTGTTTGGGTCCACCCTTCGGCGAACCATTGGCGGCGATCGTGAGCGGCTCATTGTGGTGACAACTCACGCCGCCGCCGTATTCGCATCCCAGATCGCCCGTGAGAGAGAACGCCATTTTGTCGAGGAACTTGGTCGGCCGGTCGTAGTACTTGATTTCGACGCTGTTGTCAGAGTGGAAACGGGAGCGGCCGAGCGGAACATTCCCGGTCCACAGTGTGTCTTCGCCCATACCGTAGGTGTTGAAGACCAGCGAAACCCACTGTTTCGGGCGATACAGGATCTGGCCTCCGAGACCGGGTTTCGTACCGTACCTGCCATAGGACTGCCATCCGTTGATAATCCAGGGTTCAATCTTTAGCTTGTCCGTGGGGAACCACTGAATCCGGAGTCCGTTGAAGAACCACGGAGTATTGGAGGAAACGTACGATGGCTGATAGGCCCAGTTGTCGAAGTTGTAATAGCTGAAGAGTCCGATATACGACACGAAAATTCCGGCGTCAACGTTGAGCCCATGATTGACGTTGAAATGGTAGCCGCCATAGGCTTCAGAAAAATATTTGTACGCGCCACGCAGGTCCCACTGGCCGCGGCCTGGGCTGGCGTCGTTGCGAGGCGTTGTGACGGCAAACATTCCCCCCATGGTCAAGATTCTGCCTCGGACATCTTGCCAGTGGAAATCGCCTCCGAAGCTGATCTGATCCAATTGGATTTCGTTGGAGCGGAAAATTTCGGTCGATCCACCAATGGTGTCGTCTTTGGGATGGTTGAAGCTGCTTACAAAATCGGTGTCCAGTCGGATTTCAGGGGTAAAGAATTTCGAATCCCACACGACATCTTTGTTGCGGGCGTTGCCGTTGAGCCACGTCCAGTCAGCATAGGCAAAAGGTTGCGTCGGCGCGGGCTTCTCGGGTAAGCCCGTCCGCGCCTCTTGTGTCGGTAGGGCAGCCGGGGTTGGTGACGGCGCGGCTTCGGTGATTTCAGTTGCTTTCGCCGCAACCGCCGGTACCGCTGCCGGTTGAGTCGGCTCGCGGCTCTTCAGCTCCGCTTCAAGTTGCTCAATGCGAGCCTTCATGATCGCCAGTTCCTTGGCGATATCAGCCGAGACTTCCGCATCGGTCTTGGCCGCGGGCTGGGCTGGCACAGGCGCCGTGTTCTTCGGTGTGCTGGCCTCGTCAGCGGACGGTCCATGCAGCATTGCCACTTTCTGGCCGTCCGGTGGAGTCTGAGTCTGCGCATGACAGAGCCCACTCTGGCCGACACCGAGGCTCATGATTAGCAACGGGAGGCAAGCTGAAACCGCTGCGCGTTTACGCGATGCAGATCTAGTGATTTTCAAGTTGGAATCCTTTCCAGTTCAAAAGTTCAGTTCTGTTCGCTCAACAGCGGTCTCTTCGATCTCTTCCTGGTCGAGTGACCATCACACCCGAAAACTCATAAGGAGCGAGTAAGAAATTCATAAAGAACGAATAAGGTTTCTCAACGTGGGACAGCCTTACTCCGCAACAATGCCCTGGGGCTTTGCCGGCCTGTTTTGTGCCCGCCATCGCTGTTGACGCAGGTAGTCAGCGCCCCGAATGTGCTGAGAAGATTAGAATGCGGCCCATGAAGAAGCTGTGAAGATGGAGATTAATAATTCAACTAGAAAGGATAAGTTCCTTTAATTGGCAGTGTGGAATGAAGGGTTGAGGGACATCGAATTCGATTGGTGAAGGCGCTAACTCGATACGTTCCATGCCCCGCTTGAAGACCGATCGAGAGGATCACAGAACCGGTATCCAAGCCACGGCTCGGTCACAATGTACTTCGGTTTGGCGGGATCGTCTTCAATTTTCTGCCGCAGAGTCTTGACGAAAGAGCGGAGGTAGTCGAGTTCAGTCCCATATTCCGGCCCCCAGACGGAGCGCAACAGTTTGGTATGCGTGACCGGGGTTCCTTGATTCCTCATCAGCAGCGCCAGCAGGTCGAACTCAGTGGGCGTGAGGTGGACGAGCTCTCCTTGCCGGCAAAGAAGACGACGGTTGAGGTCAAGCATCAAATCGCCCGCTTGCAACAATGTGGGTTCGTTGACATCGTCGATACGAAGCCGCCGCAACACTGCTCTTAAACGCGCCACCAATTCGCGAAATCGGATCGGCTTGGTAATGTAGTCATCCGCGCCAGCTTCCAGGGCTCTGACCATTTCGCTTTCGCCATCCTGCACGGTCACCATTACGATGCCGATCTTCGGCAGGTGAGCGCGAATCTCGCTGCAGGTTGCCACACCGCCCATTCCCGGCATATTCACGTCGAGCAAGACGAGGTCAAACTCTCGCCCTGCGAGAATCGCGACCGCTTCCTCGCCGGTTTGCGCTTCGTCGATGGCAAACCCGCTTTGAGCCAAAGATGTTCGCAGTACCCGGCGAAACGGGGCCTCGTCATCGACAATCAATGTATTGAGCCGATCCCTATTCACAATATGCTTGTTTCCTTCTCACGGTGCCGCCGTTTGAAAAAATCCGCGGGTCGCATTGGCGGGCTCCGGCTCGTCATGACTCCAGGCTGCGCGGGGCAGGGCTAGACGGAACACCGTAGTTTGATCGCCGGCCGCTCTCACCTCCAGGTCCAGACTTCCCCCGTGAGCTTGAACGATCTTGCGAGCGAAATACAGGCCTAGCCCCGAACCGGGCGCCCAATGTCGCGTCTCGACGCTCCGGTAGAAGCGCTCGAAAATGTGAGTCCGTTCGCTCGGTCGAATGGGACTACCGGTGTTGGACGTCCGAATGGCCACCCACTCGTCCTCGTCGTTAATGCTGACCGTCACCGCCGAGCCAGGAACGGAATATTTGCAGGCGTTATCCAGCAGTTCTCGCAAGGCTAGCTCTAATAGCTCTGCGTCTGCCATTACTGCGGGAGCTAGCGCTTCTCTCCGAATGGAAAGCTTTCTGTCGGTCCATTGTTCTGCATACTGGTCCGCGACAACTGTAACCAGATCGGCCATGTCCGTGAATTTCAGCCGCGGTTTCAATTCCTCTCGATCAAGCTGAGCTGTTCGAAGCAATCGAGAGGTCAGCGAACTTAAGCGGGAAGCTTCTGCCTCAACCATCTCGGTCAGCTCCAGCTGTTGAGGGCGCAGAGGCCCGAGTTCGCGAAGTCCCCCCGCAGCCGTGACGATAGTCGCGAGCGGAGTCTTGAACGCGTGAGCAAGGGCATCGAGAACGGCTCCACGAAACACCTCCGCCTGAGCGACGGCTGCAGCGTGGCTGGCGTTGCGGAAGGAATGCATCCTTTCCAACATGGCGGCAGCCAGCGCGGAAAGTGGTCCAGCGGTTAACGCCGGATCGCGCAGACCTTCGAAGCCGATCGCACCAACTCTCGTCCGCCTGGCGTAGAGACATCGAATCAAGGTTTCCGAACCTGCATCCTCGATGTCTCGGCCAGAGCAATAGGCCGTCTTGGTCTGATCCGCCAGAGATTCGTGAGCGTTGCCGATGCCGTGGATCTCTGCGCTGGACGCATCGAACAGGCAAACCGCACGAAGATCAAAGATTTTTTGAAACAGTTCGATCGAACCGGGGCAAGCTGTCTTTTCGGGGTCCAAGGCCAGCAGTCGCTGTGCTAGCTGGTACAGCCGACCCACTTGCTCACGCTGGCGATCCGAAACCGCCGCTTCCCCGCGTACTCGGGTGGTGAGTCGCGTGATGACCAGCCCTGTAATCAAGAATGAAATCAACGCCAGGATGTCCAGCGGGTTCGTAACCTCAAGTGAAAAAACGGGAGGCGTGAAGAAAAAATCCAGGCACAGTACCGCAACCACCGAGACTGCGGCCGACGACGCGAAGGTCCCTACCAAGGACTGGAACACGACGACAACCAGGTAGACGAAGCCGGTGATGCTGAGATTCAGTTGAAGTCGATAGCAGACAACGGTAACTAAACCGAGCAGAAGACAGCCGAGTATCGTTCGAATGAGAGAGGCCCAGACTCTGGTGTTTGGTCTCATGCTCTGCTTTGCCTCCTCATCGACCTCGCTTTCTTGTGAACTCCTTGACCTGGCGCAGGGTTCCGGCGACCCGCCGACAGTAACGGCAGGCCGGAATTGAGTCCAATTCATATTTCTTATTGCCCCTATCAGACTCTCCACTACCCCCCGTCGAGTTCGCCATGCCTGACCCGAAGGTGAAAAGGAATGTCGTCGCGAATGGAATCCATCCCTGTTGAAGCGTTGCCTTTAGGTTGAAACCGGTTCGCAAAGTCTTCGAGCAGAATCACCGACTCTGTAAATTAACTCACGGTTAACAAACGTGTAACACCCGCGTCACACAAGCCATCTAGTCTGACACGGTTCCGGCCCATTTATTAAAAGAGCAATCTCACGGCTGCCGCCGGACGGAGGAAAACGAATGCTGAACTCGATTCAAGCAAGCGCCACCCCCAGGAAGTTGATGGCCTTTCTGACGGCCTTGACGATTGCACTGGGACCAAGTGCCGCGCCCGCATGGGCGGCCTCAAATGCATCGACGCCCATCAAGCATGTAGTTGTGATCTTCCAGGAAAATATTTCCTTTGATCACTACTTCGGAACTTATCCCAACGCGATGAACCCTCCCGGAGAACCGGCATTCCATGCCCGTCCCGGAACTCCGACAGTGAATGGTCTCACCAATGCTTTGCTGAATAACAATCCCAACCTGAACCCCGCCAACGGCACGGGAGCCACCAATCCGTTCCGTCTGGATCGTAGCCAGGCCGTGACCGCCGATCAAAACCATGACTACACCGCTGAACAGGAAGCCGACGACATGGGGGCAATGGACCTGTTTCCGGAATTCGCAGGTACGGCTGGACCGCCGCCTTCGGGTGCGCCCGTGGTCAGCACGAATGGTCTGAACCTGGGCTACTACGACGGCAACACTGTTACCGCCTACTGGAACTATGCGCAGCACTTTGCCATGAATGACAACTCCTTCAGCTCGACTTTTGGTCCGTCGACGCCGGGTGTGATTAACCTGGTTTCAGGGCAGACTAATGGGGCGGTTGCGGGAAGCGGCGGGACGGTAGACGGCGGAAACGGATCGCTGACCATCATTGGCGACCCCGACCCGATGAACGATGTTTGCGCAGGCAACAGCCAGGCGCAACTGCAGGGAAAGAACATTGGCGATCTTCTGACTGCGGCTGGCGTGAGCTGGGGATCGTTTATGGGTGGCTTCAACCTAAGTATCAAGAATTCCGATGGCTCGACCGGTTGCAACCGGGATTCGACGGGACTGGCCGGCACAACTTCGGACTATGTCCCACACCACTCTTTCTTCGGATACTGGGCCACTACGGCGAATCCGACGCATGCCCGCCCGAAGTCGATCGCGGAAATCGGGAACGCTGGCCCCGCCAACCACAACTATGATGTCCTGGATTTCTTTGCTGCAGTTCAGCAAGGAAATTTCCCGGCAGTCAGCTTCATCAAGGCTCCGGCGTATCAGGACGGCCATGCCGGTTACTCCGATCCTCTGGATGAGCAGAATTTCGTAGTGACCCTCATCAACTTTCTTCAGCTGCAGCCGTCGTGGAAAGACACCGCGGTTGTGATTCTTTACGACGACTCGGACGGCTGGTACGACCATCAGTTGGCCCCTCTGGTCAACCAGTCCACCGGTTCGGCAGACGCGCTTACGGGAACGAACGCTTGTGGGACCGGGGGCCTGTCTCTGCCGGGCATTGGCTCCAGCAATCCCCACGCACTGGGTCGCTGCGGCTACGGCCCGCGCCAGCCGTTGCTCGTAATTTCACCTTGGGCGAGGGAGAACTTTGTCGATCACACAACCACCGACCAAACTTCGGTCATTCACTTCATCGAGGACAACTGGCTCAATGGACAGCGCATTGGGCAAGGGTCGTTTGATGGAATCGCGAGCTCCATCAGTCAGATGTTCGATTTCCGGGCGCGCCGAACGGATGGCGATCTGCTTCTGAACCCGAAGAGTGGAGAGCCGGTTAACATAGGACAACCCTGACGGACGTGGACCGGCCGACAAACTCTGGCGGCGGTCCTGATGTTTTAGCACCTGTGCAGAAAAACCAGACCAGGCATGCGAGGCTTCGAACTCGCATGCCTGGTCTTCTTGTGAGTGCTGTATGCTGGCAAATCCGGGAGGAACTGCTGAGTGTCCATCACCAGACGAAGGTTCTTGCAGCAGAGCGGGATGACCGGTGCTGCTTTGATGTTTCAACACCCAATGCGGCAGCAGCCAGCTCCCGCGGCTAAGCCCGTGCTTGATCCGAATACACTGGCACACTTTGTCGACCCGCTTCCCATTCCGGAAGTTGTCCGGCCCAGTGAATTCCGGCCCAGTCCTGCTAACTCCGAGATCAAGATTCCATACTATCGCCTGCCCATGCGGGAAATCGAAAGCAAGGTTCACCGCGATATGAAACCAACACGGCTTTGGGGTTTCGACTCATCCTCTCCGGGGCCCACGTTGGAGACGCGGAGAGGCGAAGGAATGCTCGTCGATTGGGCAAACGAATTGCCGAAAGAACATTTCTTACCCATCGACCACAGCATCCACGGCGCGGAAGCTGACAAGCCGGAGGTCCGCACCGTGATTCATTTGCATGGTGCCAAAGCGCCAGCGGAAAGTGACGGATATCCTGAGAACTGGTACGTGCCCGGGAAGTCCGCTCTTTATTATTACCCCAATGAACAGGATGCGGCCCTACTTTGGTATCACGACCACGCCCTCGGAATTAACCGGCTCAACGTATTTGCCGGGCTGCTGGGACTGTGCATAGTCCGGGCTCCGGTGGAGGATACGCTGAACCTGCCGCGCGGAAAGTACGAAATCCCACTCGTACTTTATGACCGCATGTTCGACCAGGCGGGGCAGCTTTACTATCCGGTTGCAGCCCCGCCGCGGTCGCCATGGGTGCCGGAATTCTTCGGAAATGCAGTCCTGGCGAACGGAAAGATGTTTCCTTTTCTCGAAGTGGAGCCGCGTAAATATCGTTTTCGGACACTCAACGCGGCCAACAGCAGATTCCTTCGTCTGTCACTGTCCAACGGGCAGACATTTCACCAGATCGGTACCGATCAAGGGCTTCTGCCCGCGCCAGTTGCTTTGCAGCTCGTTTTGCTGGCTCCCGCCGAGCGAGCGGATCTGGTTCTCGATTTCAGCGATCATGCCGGCGATCAGATTGTCCTCAACAACGGTGTCGTGCCGGTAATGCAGTTCAAGGTCTCGCGGGCCAAATCGGCGGATACCAGTTCGCTGCCGCCGCTGCTGCGGCCGGTGCCAAGGATCGCCGAATCCGAAGCGGTCAAAACCCGCTCGCTGACCCTCGGAGAACTCGACGATACGAAAGAGGATCCGGTCAACATGCTCTTGAACAACGCCCACTGGAACATGCCCGTGACCGAGAACCCAGCTCTGAATTCGGTCGAGATCTGGAGCCTGATGAATCTGACTGAAGACTCGCACCCCATTCATCTTCACCTGGTGCGCTTCCAGATATTGGATCGCCGCCGCTTCGATGCCTTCGCCTATCAGAACCGCGGCATTCTCAGGTACCGCGGAGATCCGACTCCACCCGACCCCAACGAGGCAGGCTGGAAAGACACGGTGCGGGCCGATCCTGGAATGATTACTCGAATCATCGTGCGCTTTGAGGGTTACGTAGGCCGCTACGTATGGCATTGCCACATTCTGGAGCACGAGGATAACGAAATGATGCGGCCGTATGACGTGATTGCGGCCAAGGCAATGTAGGCCCGAGGTAATGGGAATCATGCGCCCGCGGGCGAGAAACGAAAATTCCTACGTGGGCTGCGCACGCGCGGTCGATTTGCGCACCACGAACTCGGGTTCGATCGCAATTTCAGGACTATCCTTCGCGCGCCCTTCGATTCGATCAAGCAGCGTACGCGCCGCGATCTCGCCCATCTTGTTCAACGGTTGTCTCACGGTCGTGAGCGGCGGATGAATGAAGGCCGAACTCTGAATGTCGTCGAAGCCTACCACCGAGACATCGTCGGGCACGCGCAGGCCGGCCTCCTCGAAAGCGCAAATGGAACCGATGGCTGAAATATCATTGTAGGCAAACAGGGCGGTAAAAGGTTGCTTGCGCGCAAGCAATTGCCTGGCAAACGGGTAGCCGAGATTCGGTGTGGGGTCATCCCCTTCGAGTTGCACGACTAATTCCGGCCGGATGCAAATGCCCAAATCTCCAGCAACTTCGCGGATCGCTCTCCAGCGGTCTTCAGCATCAACGCTTACCGTCGCGCCTTTCATGAACGCGATTCTCTTGTGACCCAGTTCGATCAGGTGACCGAGTGCCAGCGAGGCGGCGCGACGGTGATCGAGAACCAGATTAGTTACGCCTTTGATCTTGCGATGGCCAGCGACGGCTACGGTCGGCAAGGCCGGCTCTTCGGTCAAGAACGTGTCCACCATAATGAAACCTTCGACGCCGCGCTCGCGAAGCATCGTCGAGTACGTGGCGAGCAGTTGTTTGTCGTGGCGGTGAGCGACTGTAAGAAAGAAAAAGTTCTGCTCTCGAAGATAGCGTTCGATGCCGCTCATCACCAGTGAACCATAGGCGTCGCCGATTTCTTCCAGAATCACGCCAATCGTGTAAGTGCGTTTCGCCCGCAGGGAACGCGCGGAAAAATTCGGCAGGTAGTTGAGGCCCTGTGCGGCCAACAGAATTCGTTTCTTAGTACGCTCCGGAACGGACCGCGAAGCCGAGGAATTGTTCAGAACGGCCGAAACGGTACTGGCGGTGAGCCCGACGAGCTCTGCCACTGACCGCAGCGTCGCGGCCGGGTTCTTCTTCGCATCGGGTTTTTTCCTAGCCGACTTCATTCGGCGAATCTCATCGCTCTTACATCGCGCGGCTGATTGTACGCAGAGGAAGCCGCATCTTGCAAGAAACATGGACGTTACGAATGCCCTTTAGAATAACGTTCTTTTTTGTCTTGACAACGAAATACGTTTAGAGCTAAACATTCGTCCAGTGTGACGTAGTGTAGAAGTACTAGCTGAGATGCCAGTAGAACCTAGTAGAACAACGATATTCCCTAAAGTTTCTAGCTTTGAACGCTTTTTCGATGTGTAAGATGAGACCGACTTCTACCGTGGGAGAGAACTCCATGACGAGCTTCGTTCGTTGGGTATTCGCGTTTTGCTTTCTGCTGTGTGTGGCCGGGCCGGCGTTTTCGCAGAGCAGAAATACGGGTGAGATTCGCGGCACGGTATCAGCGGCGGGAGCCGTGGTACCCGGCGCAACCGTCACGCTCACCAACGTCGACACAGGCGAGACGAAGACGTTTGTCACCAACCAGGACGGCATCTATGACACCGTCTCAACTCCTGCGGGAAACTACACAATCAGTTTTGCGGCCAAGGGATTCAAGAAACTGGTAAAGGGTCCTCTCCCTCTGCAGGTGGACGTGATCACCGAGAATGCCAGTCTGGAAGTTGGCGCGGTCACGGAGACGATTACCGTGGAAGCCGGAGGCGCGCCGCTCGTGGAGACTGAAACCGGCCAGCAGGGTTACATTATGGATTCCAAGACCATGACTGAGTTGCCTCAGTCGGGAGGCGGGATCACCGGCGCAGACTGGGCTTCTTTCAACATCTACCTGCCGGGCGCCGGAGGCACTACAAACGGGCGGGTCTCGCAGTCGGGGGGCGCCTGGAATGCCGGCGACGCGGTCTCCATCAATGGCAACTTGCCGAACTTCGGCAACTTCCTTCAGGATGGGGCCAGCACCTTACTGCCGGCGAGCTACAACAACGACGATGAGATCTTCGAGACCATCCAGGAGGTTCAGATCAACACCTCCTCCTTCTCTGCGCAATACGGCATGGGCGGCGTCATGTTCAACCAGATCAGCAAGGGTGGAACCAACAGTTGGCATGGGTCCGGTTATGAGTTTTTCTCGCAGAACTTTCTAAACGCCAACAGCTATTTCAATAATCAACAGCCTAAGTTGGAAACAAACCCTCTGAACCCCACGGGCCCGGAAATTCCTAACCCAGCATCGCAAGTGCCGTATTTGCGGTACGACCAGTTTGGTGCCTCCGTCGGCGGGCCTATTCTCAAGAACAAGCTCTTTTTTTACTTCGATATAGACAGGATCGTTAATAACAGCGCGTCGAACGGCTTTCTTACCGTTCCTACGGCCGCCATGGAGGCGGGTGATTTCACCGGCATGCCACTCATTTATGACCCGCTCACCACAACCGGGTCGGGCGCGACCCTTGCTCGCGCCTCTTTCGCCAGCGAATGCGGCGGACTCAACATGATTCCGAACGGCACCAACTGCGGCGGGGCGCCCAGCCGGATGGACCCCGTGGCGACGGCCATTATGACTTCTAAGTATGGCTGGCCCACCGCACCGCAAGGGGTAGGAACATGCTCGACCACTGCCGGGTTCCCGAACCAGTGTACATCTAACCTCTACCTCGCCCATATCAATCCCGCCCCGGTTCACCGATATTTTGGGCGGCTGGACTACAATGTGAGTCAGAACAACCGCATCAATTTCTCAATCAGCCAGAAGGATAATCCGGGAGTCGACAACGGCCTGTTCAACTGCCCGCTGGATTGCGGAAGCGGAGACGTGGACGGTTACAACACCCAGGTCAGCGATGTATGGACGATCAGGCCGACGATCGTCAACGAATTCCGGATGGGTTATACGAAGCAGGGCAACTGGTTCCTTTCCCAGTCGGTCGGGTTGAACCCCGCAACGGCATTCGGCCTGCAAGGTACCCATTTCAACCAACTCCCCTTCATCGGCAATTCAAGCATTTATGGTGGATTCGGTGGCCCGAGCGCGGTAAGCGTCTTGTCGCCCGCCACCGATGCGATTTACATCGAGAACTCGTATGACCCCTCCGATATGCTGACGCTGGTCAAGGGGAGGCACGTTCTGCATTTCGGGATTGAGGTGTTGATGGCCGAGGGCAACACCACGGCCTGGGGCTCCAACAGCGCCGGCAACTACAATTTTACCGGACAATACACCCAAGGCGTAACCGCCGGAGCGCTGAATGGCGCCACGGGCTCGGGTTTCGCGGATTTCCTGCTCGGCAACGTCCAGGGCTGGGCCGCGAACAATCAGGGCCTGACGGGCATGCGGCTGAAGAGCCCGCAGGCCTTCGTTCAAGACGACTGGAAAGTCAAGCCCAATCTCACCATCAACCTCGGCTTGCGCTGGACGGGGAACACGGGCATGAGCGAGGTACAGAATAAGCTTGGCGATTTCGACCAGAATCTCGTCAATACCACCGGCCCCTTCGCGGGCACCCTGGGCTCGATATGGATTGCCCCTCAGGATAACCGAACGACCTTGCAGAAGCCGGTTTGGAACATTTTCCTCCCTCGCGCAGGCTTTGCCTGGTCGGTCAAGGACAACACCGTCATCCGAGGCGGAGTAGGGTTCTTCGCCTATAACTACAGCATGGACCTCTATGGTGGTGAGGGCGGTGCGCAAATGGGCTTCGGCGCTACCTTTCAGGGCGGCAACAGCGATCCTAACAGTGCCGCCGGGGACACGGGTTGGATTGCCGGCACTACCAACACTACTCCGCTCTATTTGAGCTCGAGCGCTGCGATGATGGCCAACGCCATGCCTTACATTCAGGGTTCGAAGCAGCCGGCGTCCTACACTCTCAATCCCGTCTTTAATCTGCCTTACGAACCCTATGACATCAAGCCGGGAGAGATCTGGGAATGGAACTTCTCCGTCGAACACCAGTTCGCGAGGGACTTTGCGGTGTCGGCCACGTACGTCGGCAGTCACGGGGCGAATCTGCAGTACGTCACCGATGCGAACCAAATCACCAACTCGGCCCTGCTGGCCTCGAACGATATAGCGGGCTGTAACGGGGCAACACCCGCAACCCCCACATCAAGCACGAACCCCAGCGTCAACCCGTGCGCGCGTCCATATCCGGCGTTTGGAACGCTTTCCGGTTCGAACTTCAACGGCATCTCTAACTACAACTCGTTGCAACTCGACCTGCGAAAGCGCTCTTCCTACGGGCTTACCTTCGATGTCAACTATGCTTGGTCGCATATGCTGGATGACCAGGACTCCGCCGGATGGGGCAGCACCGCCGGGCAACAGGCTTGGCAAATCGGAAACGATCCCGCGGGTAACTACGGCAACTCGAACTTCGACATTCCGCAAGCGCTGAAAGGGACCGCGGTATACGAACTGCCGTTTGGCATGGGCAAGCCCTTTATGAATCAGAATGCTGTCCTCGACGGTGTGCTTGGCGGATGGCGCTTGTCTGGGACGTTTATCTACCAGGACGGCACTCCGTACACGGTGTTGGACGGCGGTGTTAACGACTATTCGCAGGCCGGTAATGTGTTTGCCAATCCTGTTGCAGGTATCTCTCCCAACTCAGGCACCTGCAATGGCGCGGCGGTACACACCGTGAACTGCTGGTTCAACACTGCAGCCTTTGAGACTCCAGCTCAGCAGGGCAACGGGGCGTTCGGGTTTGGACGCAGAAACACGCTCTTCGGGCCAAAACTGTCTGATGTTAACCTGTCTCTGGCGAAGACTTGGCATTACAAGGAGCGAGCTGGGCTTACGCTTCGCGCAGACTTCGTTAACGTCATGAACCATCCGAGCTTCGCGCTACCGAACAATGACATGAATGGTTCGAACGTGGGCACTATCTCGAGCCTCGCGAACGGGCCACGTACGATCCAACTGGGGGCGCGGATATCCTTCTAACGGCGCTCGCGGTAGCCAAACTCGCGTAACCAAGAAAGGACGGCAGCAATGCCGCCCTTTCTTTTTTCTCTGCTGCGGCATGGACGAGATTCCTAACAAGTCGAATTGTCCGCCGTACAATCGTGACATGAGGACAAAACAGGTCGTTGTCTTGTTCTGGGTGGTTTTCTGCCTGGGGCTGCTAGCGGGTTTCTCACAATCAAGTCCGACCCGCCAGCAGCAGATCGAATCCCACGCCCGCAAAGCTGCGGAATTTCTGAAGGAGAACAAGCCCGAACTCGCGGCGCCCGAGTTTAAAGCTATTGTTGCCCTCGATCCCACTAATGTGGATGCGCGCGGCAACCTGGGCGTGCTGCTGTTCTTCCAGGGGGCGTACGCGGATGCGATCCCTCATCTACGCGCCGCGCTGAAACTGCAGCCTACGTTGTCGAAGATTCAGGCTCTTTTAGGTATCGCTGAAAAGCGCACAGGCGATATCGAAGCGGCTCGCGGCGATTTGGAGAAAGCATTTCCGAACGTGCGGGAGGAGAAGATTCGGATTGACACCGGGATGGAGCTGATCGAAATCGAGTCGCGGGCGGGCGATCTGGATAAAGCCGCAGCCGTCGTAGGTGATCTTCGCAAGCTGGAACCTACAAACGAAGCGCTTCTCTACACGGCGTACAGAATCCATTCTGATCTGGCCGCTGAATCTCTGCTCAGCCTTTCCGTGGTGAATCCGAATTCCGCTCGCATGCAGCAGGCCCTGGCACACGAACTGGCGAAGCGCGGGAACACTGCGGAAGCGATCGAGCACTATCGCGCCGCGCTCAAGATTGATCCGACGCTCCCAGGATTACATTTTGAGCTTGCCGACATGCTACGGACATTGTCGACCGCGGAGGGCCAGGAAGAGGCCGAAAAGGAATATCAGGCAGCCTTGGCGGCCAATCCGTTGGATGAGCAGTCGGAGTGCAGACTGGGAGATATCGCTTTGCGAAGTTCCGATTTCAAGCAGGCTTTTGATCGTTTCAGCCGGGCCGTCAAGCTGCAGCCGGACGATCCCGAAGCCAGCATCGGCCTGGCGAAGACTCTGATGTCAATGAATCAACCGCAGAAGGCCGAACCGCTCCTACAGCATGCCCTGCAACTCGACCCCACCATCGCAGTGGCTCACTTCCGCCTGGGCACTGTGTATCGGCAAACCGGACGGGCTGCCGAAGCCAAGCATGAGATGGAGGAATATCAGAAGTATAGCCAGATGAAGGAAAAACTTCGGCAGTTTTATCGCGACTTGCACCAGGACCAGCCTGTGGACGAAAACGTCGAAACGGATCAGAAGAAATAGCTGCAGACTTCACTGAGCTGCCGACGACACCTTCAGGTACCTGTCTGGGTCGGCCGAGTCGTTTAATTCCGAACAGACCCGAAACCCAACATGGTTCAAATCGGCGCCTTTCCTGGCGCTCACGTGCTCGCCGACCAGTCTTAATCTCCTAATCCCACTTAAAGTCGCATCCCCTCCTGGCCGATATAGCAAAAGGCCGCCTTGCCAAAAAGACGCAGCCTAGAGATTCGTCTGGCGGAGGGAAGGGATATTACTTGATGGAAAGCATACGAGCCCTGATAGTCGATGATTCCTCGGTCATGCGAAAGATCGTGGCGCGCTCGCTGCGCCAAGCGGGCATTGAATTGAGCGAGATATTGGAGGCCGGAAACGGCGCTGAGGCTTTGGGTCTACTACAGGAAAGACAAGTCGATCTGATTCTTTGTGATATCAACATGCCCGTTATGGACGGCCTGGAGTTTATCAAACAGCTTTCGACAGTTGAGAAAGCAAAAGGAGTGCCCGTGATCATGGTCACGACCGAGGGCAGCGAGTCTCATGTTGTGCAGGCGCTCTCCCGCGGAGCGCGCGGCTACCTGCGCAAGCCTTTCACGGCCGAGCAGGTCAAGGAGCATGTCGTCCCTTTCTTGGGAGTGAAATCGTGAGGCCTGCGAGCGACATGCTCGTTACCAGCCAGCCTCACGAAAACTGGGCTCCGCTGCTGGAGGTCGCCGTGCGGGAGGTCTTTGAGCTCATGCTGGGATGCCACCTGACCGAATGGTCCTTGGAGCATGATACCGCCATGGATATTACTGCCATGGTTGGACTCGCCGGGCAAATGTGCGGCTTGGTGAGCCTGCGTTGCGAACAGAAATCGGCCGTGCTCATGGGGTCCAAGATGCTGGGCCTAGAGCCTGGCAACGTCGGTGCGGAAATGGCGGATGCGCTCGGCGAAGTCTGCAACATGGTTGCCGGCAATTTCAAAAACAAAATCTCCGGCATGGGGGACGGATGCATGCTTTCCGTGCCCACCGTAATCACCGGCACAGACTATAGGTTGTACTCCAACGCGGATTCCCCTGGCATTGAAGTCAGGTTGCTGTTCGAAGGCAAGCTCATCATAGTTTCTCTCCAGATCAGGGGCTGATTCGGAGATCGCTTAACGTCGACATATGAGGAACTCGGTCCTGAAGCTGGCCCTTTAGTTAGCATTGTGGACGCTGCTATCCACACCTGTGACGGCGCGCTCAGTGTCGAGTACCAGCATCAGCCGCTCCCGCAGCTTGTACACACCCCTCACCAGTTCGCGGGTTTGTCCCTGCATGGTTTCCGGAGGCTTTTCAAAACTCTCTTCCTGGACTTCCAACACATCCCCAATCTCATCCACCAGTAGGCTCACGGGTCCATCCTGGGTACGCACTACCACATTCATAGGCAATTGCGACTCGGGACGGTCCTCCATGGCAAACCGCCGGCGCAAGTCGACCGCCATCACGATTTGCCCTCGCAGATTGATCAGTCCGCGGATGACCGCCGGGGTCAGGGGCACGCGGGTCATCTCCTGGTAGCGGATGACTTCCTGCACCTGCTCCACCGGCACCCCGAAAAACTGATCCCGCAGAAAGAACGTGCAAAACTGCTGTATGTTTGCCACCAACGCTCTCCTTCCTTGTTCCTTGCGCCGCAGCCCCAGTCGCGGGCTGTGAGCGGCTACAAAAAACCGCTGGGCAGAATCTGCTGGTTGCGGCGATCTTTCTCCAATGCACAAATCTCGGTCCGGGGGATCGGGGTTCTCCTAACTCTCAACTAAGAGCTCGTTAACGATCAGCGTCGCTCATCAGCGAATGTCTTCTTTGGCACTCGGGCTCTTGCCTGTACGCCCGAATAGTGATCACAGGTTCTCTATCGGTCGTACAGACCAATTCTTTAGCCAGACTGTGTCTAGCTGCTCCACCGTCCCCCTTGCTCCCGATAAAATCCAGCGCTGCGCCCAACTGTTAAATAAGAATCAAGTAATGGTGCGGCTCGGATCGCTCTTGCCAGAGTGCACACTGCGTTCCAAGTTTGTGGCTCTACCAAATGCCTCTTGGTGTTAGGGAATTTCAGGAGAAGCTTGGAAAGAAGACCGGCTTCACTATCCAGGCAAACCCTGGGAAGGTTTTATTCGGTCTCTTTTGCTAGTTCCGCAGCATCTGACGTTTTTTCTGGCGCTTCGTCGGCGTGGTCGGTGCCAGGGAACGTGTCCACCATGCGCGGTAGCGGAAATGTCACTTGCTTTGCTATGTTTATTGCTCGAGCGGTTGGCGCGAGCAAACCTAATCTTGTTGGACGAGGAAAGTCGTGCCGAGCGCACCGCGAGGACGAGACCGAATGGCTTCCGATCTAATCGACGCGCGAGAACAGGCCAGCGGGACGCGTAGCGTCGCGCAAGTGGTTGCCGCACCGCTTACTCGTGCCGCGATCTTTCTGGTCGTCACGATAAAACAGGGTCCCGAACACGCTGCGACTATCCGCTCGTTCTGCGGTGATCTGGCGGCGTTGTTGCGTGCGGTTGACTTTCGAGACCTAGAGGGGCAGCTTTCTTGCGTGATGGGCTTCGGATCCACAGCATGGGATGAACTGTTCGGGGCGCCTCAGCCAGCGGAACTGCATCCTTTTCGCGAGATTCGGGCCGGCGCACGGCATGCCATTTCCACGCCCGGGGACTTGCTTTTTCACATCCGTGCCAAACGAATGGATCTGTGTTTTGAGCTTGCGACGCAAATCATGGCGCGAATTGGCGACGCAACCGCGCCGCAAGATGAGGTGCATGGATTCCGTTACTTCGACGACCGCGATCTGATGGGGTTTGTCGATGGCACAGAGAATCCGCGAGGTGACAACGCGACTGCTGCCGTGTTGATTGGCGAGGAAGATGCGGCTTTCGCTGGAGGCAGCTACGTCATCGTGCAGAAGTATCTTCACGATCTTGATGGGTGGAACGCATTATCGACGGAGACTCAGGAAGGCATTATTGGCCGCACGAAGTTATCCGACATCGAATTGGACGATTCGGTAAAGCCGACATCTGCGCACAACGCGCTCACGACCATCGTCGAGGACGGAAAAGAAGTCAAGATATTGCGCGATAACATGCCTTTCGGAAGCGCCGCGCAGGGTGAATTTGGGACGTATTTCATTGGCTACAGCCGGTCCCCTCGCACGATTGAGACCATGCTGGAGAATATGTTCATTGGCCGGCCTCCGGGCAACTACGATCGACTGCTGGATTTCAGCCGTGCGGTTACGGGGAACCTTTTTTTCGTACCCACTGCGACATTTCTGGAAAACGTGACTGAAGGTATGTCTTCCCCTATGCCTTCAAACGCAACTTCCTTGGACACGACGCCTTCGGTCACCAAGAATCCCGTTGATCCGGTAGCGGCTGAGTCCGCTTCATCCGGCCCACAAAAAAATGATGGTTCGCTACATATCGGTTCGCTTAGAGGAGAACTCTCGCATGAATAATCTGCATCGCGAACTCGCCCCTATCTCCGACGCGGCGTGGGCGCAGATCGAAGAAGAAACGGCGCGTACATTCAAGAGATATCTTGCCGGCCGGCGCGTGGTCGATGTGCGCGGACCGGAAGGCACCGCCCTGTCTGCCGTTGGCACCGGCCATTTGCGGCCGATCGCCGCTCCGCGGGACGGTGTGCTCGCTAGACAAAGAGAGGCGAGGCTTTTAGTAGAACTCCGGGTTCCGTTCGAACTGGATCGCAAGTCGATCGATGACGTTGAACGCGGCGCCAACGACTCGGACTGGCAGCCTGCCAAGGACGCGGCGCGCCAGGTTGCCTTTGCCGAAGATTGCGCTGTGTTCGAGGGATATGCTGCGGCAGGCATCGTTGGCATCCGCCAAGGCACGAGCAATCCGAAGATCGCCCTTCCGAATGATGTTAGGGAATATCCGCAAGCCATTGCTGAGAGCTTGAGTCAACTGCGGCTGGTGGGCGTGAACGGCCCCTACTCAGTGCTGCTTGGTGCCGATGCCTATACCGCTCTTGCCGAGACCAGCGATGAGGGATATCCGGTGCTCGAACATGTCAAGCGGCTGGTCGACAATAAAATTATCTGGGCGCCAGCCATCAACGGCGCGTTCGTTCTCACTACGCGCGGCGGAGATTTCGACCTGCACATCGGCCAGGATGTTTCGATTGGCTATTTGAGTCATTCAGAAACACTGGTTCAGTTGTACCTGCAGGAAACTTTTACTTTCCTGCTGCTGACCTCGGAAGCCGCGGTCGCGCTGACGCCTCCTAAGAAAAAGTAGCTGTCTGACGGAGCGTCGACTGTGTGGGTAGTGGACTGGGACGTCTTGCCCTACCACCTCTGACCTGAGTATTGTTACGGAGTGAAGTTTCCCCGATGTAGTGGAATCCTGCTGCATTTCACCTCGTTGCCCGGGCCGTTCGGCATTGGCGACCTCGGGCCCTGCGCCTACGAATTCGCCGACTTCCTCTCTGCCGCCGGACAGAAGTTATGGCAAGTATTGCCGCTGAATCCTACAGGCTACGGCGATTCTCCCTATCAGTGCTTCTCGGCCTTTGCCGGCAATCCGATGTTGCTAAGCCTCGACCGGTTGCGGGACCGTGGCTTGCTTCAGCAATCGGAACTAAAACAGTCGCCCGCGTTCCCAGAAGATTTCGTTGACTATGGGCCGGTGATCAAGTTCCGCATGGCGGCCCTGCGGCGGGCGGCACAGGTTTTCTTCGCAGACGGTTCCCGCGCCGATCGTGCAGCCTTCGATCGTTTTTGCGAAAGCGCCAGTGCCTGGCTCAATGATTACGCGCTTTTCATGGCCTGCAAAGATGTCCATCAGGGAATCATGTGGACGCTATGGGATTCCGAAATTCGCAAACGCGACCCGGGGGCGGTGAGCGAGTGGTCCCAAAGACTTGCGCCAGAACTGCAATCCTACAAGTATTGGCAGTTCGAATTTTTTCGGCAGTGGGAACAGCTTAAGAGCTATGGCCAGCAGCGCGGCATCCGGTTCATGGGCGACATCCCAATCTATGTCGCCCACGACAGTGCCGACGTCTGGGCGCATCCTGATCTGTTCCATCTCGACGATCAAGGCCGGCCGACTGTGGTCTCGGGCGTGCCTCCCGACTATTTCAGTTCGACCGGGCAGCTCTGGGGAAATCCGATTTATCGCTGGGACTTGCTCGCCGCCAACGGATATCAATGGTGGATCGAGCGCTTCCGGGCCTCGTTCGCGCTGTTCGACATGGTGCGTCTCGATCACTTCCGCGGCTTTGAATCCTACTGGGAAGTTCCGGCCGGTGAGACGACCGCCATACACGGGCGTTGGGTCAAAGGGCCGGGAGAGAATCTTCTGTCGGTGCTGCAAAATGCATTTGGCGAACTGCCCATCGTGGCGGAGAATCTCGGTGTGATCACTCCGCCGGTGGAGAAGCTGCGACAACAGTTCGGTCTGCCAGGCATGAGTCTGTTGCAATTCGCGTTCGGCAAGGACCCGCAGGGGCCATCGTTTCGGCCGCATAACTACAATCGTGACTTGGTCGCCTACACCGGCGTACACGATAACGACACGACGGTAGGCTGGTGGTCGAGTTCGGGCGCCGGCGACAGCACGCGCACGCCCGAGGATGTGCGCAAAGAGCACGCATTCGCACGCGCGTACCTCAATATGGGCGACGATGACGAAATCAACTGGGTTATGATCAGGGCGATCCTTGCGTCGGTCGCCGATGTGGCGATCGTTCCGTTACAGGATGTGCTCGGCCTGGGCACCGGGGCGCGCATGAATCTTCCGGGAAAAGTCAGTGGAAACTGGAAGTGGCGTTATCGTCCGGGAGCGTTGAACGCCGAACTGAGCGAGAGGCTGCGAAGGTTGGTCACGCTCTACGATCGATAAACGGATCGATGCTCGGAAGTCGCCGCAAGGAAGACTTTATGGATAAGCCACCACGTACCTTCTGGCAAATTTGGAGCATGAGTTTCGGTTTCCTCGGTATCCAGTTTGGCTGGGGACTACAGATGGCGAATATGAGCGCCATCTATGAATACTTGGGCGCGAGGGCGGATCAAATTCCAATTCTCTGGCTGGCCGCGCCACTGACTGGATTGATCGTGCAACCCATCATTGGACACGCGAGTGATCGCACCTGGGGCCGGTTAGGCCGGCGGCGCGATTCTCAGCTCGCTGGCGCTCATTCTAATGCCGCGCAGTTCCACCCTCTGGATGGCCGCGGGTTTGTTGTGGGTGCTCGATGCTTCGATCAACATCAGCATGGAGCCGTTTCGCGCGTTTGTCGCCGACCTGCTGCCGGAATCTCAACGCACGCGCGGCTTCGCCATGCAGAGTCTGTTCATCGGACTGGGTGCGGTCATCGCTTCGGGATTACCTTACCTATTGACCAATGTTTTTCACGTCGGCGCCACCAGGGCTGCGGGGACGATTCCTCTTACAGTGCGCCTTTCGTTTTACATAGGTGCGGCAGCCTTCATCGGCGCGGTCCTGTGGACTATTTTCACGACCAAGGAATATCCGCCCGACGATCTCGCCGAATTTCAGAAACAAAAGAGTAAAGCTGCGGGTGTCGGCGCCGGAGCGCGCGAGATACTGGCGTCGATCCGCGAAATGCCGCACACGATGCGGCAACTCGCGTGGGTACAGATCTGCACCTGGCTGGGGCTGTTTTGCATGTGGCTGTACTTTCCGGTTGCAGTGGCACGCGACGTCTTCGGCGCTGCCGATACGAATTCTCCGTTGTACTCCACGGGAGTGGAATGGGCCGGAATCTGTTTCGGAATGTATTCGCTGGTGTGCTTCGGTTTTTCCTTTGCGCTACCAGCACTGGCCCGCCAGTTCGGACGCAAGGCGACGCACAGCTTCTGCCTGACGTGCGGCGGCCTGGGGCTCATTTCTGTGGCCGTGATTCACAATAGGTATCTGCTGTTGCTCTCCATGACGGGAGTCGGTACTGCTTGGGCCAGCACGCTCTCCATGCCCTATTCCATTCTTGCCGGATCGTTGCCCCGCGGAAAAACCGGAGTTTATATGGGGATTTTCAACTTCTTCATCGTGATTCCCGAGATCACGGCATCGCTAGGTTTCGGTTGGGTGATGGGTCATCTGCTGAATAACAACCGCGTCGCCGCGGTGGTGGCGGGTGGGGTCTTCTTTATGCTGGCGGCGATATTGACGCAACGTGTACAGGATTTGTACGACTTGCGGCCGGCCAGCGATTCATTGCCAGGAAACGCAGCCGCCGCGAAGTTGTGAAGAAGAAGTCGTGAGGAAAAAAGTTCAGTTCTCGGTGCTTATCGCCCGCGCACGGAGACCAGTTCCGATTCCACGGGCACGCCGCGGGCGATCTTCACTCGCACCAGGGCTTCGAACGGCTTAATCGTTCCGGAATTGGACCCGGGAATAGAACGCAACAATTTTTCCACGGAATCCTGACGGCAAACAAACTCAACCACTCCCTGAGTTCCAAATGTTGTCGTTCCCGCCAGAATCATCACGAAGCGCCCCGATCCGATTCCGGGGACGAGTCCGACGACCGCATAATCTTCCGTCAGCGGAGCATCCGAAGGACTTGCCAGAAAAGCTTCGCTATCTCCCGACTGCGGATGTCTGTTGACAATCGAAAGATCGCCTTTGCGGTTACCGGAAGCCACGCGCTGAAACACAAATTCCTGGGTATTCGGAATGTCGAGTAACGAGAGATTCTCCGACGGAGACCCCACGAAGATCAGATTGTTATTCTTCACGTCGTCGAGCGTGAACAGACTACCGCGCTTCACCAGGACTTTTCGCCCCAATGTGCTGAACGCCTCATCGAGCGCGTGAATGGCCAACACCTCGCCGACGCCCGTGTAATGGTCGTATGCGGCGACGTTCGAGTCCCGTTGGGAATTGTAGTACCGCATGCCGGTTTCCGGGCGTCCTACGAAGGCGGCGTTGCTGAAGATGACCCAAGGCTCCTCGGCGCTGGAAGTAAAAGGACGCCAAAAATCAGCCAGAGGTCCGGTGACAGCCGCTACGCTGGTCTTTGCTGCGGAGGATTCCCCCTGCCTGTGGTTCGAAACAATGCTACCTAAGACGATCAACGACGCGACGAGGCCGACCGCCAGCAAAACGACGGCCATCCGCCAGCGCGCCGGGACCACTTCGACCACAACGCTTTCTCGCGCTTCGCGCGTAGGCAATTCGCGGAGCTGCGTCCCGGAACCGGCGGGTTTGGCCTCGACCGATCGCGACTCGAAGATGAGGTGGTAGCTTCCCTTCGGAATCTTGACGACGATGGGATCCGCAGCGCCCTCGGTCGCATAGTAGTCAGCCAGCTTCAGCCGCAGACGTCCGGCTTGCACGCGGATGGTCGAGTCGGTTTGCGGATCAAAATCGGCGGGCCGACCGTACACTTCGGTAGCAATCTGATATTCCTTCAGTGGCGCTTCGGGATGATACAGGGACTGCTTGGCCAGATATTGCAGAAGCTTGCACAGAGATTCCGATCCGCGGAGGCTATGACTTTTAATAATGTTATCTATTTGCTGGGAGAGTTGTTCCGGCCTGGCGGCGAAAGTATGTGACACAACCATGTAACACCGATCAAACAGGGATCGTTATGCTGTTGCAGCAGCAGGATTTTACTCTAGTAACCGTTTAAAACCTAGTGAAACCTCCGTTCATACTCGCTTTGTACTACAAGATTGCACACTTGACAAAGTTCTGTGGGGAAAAGCGGCTTCCGACGTCCGCGAAGACGTTCTCGATTCGGAGGAAACATGAAGGTTAAGTTCTCTCTGGTTCTGATACTCATTCTGTGCCTGACCGGCCTCGCCTTGGCCCAAACCGACACAGCCCGCCTGTATGGAACCATCACTGATCCGACCGGCGCCGTCCTACCAAACGCGACCATCACTCTGACCGACGCCGCAAACGGGCGAATGGTAACCGCACTGACGAGCGACTCGGGCAGCTACGTTCTGAATGCGTTACCGGTCGGAAAGTATCATCTCGAGGTGAAGAAGGAAGGCTTTAAGACGGCAACCGTCGACCTTGCCCTGCAAGTTTCTCAAGTTCAGGAAGTTAGCCTCAAGCTGGAAACTGGCTCGGCGACCACCACTGTTGAGGTCACGGGCGACGTCCCGATAGTCGACACAGCGACCTCAAGCGCCGGCGAAGTCATTGAAGGACGCCAAGTGGTCGACCTGCCGCTCAACGGCCGCAATTTTTCGTCGTTAGCCTTGTTGACACCGGGCGTCAGCCGCGGCGCTTACTCCAATATCGCTACTGGCACCGGCCCTGGGGGAGCGGCCGCCGAGACTTGGCGTAACTACGAGTCGGGTGGGGCTGCACTGGCGGTAAACGGCCTGCGACCTCAGGCTGACAATTATCTTATGGACGGCATTGACAACAACGAGTCGTTGGTGAACACGATTGTGATCTTCCCGGCCATCGAAGACATCGCGGAGTTCAAGACCACCACCAACGTTGCGCCGGCGGAGTTTGGACGCGCGGGAGGCGCAGTCGTTCAGGTTGTCACCAAGTCCGGTACCAACGAGATACACGGCTCGGCGTACTGGTTCAACCGTTCCAAAATCGCCGCCGCGGACCTGTTTCAGTACACCGACAATCCTCAATGTACTCACCTTGGCGAGTCAGGCTGTGTGGCCCTTCCAGACCTAAGCCGCAACCAATTCGGTGCGTCGCTCGGCGGACCCGTTTGGAAGCGAAAGGTGTTCGCCTTTGTTGATTACCAGGGTTGGCGCCAGGTGCTACCAGCTAGCGCTTACAACAACCGAGTACCGACGGCTCTGATGCGCACGGGCGATTTCACCGAACTGTGTGGGGGCGCGGCAAATTGCGCTACTGCGTATTCGACCCTGGCAGCCACGGCGACCAGCCTGCCATACTCCGGGCTCCCCGGCTGCGCTGCTGCGGCGGCCGCTAACCCCAACGCCTTCGCTACCAAGACGGTCAACGGGACCGTGTACACCTCGGGTTATGTTTTCGATCCCACCACGTGCCTGCCGTTTGGTTGGAATTCCACAACTGACTCGCCCGGCCCCAATATCAACATGATTCCGTCTGCCAATCAAGTTGGCCCCGGCCTCCCCTATCTAAACTTGTTTCCACTCCCGAATATCGCGGCGGCGAACCCAGCGACCAACGACCTTAATATCAGCCAACCACAAAAAGAGATCATCAATGAGAACGATTACGACGCGCGCTTGGACTTTGTGGTCACTTCCCACGACACTGTCTTCGCCCGTTACAGCCTGGGCACGGATTTCCTGAATGGCACTGAAATATTGAGTGATTCCACCCACAACTTACCCGTCGGCGGCGGTCTCAACCCGTCGCATCCGCGCCAGGCTGGTTTGGGCTGGACCCACATTCTCAGCCCCACGATCATCAACGAGTTTCACTACGGCTACATTAAGGATCTTCTCGGTTACCAGCAGCCGAACGGCAACATTCCGGTGGCGGCCAACCTGGGCATTCAAAATGCCAACACTTCTCCGCTGCTCGGCGGCATGCCCATCATCGGAGGCTGGTATGGAAACATCAGCTACGTCGGTGACGGCGGCCCGTATCTGGTCATCGAGCCTACGCAGCAGTTCAGCGATGCGGTAAGCTGGACCAAGGGCAAGCACACCTTTAAGTTTGGCGCCAGCGTCATTCACCGCGATGTGAATTGGGACCAGGGAAATGATGCTAAAGGCTACTTCTGGATCGACGACGGCAACTTTGGCGCGTACCCCGCCCCAACTTCCGGCCACGGAACGTTTACCGGGTATGAGACTTCCGAACTGCTTGCCGGGTTTATGGGTGCCTACTCGGTTGGCGCATTTAGCGGGTACTTTCAGACCCGCAGCTGGGAAAACGGCTTCTTCGGGCAGGACGATTGGCACGTTACTCGCAAGCTGATGCTGAACCTGGGACTGCGCTATGACATCCTCAGCTGGCCGAAGGAAGCGAGCAACCATGAGTCCGACTTCAATCCCGCGACCGGGGAACTGGTTGAGGCTGGAACCAGCGGCTTTCCCGCTGCTTTGATTAATACGCCGAAGAAAGATTTCGGTCCGCGCGTCGGCTTCGCCTACGATCTGTTTGGTACCGGCAAAACCGTGCTTCGTGGCGGCTATGGCTTGTTCTACTATCTGGACCGCGGCGGCGTTGGCAACGAACTCTCCAACAATCCCGACTTTAACGGGACTGCGACCTATTATGCCTGTCCGACGGCGACCACGTGTGCAAGCGGATACCGATTTGCGTTTACGGGAGCAGCCGCTGCCGGAGCCACCGATCCCACGACTGCTTCGGGAGCTCTTCCGGCGAAAATTGGCATTGCCCCGAATGCGGTGACCAGCACGAACGATGTGATTTACTACCCTGAGAACAGCCCCAACTCGCATATCCACGAATGGAACTTCCAAATCGAGCAGGCCATTGATAGCCAAACATCGTTTGACATTGCCTATGTGGGAACGAAGATGGGAAATCTTGCTACTACGTTCAATGCGAACGAAACGGTTCTTGGCACTGGTTGTACCGGTTGTCCTGCCGGGACAAGTTGGTTTCCGGTTGGGGGTGCGATCAACCCGAATGGCGTCGGCACTATCAGTGCGACCGAGATGATCGGTAGCGGAACCTACAACGCTCTACAGTCAAAGCTGACCCGCCGTATGAAAAGCGGACTTCAGGTCACAGCGGCCTACACCTGGTCGCACACCCTGGATAACTCCGCCTCCGCATTCGGCACATCGGGCGGCGTCTTGGACGGCCCCAACGGAACGCCACTCTTGCAGTATGAGCGCGGCAACTCGGACACGGATCAGCGCCAGCTCTTTACCTTGAGTTCCCTCTATGAGCTACCCTTCGGACGGGGAAAACTGCTGGCCCACGACGCTCCGAAAGCCGTGGATTACGTGATTGGCGGCTGGCAGTGGAACAACGTCGTCATAACGGCTACCGGCACGCCAATCGACATTTCAAATGGCGGGGGAGCGAACGGGCGTCCAGATTACCACGGGGGATGCAAGACAAACGTCTCGTTTCATGTGTGGCTCGCCTGTTCACCGGGCGCCTTCACAGTTCCCGTCGGCCTGGTTGGCGATCTGCCCCGGAACTACTTCCCGGGACCGGGCACTTTCAGCTGGGACATGTCCCTCGTCAAGAACATCACGATCGGCGAGCGGGTGACGACGCAGTTGCGAGCCCAAGTCTATAACCTAACCAACACGCCACAGTTCCAGAATCCGGATACCCGCATCGGCGACACCAGCACTATCAATGGCTTCGGCACGCTGTTCACCCCTCGGGTCTCCCCCCCGAATCGCGAACTCGAACTGGCGTTGCGCGTATCGTGGTAACTCAAAGCCCAGAGGAGACGCTTGAGAAGAGTTCTCAAGCGTCTCCTGATTCTCCGGAGCCGGGCAGCAGAAGACGCGCTCGACTCTGCTTGCCTAGCGGTCTGGTCCACGGTGCTTGCTAGACGTGCCTCGGTTGGTCTGCCTCAATCGGGCTCCGGTAAATGCTATGAAAAACACACGTAGCATCGCGCTAGTGCTGATCGTGGTCTGCCTGTTGGCGCTGCCGGCATGGCCGCAGTTAGCTGCTGGAGCGCGACAAGACCCTGTTGTTCAGAAGGTCGAGCCGCCGAACTGGTGGGTGAACTACACGCCTGAGCTCACGTTACTGCTCACCGGCGAAAATCTTAGCGGAGTGCGTGTCGAAAGTCAGACGAAAGATGTGGGCGTGCAGGGCACAGAAGCTTCTGCCAATGGGCACTATCTTTTCATTCACCTGCAACTCAAGTCCAATCTTTCTGGGGGAACCGTCTCGTTACATCTGATCACTACAGCGGGGTCGACGACGGTCACATTGCCCCTGCTGCCGCGCGCAGACTCCCGCGGCCGGTTCGAAGGCGTTTCCCGCGACGACGTCATCTACCTGATCATGCCTGATCGCTTTGCCGACGGAGACCCCGCCAACGACCGTCCGTTTTATGACCGTGGCAAACCCATGGCATATCACGGCGGCGATCTGCGTGGCATTCGCGAGCATCTGGGATACTTGCACGATCTCGGCGTTACAACGCTTTGGCTCACTCCGGTCTGGAAGAATACCGACGCCGACTATCACGGCTACCACGCCGTCGATTTCTATGCTCTCGACGATCACATGGGCTCCACGCAGGAATATCAGGCGCTGGTTGCGGACGCTCACCGGATGGGAATGAAAGTGTTGATCGATTATGTGGTCAATCACACGGGGCCGCACCATCCCTGGGCGAACGATCCACCAACGCCGACGTGGCTTCATGGCACACCGGCGCATCATCTGGAGCCCTCTTACTCATTCAATGGCCTGGTCGACCCGCATGCTTCGCCACGCGAATATCGCAACACGCTCGACGGCTGGTTCGCGGGCAGGTTGCCAGATTTGAATCCGGACGATCCGGCCCTCGCTCTCTACTTGGCGCAGAATGCCATGTGGTGGACCGAGATGGCGCAGTTGGATGGTTTCCGCTTGGACACGTTCCCTTATTCCACGCGCCAGTTCTGGAGCGGGTGGTTCGAGCGTCTAGATCGAGTTTACCCGCAGATCAACGCCATCGGCGAAGTATCGGACGGCGATCCGGCGATTACTTCATTTTTCGAAGGCGGACGAAAACAATTTGACGGCATCGACTCCGGCCTAGCCACCGTCTTCGATTTCCCGCTCTGTTATGCCTTGCGCAACGTTGTCATCAAAGGCGCGCCGATGGACAAGATCATCGAGGTGCTGCGGCACGACGAACTCTATCCCCATCCCGAAACGCTGGTCACATTCATCGGAAATCACGACCAGCGCCGCTTCCTGAGTGAAGACGGCAGCAACACGGCTAAACTCAAAGCCGCAATGGCGCTGCTGCTAACGCTCCGCGGGATTCCCCAGATTTATTCCGGCGACGAAATCGCGATGCCAGGAGGCAACGATCCCGACAATCGGCGTGACTTTCCGGGAGGATTCCCTGGAGATCAGCACGACGCTTTCATTGCGGGCGGCCGCACCACCGAACAACAGGATGTATTCGCATACGTGCAGTCGTTGCTAACGCTGCGCAAGAACCATCCCGCGCTGCGTACGGGAAAGCAATGGCACATCGGATGGGACGCCAACTACTACGCTTTTCTGCGCGAATCGCCCGCAGAGAAGCTGCTGGTTATTTACAACAACGCTCCGAAGACGGTCGCACTCGACATCCCCCTCGAGAACACACCGCTCGAAACTGCCCACGAGTTGCAGACGGTTTTCGGCAACAGCATGGCGGAAATCGTCGGCGGTCAAGTGCGCGTCTCACTGCCCGCGCAGACGCTCTCCATTTTCAGTGTGCATTAGCCCGGAACGGCGCGCGGCCTCTATCGACGGTTCCGTCTGATGTTGACTTTTGTTTGCCGCCGTCGGAAGCTCGTTCATAATGTTCTGTCAATCTGTCGAGGGTTTGCCACAATCGACAACTCGTGCCTCGCGTGTGGATCGTCTCTGCGCAATCGTATTTCTTGCGGTTCTGATCAGCGTAGGAGCGGCGGTCCGTGCGCAGAACACCCATTCATCCGAGTCTTCGCTGATGCCGCAACTCCGCCAGGCGCTGAGTCTCAACGAGCACGGCGACCGGCAAGGGGCGATGCGTCTTGTTCTCCAGTTATTGGAACAGCATCCCGATTTTGCGCAGGCCATCAAGCTGAAAGGTATGTTGCTGGAGGAATCAGGTCGCACCTCCGAGGCGGCTGCTGCCTACGAGCAAGCTCTGAAGCTGGCGCCGAACGACGGCGATCTGCTGCTGAAAGCGGGTGCCTACAAGCTGGCCGCGGGTGACAAGGAAGAAGCCATCCAACTACTTGAGCGCTGCCTTCGAGTTGCTCCTGGCGATGGCGATGCCGAGTTTTATCTTGCGCAGGCTTATCACCTGAACGGGCAGGAGGATCTGGCGCTGCGCGCGATCCGGCAGAGTTTGAAAGCCGAGCCCGAGAACGTCGACGTGTGGCAGAAATACGGAGAACTGCTGTGCGTCACCGGAGATTGTGAGGGCGGCTTGAAGTGGTTGCTCAAGGCACAGCACTCAGACACCAAACGGCCGCGCATAGACTATGACATTGCGGTGATCGACTTGAAGTTGATGGACCTGGCCGGGGCCTCGCAGTCTGGCGAGCGCGCGGTTGAAGCCCAGCCCAACGACGTATCAGCCTTGCAACTGTTGGCTAGCGTGGATGTGAAGCTGGCCAAGTGGCAGGAGGCAAAGAGCGCATTCGAACGCGTCCTCGCCGTCAAGGCTGACGATGTGGACGCCTTGTTGGGATTGGGCCAATGCGAACTGGAACTGAAAAACTATGCGGTGGCCGTTGACAAATTGCAGTCAGTTCTGCGGCTGGCTCCGACGCGCCTGCTGGCGCATTTTTATCTGTCTCGTGCATACGCCGGGATGGGTAAGACGGCAGACGCGCAGCACGAAGCGGCGCTGCATCAGTTGATGATGGAGCAAATGACGTTCGTCCGTTCCGTGGAACGCGAGGGAAGCGAAAGCCCCATCATGGCTCCGGCATATCAATTGCTGACTGAGCATCGCGAAGAAGAAGCGTTGCAGCTTTATCGGAAACGCTTTCATGGAACAGCCGCCACTCTGGCCGATGCCTACGTGTTTATCGGAAAGCTGTATCTCACCATCGGAGACAACAAAGGGGGCCTGCGCTGCCTGCGTCACGCACTCGAACTTCAGCCCACGGTTCGTGGAGCCCATACGTACGAAGGAATCCTGGCGATGAAGCAGGGAAACCTGAACGTGGCCGAAAATGACTTCAAGGCGGAGCTGGCAAACGATCCCAGCTATCAGACGGCGATTGCCGAGATCGGTGAGGTCCGCTACCACCAAGGACGCTATGCCGATGCGGCGGAACAACTGGCGAAGTCCAAAACTATGACGCCGGAATTGCTTTACATGCTCTGCGATTCTTACTTTCGGACCGGGAAAGTGACAGACGCTGACTTGACCGCCGAAACCGTAGCGGCCTACGGAAGAAACAACGCAGAGCTCATGAAAGGTCTTATCGACCTTCTCCAGCGCAACGGGCAAACGGAACTGGCGCAGCACCTGTCGGCCAATCTGATCCAAAAATAAAACAGCCGACCCCACGCCCGACTGGTGCGCCTTTGCGTAGTAGGTTCCCGTCGCCGAACTTTCATAGTTCGGGTTGCGCAATACCTTTCGCAATCGCTTCATCGAGAAGCTGCTTCATGTGGCGTGTGGCTTCGCGCGCCAGTTCGCCCTGCTGGCGACCCAATTCGCCTTGCCGTTCGCCGAGCGCACTTTGCTTTGCACTGAGCGCGCTCATCCGTGCACCAAGGTCTCCCTGCTTGTCGCCGGCCTGCGATTGCACTTCACCGATTTTGCTCTGCAACTCTCCGATCTCCGATTGAATCTCGCCCACCTGCTCCACGGTGGCGCCGGAACTGAGCTTCTTTAATTCCGCCTTGAGTTTGTCGAGTTCGGCGGTCAGGTCCGGAACGTTTACGTGAACCTGCTCCATTTCTGCGCCGAGTTCTTCCTGCTGTTTTCCCAGAGCTTCCTGCTGTGCGCCCAGTTCTTCCTGTTTCTTTCCAAGCTCTTCTTGTGGCGCCCAGAGTTTCTTAGCCCGATCGATCGTGGCTTGATCGCGAATGACGTAGGATTTCTCGTCGCGCTCGAACCAGATGAAATCGCCCGAAATTGTTTTCTTCAGCTTCTGGACATGCCGGGCATCTTCGTCCGAGCCCGACATCGTCATAGCATTGGAGTTGCCGGACACGATGACGAAGCGCTGGTCGTCGTCGTTGTCGTAGCCGTAAGCGTAAGAGTAACCGCGGGCAGATGACCCATCTAAAGGGGACTGACCGTACCAGTCGGCCCGTGGCACCGGCGGGAGCGCAGATATTGGTGCGAGCGGAGGGAGTGGGGCAAACCCGCTCATCCGGGGCACGGGCGCGAAGCCATCAGGCAGTTGGGGTGCGATACCCCCGACGACTCCTCCGCTAACGCCTCCAGCAACACCTCCCGCAACCGGAGCCAGTGCGGGCGGCGGCTCTGCCGGTGAAGTTGGTTCGGGCGGAAGCGTCGAGTCCGGTTCAGGTGCGACCACGGGTTCTGCCTGGGCCGACGGCGCAGGCGCTGGGGGCGGCGCCGGAGTTTGCCCCTGGCCTATCATGCTGCGCATGGGTACGGACTGGCTGGCGGCGTGTACTGAAGAGACGAGATAGACAAGCGGAACCGCGAGCGCGAGCACCACCACTGCAATCGATTTCTGAAGACGCATGGCAACTGATCCTTTCCAGCTCAGAATTCGTTCTAATCTTTTTTCCGCCTGCCCCGCTTTAGCCATTGCAACTCCCTGCCACCACACCCGCCCGGGTGCGGTGTGCAAGGCTTCGAAGAACTCGAGCAGCGTTCTGGCATAATCCTTGCGGTCGGCGCCACAGCTCAATGCGACCTCGTCGCTGGCCTGCTCCGCGAGATCGGAGAGATGACGGTCCAGCCACCACGCGAGCGGACTGAACCAGAAAATCGCGCGATGCAGAAGTGACAGGCGCTGCGTAAGCGCGTCGCGTCTCGCCACATGCGACAGCTCGTGGGCCAGGACGGACTCAAGCTTGGAGTTATCCCAGTCCTGCCAGCCTGCGGGAAGCAGAACGGTCGAGCGCAACACATCCAGCGTGAGGGGAACGGAAATCAGTTCAGATTCCGCAACATGCGGAGCCGAGGCAAGTCCCATGGCCTGTGCGTGGAAAGTAATTCGCGAGATTACGCCCGGATCGTCAATCTCTTGCGAAGTCCGCAGCAACCGGCGGCCGAACGCGAGCCCTATGGCAAAGCGCGCCAGCAGCAGCAGAGCGACGCCGAAATAAATCGCTGCGGCGATTGCACTCCACGAAGCCGACGACAGAAGTGAAGACTGACGCGAAGGCGAAGACTGGGACGGAGAGCGTGCCTGAGCAGATTCGATGCGGGCTGCTTCTGCCGGCAGACGAACCGCACGATTTACCTTCGGCGAGGTCGCGGTAGCGGCCAAAGATGTGGCCCTCGCATCGTTCTCGTGAGCGAGAGAAACCGTAGGCCTGGAAGACGCATGCCATGCGAGGACGGACAACCGTGGCACTTCAGACTGAAACACTGCCGGGGCCGGAATCGGCACGGGCGGCAGCATCCATTGCAGCAAGGGCATGGCGAGGCAGGCATACATCATCGCGGTCCAGGTGAACAGGCGCGCAATCGTGCTCTTTACCCGGAACGCAGCCAGCCCAAGACCCACCAGACCGGCGAGCGCGAGAGCACGTACGGCGGAACTCGCAAGCAATTCGAGAACGCTGGCAGAGGCTGGCATGGCAGCGATAGCGGTCATGTTTTCCGTCCTTATTTGTCGGTGTTCTTTTTCTCGGCAATCGTCTTCTCGGCAATCTTGCGTGCGAGGCGTTGCAGTTGCTTGCGGTTGAGGACGGCGTTGTCCACCATGCCCAACACTAACTGCTCAGCTGACCCGCCGCAGAAGCGGTCGATAATCGCTTTGACCGCCCGGACCGCGACATTCTGGCGAGCGTCCGAAGCTGTATAGATAAACGTGCGGCCCTCGGTTTCGTGCGCGAGGAAGCCTTTTTCTTCCAGTCGGCGCAGGACCGTGCGGATGGTGGAGTCCTTCATCGGTCGGGAAGCGGCTAGCCCCTCGCGGCAAGCTTCGGAGGAACAAGGACCGTGCGTCCAGATGTAGTCCATCACGAGCTGCTCGACTTCCCCCATGTTCCTTAGACGTGCGGGCTTTGTGTTAGTCATTGTAGCGTTACAATATGTAACAGACGGCTAACGGTGTGTCAAGAGGACAAATCAAGCCAAAGCAACTTCAGACCTCCGACTTCAGACCTCACCTTGGGTCTGAGCCTTCGCGTCTTGTGCCCGATGTGTGGGGCCTGAGGTTCGGAGTCCGAAGTCAGGTCCATGCGAGCAACTTGCTAATCATGCCTTTGGCGCATAGTCTGAGAGTAGGTCTGTTTCGCGGCTGCAAAGGGAGAACATCTGACACACGACGAAATAAAAGCTTCATACGTTGTGATCCGCCACAACGTCCGTACCTACGAGTCGGCGGGAGTGGTCGAAGTAGTCAAGGGACGAACCAATGCGGAATCCACTCTGAAAAAATTCGAAACCAACCAAAGCTCCGCCGATCGGCATGAGGGTTGGCGCTACTTCCTTGAGAAAAGCAATTTGAAGGCGGGCACAGACCCGGCCGAGGCCACTGAGCTTCGTCAGGCAGAGCTGGAAACGCGCGAGTCCAAGGCCGCGCAAGAAGGCGGCGCCAACGGGGGCGGAACGCCGAGGTGATCGGCATCCCGCAGCAATCTTCTTGCTAAATTCGCGCCCCCCGGCGTAGCATCCCTTGGTGCGTTAGACCGAGTCGGTCGTGAGCAGTTCTCGCCTAATCAGCCAGCACCTGCCTAGCCGTACCTCCGAATCTCTCCAGCGTAAATTGATTGAAAGGAACACCGTATCAACATGGCAGAACAAGGAACAGTCAAGTGGTTCAATGACGCCAAGGGCTATGGCTTTATCAGCCGGCAAAATGGCGAGGATGTTTTTGTGCACTTCTCAGCGATCCAGGCAGGCGGCTTCAAGAGCCTGCAGGAGGGCCAGACGGTGCAATTCGACGTGACCAAGGGTCCCAAAGGCTGGCAAGCTGAGAACGTTCAGCCCCTTTAGCCTCGGCGCGGAATGCGAAAGGCGATCTCTTCAGAGATCGCCTTTTCAGTTTTTCGGGATGGTCCATTCGCCGGCGATGCCAAGTTAGAGAGATCATTTCGCGTGGTCTGGCGTGGTGAAGTCTGCAGTCCCGATTTTGACAATAGTTCCTCGCGGCCGCGGCTTGGCTTCCATCGAATCTTTGCCTTCCTCAGCCTTGGTCTTGGCGTCGGGAACTGGTGCAGGCGCAGGCTCTTCGGTCCAAATTCCGTAGACGCGCCCCCCATAAGCCGCGACTCCGCTGTAGTCGCCAAAGAAAACGCCGCCCACTTCAAATGGTTCGTCGGTCCAGGCGTAGTTGCTGAAGTTGTGGCCACCGTCGGTGGAGCGCGCGAGAACCACAACTTGCTTGCGGTTTGCAGGATCGCGCCGGCGGTCATAAAAAATTACATTGATGGAGCCGTCCATCGGGTCGACAGCGAGCCACTGAAAGAATTGATCGGCGCCGTCGTGCAGAGGATCGTTGTTCACGCGGGCTGGCGCAGACCAGTGCTTGCCCCGGTCGTCGGAGGTCGTTAGGAAAACATCAAGATCACCGTTGCGGTAGTCGCTCCAGGTCACGTACAGGCGCTTGCTTTTCGGGTCGATTGCGATCTGCGGGAATCCATTCGCCCGTGGGAGCGTGTCGACGTCGAACATGATGGGCGCCGTATGAATCGCGGCGCGTGCCCGAGAGAAGCTCACGCCGCCATTACGGGAAGTCGTCAGCATGATCGCGTCGTCCTGACTCCAAATCGCGTAAAGCGTGCCATCGGGACCGACAGCGCCCGAGAATCCTTCAGCGGCGCCATTGTCGTCGCGCGGCAGCCCAGGATGCGCATCGATCTCAATCGGCTGTGACCACGTCTTGCCGTCGTCGACAGAACGAGAGAGTACCATCTGGGAATCGGTCAGTCTCCACCGCGTCCATCCAACGTAAAGATTTCCCGCATAGCGGCCGCTCGAGTTGTCCGCCACGATCCACGGCTTGTCTTCAAACGGAATTCCCGGCGAACTCGTCTGTTCGGCGACAGGGAAGTGATCCATCTCCCAGGTTTTTCCGCCGTCGAGCGAGCGCCGCACAAAAACTCCGTTGCGCGTCGCGCCGTGTCCCCAATAGTTAAACGTTCCCAGCTTGTCGAACGCGATGTAGCACACAAATGCATGGCCCTGGTTATCGAAAGCCACCGACACATCCCCCGAGACGCGATAGTTCTTGGGTTCGACGTTTTCCGCCAATTGCCAGGTGTGACCGGCGTCCTGCGAGTAAGACGCGTGCACGTTGTCCTGAAACACGCCGACAACCTGTTGCGGATCTTTCGGATTCACGGCGATTGCCGGCTCCGTAAAGCGTCCAACCGCGGGGGTGAGCGAAAAGACCTGAGCCCCGGGGGCCTTGGGCAGATCCTGCCCATGCGCGAGTAAAGGAATGCCGCAGGAGAACGCGATAAATACCCCAGTCACAAATCGGCGAAGATGCTGCGGGAAGAACATGCGAAAATTTCTAGCGTAATTGATCATGTTCACTTTCTAATGCAGGTCAACCGAACATAGAGCGGCGCCTCCCGCAATGCCAGCATCTGCGCCGTAGTGAGCCATCAGCAGCGGAATATCTGAGGCGTGCGGATTCACGCACCAACTGGGAAGGCGGTTCTTGATGTCATCAAAAAATGGTTTGAGCATGGCTGCAACGCCACCGCCCATCACCAAAACATCAGGGTCGAGCAGATCGACGATGTTGCCGAGCCACGGTACTATGACGTCGACCGTTTCCTGCAAAATCTCCCGCGCAAGTGGATCGCCTGCCGCGCAAGCTTTGCCTACAGTTTCGCTGGTGATGGCCGTGACGTCTCCGTTCGCCAGATCGAGAATTGCTGATCGCCGCGGCGGATTGTCTTTCAGCTTGTTTCGCGCTCGCAGACCGATCGCAGGCCCCGCAGCCAGTATCTCAATGCATCCCAGTTTTCCGCACTTGCAACGTGGGCCACGATAGTCGATGCTTACGTGCCCGCCCTCGCCTGCCGATCCGGTGTTGCCGTGATAGATGCGGCCATCGAGAACAATGCCCGTGCCGATGCCGGTTCCAATCGTCGCATAGAATACGTAGTGGAATCCGCGGGCCGCGCCCCAGCGGGTCTCGGCAAGAGCTGCGGCGTTGCCGTCATTGTCTACTTTGACGGGCATGTGGTACATCTCAACAATTTTCTCGGCCAGCGGAAAGTTCCGCCAGCAGGGAAGATTCGGAGGATTGAGAACGATTCCGGTCTTCGGGTCCAGCGGCCCCGGGGCGCAGACGCCGATGTTGTGAAATCCGCCATACTGCGCCGCTGCGGCGGCCATAGAGTCAATCGCCGCGGCGACCGCTTGCAAACCCGCTTCAGCCGTGCCGTTGGCCACCATCGGCGTGCGGCCCTGGGTCAGTATTTTGCCTTCGCCGTCGACGAGTCCGACGGCAACTTTCGTGCCGCCAATATCAACGCCGAGAATCGGACTGCCAAGCTTTGAGCTCTCACTCATGGCTTTGCCGTCGTCGCCATCTGTGGCAGGGAAGAAAACTGCACTTTAATCGTCTTGATCTCATAAGGCTTGGTATCCAACGTGACTCCGCCATTGCTGATCGGAATGCTGCCCGTCGGTCTTTCCATCAGATCAGTCTCTGTCGCCGACGCCGCGCCTGGAGGAAGTTGAATCGTAACGTCGCCCTCCTTGCCGGCCCATTCGTAATAGCGCAGAACCAGCGCGTTCTCGTCCTCGGCCTTCTTCAGTGCCGTTACAATAACGTTTTCCGATTGCGCCTGCAGAAAAGAATGATCAGGAGCAAGCGTCCCCTGATGTTTCCCGAGGGGCAGCGATATCAACTTGTAGTTCAATTCGTAACCGCGCCGAATGGTCAGCGCATTCTTCCAGCCTCCACCGTGCGCGTACAGCGAGTAGGTGAACTCATGATGGCCCTCGTCGGCGTGTGGATCAGGCCACTCCGGCGATCGCAGCAGGGACAGCCGCAGTACATTTCCTTTGGCGTCGTACCCGTACTTGCAGTCATTCAGCAGACTGAAGCCGTGCTTCGAGTCTGAGATGTCAGCCCAACGCTGCGCTGGAACTTCAAATTGTGCCTGCTCTGCCGGAGTGTTTCTGGTCGTGGGACGCTCGACCGAACCATATGGGATTTCGAACGTCGCCTTGTCGCTGTGCGCGCTAACCGGGAACGCAACCTTCAGTAAGATGTGCTTCTCATGCCACTCTGCTTGCATCTTCACGTCGACACGAGGCACCCCCGCGTACATGACAATGTCGCGCACAAAAGTTGAGTTCTGAAAATGATTTTTGATCTCGATCACCGCTCGGAGCGGTCCGCTCTCGAGCAGTTTGACTTCGTCGGCCTTATCCAGATCCCAATGTTGCTTCTCGAAGTCGGCGTCGATGTTCCACGCGTCCCATTGTTTCGGCTTGTCAACAAAAGTCTGTAGCAGGTTTCCACAGGTTGAGGTTTTCGGGCCGCCCGTGTCGGTCTCCGCTGGCGCCAGCGCTTCGGTACCGCTCCGCTTGTCGAACAGGCTAGTCATGCATCCCGTCTCCGGATCGATCTTCACCCGAATGAATTCGTTCTCCAGGCTATTCGCAGAAGCGACCAGGAAAGTAGGGGTCGCCTGTGCGCTCATGGTAGGGCGCACGAAGTAGGTGCGGTAGCCGAGCGACGGAATATTGGCCAACAGCAACAACCGTACACGGTGCGTTTCACCGTCGACAGAAAGGAGTTGCGATCGCACCAGCTTTCCCGTCGAGTCTGCCACTTCGATCTGATTTGCCGGCAACGGCAGTTGCGCCTCAACTTCAGTCACCTCGGTTTGAGGCCAAGAGAGCGAATTGAAAATCAGTACCGGGACCTCACTCTGAATGTTCCCGCCTTGCGTGTCGACGTGAGCGGCAATCTCGCGTAACGACGCCACAGTCACGTCGTTCGCCGCGCGATCCACATCCTCAAGATTGCGCTTGGCGTCGAGATAATTCACCGCGATCCCGGAGCCCGGCATAATGTCGTGAAAATGATCGAACAGCAGATTCTTCCAGGTCAGTTCCATTCCATCTTGCGGGTAGGCCCGACCGTAGAGCGAAGCCAGCGACGCAAACTTCTCGGCGTTGAGCACAGTTTCTTCGGCGCGCCGAATTCTGCGTTTGGTTTCGGCCTGCGTCGTAAACACTCCGCGGTGATACGCGAAGTAGAGTTCACCATTCCAGGTCGGAACCTGCATGCTGGGAAGTTTCTTTTCCAGATCGCTAAAGAAGTCGCGGGCGAAACTGAACTCGAGTTTCGGAAATACCGCATCCGGCGCCCGCAACTTGTCAGCATTGTCGAGCATAATACGCGTGGGCCCGCCGCCGTGATCTCCGACGCCGTACAGGTGCATCATCTCTGGCTTGTCTGGGATGGTCTTGCCGTAGATCGACGGCATCCAAATCGATACATCAGTCCCAAGCGGCTCCGCGTCAATTCCGCCTGCATAGTCATGCGGAAAATAAGTGAGCAACCGGCTGCCGTCCGGAGCCTGCCACCAAAACAGCTTGTACGGGAACACCGTGAATTCGTGCGCCCACAGCAGCTTCTGGGTGACGAAATAATCCATGCCCGACTTTTTGTAGATCTGCGGCAGTTGATAGTTGTATCCAAACGAATCCGGGTTCCATCCGATCTTCACATCGACGCCGAAATTCTTTTGGAAATACCGTTTGCCCACCAGAATCTGCCGGACCAGCGATTCTCCGTCGGGCATATTCAAATCCGGCTCTACCCACATGCCGCCGATAATCTCCCAGCGGCCTTCTTTCACGCGCTGTTCAATCTGCTTAAAGAGGTCGGGATATTTCTCCTGCATCCATTCATAAGTGCGCGCCGACGACATGGTGAACTTGAAGTCCGGATACTCGCGCATTAAGTCGAGCACGCTCTGGAACGTGTTGCGTACCACTTCGACGGTCTCGGTCCATGGCCACAGCCACGCCATGTCGATGTGCGAATTGCCCACGATGCGAATGTTGAACTGCTGCAGCCAGGGCTTCAGCGCTTCCAACTTTGCCTGAGCCTGCTTGAGCGAAGCATCGAACGCCGCTTGATCTCCTCGATCGAGTGGCGAAAAATCAATCGCATTCACAGCAGCGTCGAGTTCCTTCTGACGCTCTGTCTTTCCGTCTGCATAAGCAGCAATGATCGGTCGGGCGGCCAGAATCTCGGTGCGCAGAAACACTGGGTCAGGACGCGTGTGCGGCGGTTCGATCGCGAGTTCGCTGTGAAAAAATTCAGATTGCACCGCATCTCCCCCGACCACTCTGGCCGCGACCAAAAATTTCTGACCCGGCTGCGCGTTTACGGTCAAAAGCATGGGCAGAATATCGTCATCGCTGCCACGATAGAGAATGGCTTCGTTCGAGAATACGGTGATCTTCAAGCTGTCCGGACTGCCAAAGCGCAGATCAATCGACACGCGCGAGCCTTGCGTGGGGTAACCATTAATCTTCTCGGGAATCTGAATCCAACGCCGGAACACGCGGGTTCCCGTCCAATGCTCCTCGTTCGCATTCTTTCCTCCCGGACCGTTTTCGTTTTTCACCTTGAATACGCCCCATCCCGAGTCGTCCAGCCACGCGTCCTCGGGATGCGGAACGTCATCATGAAAGCGCCATTCCGTCTCAGCTTGACGAGTGAGCGCTCCTAACCGGTCCAGGGTAGGCTTATAAGGATCGGCAGCGACTGGAGTTTGAGAAATGACAAAAGCCGCGTGCAGCACAAGTGCAAATAAGAAGACGAGCGAACGCTTCATCGAGAGCGCACCTTTCAGGCAAGGTCAAAAAAACTGCGACCGTTCTGTTTGTCGTAACAGCTGAGATTATCACCTCAACAATATTCCGAATTCTAAGTTGTTGATTCTACAGCGAGCTCGCACCCAGTAGGCCGGCATGCAAAAAATATGATTCTTTCCATCAGAATTATGAATCCAAGTCGTTACGTAAGATTGTTGACGGCGTGGGCCGCCCAACTTACAATTCATAATCTAATGTCAGAAGGCCTCAATCTTCGCTCCATGTGCTGCTGCACTTGTTGTTGTTGTGCATGCGTGTGCGCTGGCGCGGGGAGGCTCCTGACCTAAGAATTCTTTCTTAACACAGGCACTCATAAACCCATCGCCAGAAGAACCTGGCGGTGGGTTTTTTATTTTCTGGCCAACAACGTTTTACCTTAACTATGACGAACGCAACCAAAGAGACCACAGCCCAGCGCGTCGAGCGACTGAAGCGCGCGATGAATCCGTGGGAGGGCCTGGAGGAAATCCGGCGCTTCGCTCGCGAAGGATTCCAATCCATCCCCGCCGAATGGATTGGCACCTATTTCCGCTGGTGGGGGGTTTACACCCAAGGCGATGGCGTCGGCGTCACCGGCGGGCAGGGCGGCGTAGGCCGCGCTCTGCAGCGCTTCATGGTGCGTATCCGGATCCCCAACGGCATGATGACTTCTCGCCAACTGCGCGCCATCGCCGACCTCACTCGCCAACACGCCAACGGAATCGCCGACTTTACTGTCCGTCAGAATATTCAACTCCACTGGGTCACCATCGAATCGCTGCCGGAAGTTCTCGACGGCCTCTGGCAAGTCGGACTCAACACTACCGGCGCTTGTGGCGACGTCGTGCGCAACGTAACCGGGTGCCCCGTGGCTGGCGTAGACGCAGACGAAATCGTTGACGCGTCGGCTCTAGTGCTCGAAGCCTCCAAGTTGCTCGCGGGGAATGCCAAGTTTTATAACCTGCCGCGCAAATTCAAAATATCCATTACTGGATGCCGCGTGTGGTGCCCGTACCCGGAGATTAATGACGTAGGCCTGACCGCAATTACTCGCGTGGTTGGCGGAAAACCGGAAGTTGGCTTCTCTCTGCGAGTTGCTGGTGGACTTTCGACCGAGCCCTACCTTGGCGCGCGGCTGGATGCGTTCGTTCGCTGGAATCAGGTTCTGCCTGTGATCCAAGGAATCGCCGAACTATTTCGGGATTCCGACGTTCTGCGCGAGCACCGTGAGCGCGCCCGCCTGAAGTTTCTCTTCCTGCGCCACGGCTGGACCGCCGACCGTTTCCTCGGCGAATTGCAAGAACGTATCGGGTTCCAACTCGATCCCGCAGTCGAAGAGCATCCTCCAGACGACGTCTATCGTGATCACGTCGGAATTCACGCACAGAAACAGCACGGTCTTTCTTATGTAGGAGCGGTGGCGCTTCGCGGGCGCATTACGGCCGAGCAGATGCACGCGGCAGCTGACTTAGCCGAACAATATGCCGGTGGCGAACTGCGCGCGACCAATATGCAGAACCTTCTGGTCGTCAATGTGCCGACTCTCCACGCCGAACCGCTAGCCAAAGAATTCGACGCAATCGGGCTGAAAGTTGGCGGCTCTTCTTTCTCGCGCGGCATCGTGGCCTGCAGCGGAACCGAATTCTGTAAGCTTGCCATCACCGAAACCAAAGCTTTCTCGCGTTGGCTAGTCGAAGAATTGGAAGAGCGCCTACCCGGTTTCGATCAGCAACTGAAGCTGCACGTTACCGGATGCCCCAACAGTTGCGGTCAGCACTGGATCGCCGACATCGGCATCGAAGGCAAGAAGATCAAGGTCCGCGACCGCATGGTCGACGCCTACTACTTCTGCGTGGGCGGCGCGCTTGGCCTGCACCAGGCTACGGCTCGCCCGGTCGGATATCGCTGCGCTGCGACCGAAGTTCCCGACGCTCTCGAGCGCTTGCTGGGCACCTATTTGACGCAACGCGAGCCAGGCGAAAATTTGCGACGGTTTTTTGTTCGTCACAGCGACACCCAGTTGCGCGAATTTCTTGCAGGAGAAACGGTAGCCGCGGTAGCTCGCGACTTGCCCGATCCGGCCAGGGGATTGACCGAATCAAGTTTGGCGGCGTCAGGAGGGATCGGTGACTGACTTGTTCCCCATGTTTCTGAAGCTGGAAGGTCGTCAATGCCTGGTGGTAGGCGCAGGCAAAGTTGGCGAACCCAAAATCGGCGGCCTGCTTGAAAGTGGCGCCCACGTCCGCGTGGTTGCGCTCGATGCCAGTCCAATCGTCCGCCAGTGGGCGCGCTCTGGAAAGATCGACCTCGAGTTACGGCCCTTCGTTGCCGACGACCTGGACGGCGCATTCTTGGCAGTCGTGGCCACGAATTCCCGCACTTTGAACGAGCGCGTCTATCACGAAGCGCAGAGACGCCGCGTACTGTGCAACGTGGTCGATGTTCCCGACCTCTGCGACTTCTTCTATCCCGCAGTGGTTCGTCGAGGTGATCTGCAGATTGCAGTCTCGACCGCCGGGCAAAGTCCATCGCTGGCGCAAAAAATTCGCCGGCAGCTCGAAAAACAATTTGGCCCGGGATACGCCCCGTGGGTCACGGAACTTGGCGAGACGCGGAAACTGATTCTCGCCAGCGATCTCGACAAAGACCGCAAGCTGGACTTGCTGCATTCGTTGGCAAGCAGGGAAGCATTCGAAGCGGCCGTAGCCGAAATGCCCGAGCTAGCGGCCAAGGGAGAGGGAGCATGAAGGGCAAAGTCTATCTCGTGGGGGCGGGGCCGGGCGATCCCGAATTGCTCACTTTGAAAGCTCTGCGTGTGCTGAAGACGGCCGACGCTGTGCTGCACGACGATCTGGTTGCTCCCGAAATATTGAAATTGATTCCTCTGACCGCGCAGGTTCACAACGTTGGCAAGCGCTGCGGGAAGAAAAGCATTCTGCAAGAGGAAATTAATTTTCTGATGGTCGCACTCGCCGACTCGGGGCTGCGTGTTGTTCGCCTCAAGAGTGGCGATCCGCTCATTTTCGGCCGCGCGGGAGAGGAAATCGAATCGCTCCGCCGGGCTAGCATTCCGTTCGAAATTGTGCCCGGCGTCAGTTCCGCCATGGGAGCGGCCGCCGCCGCGCAGATTCCCCTGACTCATCGCCGCGCTTCGTCAGCGCTTGTTTTTATCACGGCTCACCAGGCTTCAGGAAGCGAAGCGGCAGATTGGAACAAGCTGGCGGGAAGCGGTGCCACGCTGGTGATCTACATGCCGGGACAGAACTATGCGGCAATCGCTGCGAAGTTGAAGACATCCGGACTTGCCGGCGAAACCCCTTGCGCCATCATTTCGCGCGCGACCACCGCGCAACAACAGACCTATTTTTCCAGGATTGCCGAGTTGCATCGTTCGCGGAAGCTGGCCGCCCCTACGTTGCTGGTTGTCGGCGAAGTCGTACGCCACGCCGATCCGGTAGCTCTGGCGCAGCAATTTGTCTCGCACATTTCTGCCGGCAACAGCAGTGTTCTTCCGGCTGCTTTGCTTACCGATTCCCCCGCATCAGCTGACTTCGGAACCAATGAGGAGCCACTCGCGTGAAGAACCAGATTCAAAGTGACCATACACAGAACGACGTTCAACGGCAGGTCGCACAGGTCCAGCACGCGGCAGAGAACTGGACCCCGCAGCATGCTCTGACTTGGGCCTTCGAAACTTTCGGCGAGAGGGTTGCCATTTCTTCAGCGTTCGGCGCCGAAGGGATGGTGCTGATCGACATGGCATC
>Ga0307476_10000137_pt1 | contig 73670 bp, 66 predicted proteins | sample atmos_gasesECM2C_2_FD_203314 | JGI IMG/M metagenome (GOLD analysis project Ga0307476, IMG submission 203314) | Hardwood forest soil microbial communities from Morgan-Monroe State Forest, Indiana, United States - atmos_gasesECM2C_05 | ecosystem: Environmental > Terrestrial > Soil > Temperate... | reverse complement strand
GCTCCGACGGCTTTGTTGCCTCCACCGCCGCTCCGATTGCTACCGGGTGGAACGAACCAGCTCCCGGGCGGGACTTTCACCCGCAGTGGACCAGCGCTTTTCACGGCGCACAGTAAACTCCCGCTAGTGACAAGACCTGCGGCGCAGTTTCGTGATCCGGTGATTCGCTGGCCCTCTCGATTCCTGTTTCTTGTTGTCCTTACCCTGGCTATCACGCTGACTGCCCTTCCTCGCCCTACCGAGAATGCGCCGTACCAGTCTGCCGGCACGAAGGAGATGGCCGTATTGCTCGAACAGATTTATCGCGAGCAGGACTGGAGGCAAGAACCCAACGAAGCCGCCGAGCGCGCCCGCCACTTGCGCGAGGATCTGGCCTCCAATCCCGGCGTGCGCGACGAATTTAGCATCCGCGGGGTACTGGCGGAAAACCTGCTGAAGGCCGGGGGACAGCGCGGGGGCGCTGTCGAGCAACTCGAGATTATCACGGACACAGGCCCAGAAATATGGAGTCGGGCTTGCATCCGCGTTCGATAAGTTGGTGCGTGACACTCTGGCCATTTCCTACCTGCGGCTGGGCGAGCAGGAAAACTGCCTCCACTACCACGGCCAGGATTCTTGCCTCTATCCCATCAAGGGCGGGGCATCCATGTGGAACGGCGAGGAGCCGAAGGCGCGTTCCGTGAACTGATCGCAGATCTAGAAAGGGATCCGAATGATTTGAAGTCGCGCTGGCTGCTCAGCATCGCGGCCCTGACGCTGGGCAAGTATCCGGATGACGTGCCTGAGAAGTGGCGCGTCCCGCCGAGTACGTTGGAGTCGGAATACGACATCGGCCGTTTCTACGAGGTTGCGACCGACGTTGGGCTGGTGATCAACAACCACTCCGGCGGAGCGATCATGGAAGACTTTGACGGCGACGGCCTCCTCGACTTAATGGTGCCGGGTTCGGGACCACATGACTAGTTGCGTTTTTTCCATAACAACGGCGACGGCTCTTTCTCCGATCGGACTCGAGACGCGGGACTGACGGGCTAGACCGGAGGCCTGAACAATGTCGTGACGGACTACAACAACGACGGCCATCCCGACGTGCTGGTGCTGCGCGGCGGCTGGTAGGGACAGAACGGAAGTATCCCGTGTCGCTGCTGCCGATCGCTGGAAGTTTACTGACGTAACTGCACAAACTTCGCCGATCTCGATAACGACGGCTGGCTTGAGGTGTATCTTGGCACCGGCGATGTGCCCTGCGAATCGCCCTCCCCAACCGCATGGTTCCCAACCACGAAGGCAAGGTTTTTAAGGATGTCACCACGTCGGGAGATGTTTGGGCATCTGCAGAAAGGGCATGCCTTCGCCTTCGGGGACATCGACACCGACGGCGATGAAGATGTGTTTGAAGAGATGGGCGGAGCCGCCAGCGGGGACAACTATCCTAGTGTGTTGTACGAGAATCCGGGCCACGGCAACCACTGGATCAAGCTCGAACTGGAAGGCGTGAAGACCAATCGCGCGGCCTTTGGAGCCCGCGTCAATGTCACGGTGAAAACTGGGGGCGGTATGCGCCACGTCTACCGGACGGTGGGTTACGGGTCAAGTTTTGGCGGCAATCCGCTGCGGCAGCACGTTGGCGTGGGAAAAGCAGAGCGGATTGCGGGTCGACCGGGAATTCCACTTGCGCGAAGGCGATTCGACGCTAACGCCGGGTCAGTACAAAAGCTTCCGCCCGCGGCATCTGCCGGCGGCGGCGCATCAACACTAGAGACCCCCCTCAAGAAGATCCTCAAGGCCTAGGAGTGAGCGGGTGAGGTGGATTCCGGGAGAACGGTGGAGCAAATCCCCGCAAGATCCAGCCGCGGAGCGGCGGCATAATTTCGCCCCGGACGTGAGTCCGGGGTAGGCTCAGAAATGAAGGAATGAGTCCCGTAGGGACGGCACGAGGTTCTCACGCGGTCTCAAACCTTGCCGCCCGAGCGGCCGCTGGAACCGTCCCTCTTCCCTGCGGACCGTGGCGCAAGCCGAGGCGTTGCAAGCAACATCTCTACGAATAGGTCTCAGGCGAGCTGCGGCAGGACTGACTCCAGCTGCTTCAGCTCCTGCGCTACCTCCCTCAGATTGAAGACCAGCGCCCAGAAGGGCAGCATGCGATCGAGGGCGAAGGGAGCCGTGGCGCGCTGGGCGCGGAGTTTGGCGAGATCGGCATCGAGTTCGCGGATGGCGGCATCGAGTTCGGCGGAGTTCAACCCCTGGCCGGGATTCCGAACTGCCTTCGCCAGGGCAACGAAGTTCTGCGCAGTTCTTTCCGCAAGCAAAGGCAGCGACGGCACCAGCCCGGGCTCAAGCGGTGCAAGCACTAGAGTGAGCTATCTTCCGCCATGGCCGTTAGACGGCGTCGAATCTGGTCCCCTAGCTCCACGACCTGCTGATACCCGCTTTGATTGAATCGCGAGAAGGCCAGTTCGCTGCGGGCTTCGTCCATCTGCTGGGTGATGCCGCGCCGAAGATCGTGCAACTGTCGGTCGAGATGGCGCACCTGCTGCTCGTTGTCGATTCCCTGCAACGCCGCGGCGGTGACGGCTCGGTAGAGCGCGCCCGCGCCTGCGAGGATGTTGGCGATCTTTTCCCGCAGAACCTGGCGCGCGTGCACCGGCCAGACCAAGGCGCCAACGGCAAAGGCGACTAACCCTCCCAGCAATGTATAAAGCACGCGGAGCCAAGCCATGTGCCAAGGCTCACCCTGACCGCCGAAGACGAGGATCAATGCAGCGGTGAATCCGGCGGCGGTGAAGCTGGGGTGCAGGGCGGTGAGATAACCGAACAGGCTGGCTAGGAGAAACAACATGACCCCCGCGCCCACCGGGCCTTCTCCTAGCACGGGAATGAGCAGCGCCGCCGCGAGTGCGCCGCAGGTCGATCCGATAGTGCGGTAGAGAGCCGCTTTCCACGATGCTCCGAGGTTGGCCTGGGTCACGATCAGCGCGGCAAACACTGCCCAATAGCCCTGCGGCAAATGCCATCCGGTGTAGATCGCGTAGGTGATCGTGCCTGCCAGCCCAGTCTTGACTCCCTGCTTCAGCGAGGCGGACTCGCGGCTCCAGAAGGAGGGCGGAGTCGAAGGGATGGGAGTTTCACGCACTGGCAGCGAAGGATTTGCAGATGCCATGCGGGGGATTATAGGGCGAACGCGAGAGGTAACACTCTCATATCGATCGCATATTTCTAGCCACAAGGCGTTATGCAATCCACTTTGAAGCGACCGGTCTCGGGCAAGCCGGTGCTAAATCTGAGCTCGTACCAGCCGTCGGTCTGAATTCTTTTGCCACGAGTCTCTTAAAAATGGTTGACCATGATCTCGCCGCGGACAAACTGTTCGCCTGATGAGTAGCAGAAAGCGCATCCCTGACAGCCCAAACCTCAGACGATCCAGCCGCCCCCAACGACCATCTCGCCGTAGTAGAAAACCGCTGCCTGGCCGGGGGTAATAGCTCGCTGCGGCTCATCGAACCTGACGAGGATTTCGTCATCGCCTACGCGCTCGATCACAGCTGGCGCTGGTTCGTGGCGATGGCGAATCTTCACCGCCACCCGCATCGGCTCGCGCAGATCATCATTCGAAATCAGGTTGACGCGGCGGGTGCGCAGGGTGTGCGAATAGAGATGCTCGTCGCCGCCCACGACTACCTGCTTGTTCGCGCCGCTGATCTGAATGACGTAGAGCGGCGATCCGGTGGCAACGCCAAGTCCCTTGCGCTGCCCGACCGTGAAGTTGTGAATGCCGGTGTGCTCGCCGAGGACTTCGCCGCTCGTCGTCACCAACTCGCCTGCAGTGTCGGGCAAGGACTCGCCCTGCTGGGCGAGGTAGGCGTCGATGAAGCGCTTGTAGTCCCCGCCGGGGACGAAGCAGATTTCCTGCGAGTCAGGCTTTTCTGCCGACGCCAGACCATGCTTCCGGGCGAGTTCGCGGACCTCCGGCTTGGTCATATCGCCCAGCGGGAACAGCGTACGGCTGAGCTGCTCCTGGGTGAGTCCGAAGAGAAAGTAAGTCTGGTCCTTGCTCAGGTCGGCGGGACGCTTGAGCAGCCAGCGGCCCCGCGCGTCATTGTAGGCGACGCGGGCGTAGTGACCGGTAGCAACGCGCTCGGCCCCGATCTGACGCGCGACGGTGATTAGCTGATCAAACTTCAGATGATTGTTGCAGAGGCTGCACGGGATCGGCGTTCGCCCGGAGAGATATTCCTCGACGAACGGGCGCACCACGTCGCGCTCGAAGCGCTCTTCGTGATTGACCACGTAATAGGAAATGCCGATCTGTTGGGCTACGCGGCGGGCGTCGTAAACGTCGTCGAGCGAGCAACAGCGTCCCCGTACGGACTCGGCCATGCCCTCGTGTCCGGCGAGGCGGCGCTGGTTCCACAGCTGCATCGTCAGGCCGATCACGGTGTGGCCTTCGGCGCGCAGCATCGCCGCGACGGTGGAAGAGTCCACACCGCCCGACATGGCTACGGCGATGGTTTCAACTGACATGTTCAGCTTTTGGCTTCCCCTACTCCGTTGGATGCGGCCCCGTATACTCCGAGCAGCAGGGCTTCTCTACCGGCTTGAATTCCATCAACTCGACCCGCGTCAGATCTGGATCGTAGACGTTCAGCTGCCATTTGCCGTCTTTCCCCATCTGCGCCTTCTCGTTGTCATGCGCCTTCCAGCCATGCGATTCCAGAAGAGCCTGCGCCTGTTTTATGTCTTTCACGCCCAGCGAAATGTGATTCATCACTCCGGTCAACTGCTGGTCGGGATGCTCGGGTTGGTTCAGCATGTATTCCAGCCAATCGGTGCCATCCGGAACCTGGATCGCGAGCCATTCGGTCACATCGTCTTTCATGCCGCCGTGCCAGTAGGGGCGAAATCCCAAGATATCACGATAGAAGTGGTCCTCGGCATCCTGGTGATAGACGAGAAAGCCTACGTGGATCATGTTGTGGGAGACCCATGGCACTTGCGCATCCGACTGGTGTCCCTTAATGCTAATCGGCGCCTTTGGACCCCGCTCGACAAATTCGATGCGATGGCCTTCCGGATCGTTCACGCTAAAGGCGAGGCTGTGGTCGGACCGGCCCTCGATCTTCGTTGGCTTGACTCCCTTCTCCGTGAGATATCGGCGCAGAGCAACGATGTTGTCGGTCGCGAAGGCAACGTGGTCCATGCGGTCGATGGCCTTGGGATCGGGGGCGGGACTATAACCCACCCACTGCGTTCCGATCATGTACCGTGCCATTTCGCCGGATTCGACTGGCGCGGCGGAACTCAGGCCCAGCACATCGCCATAGAGTTTTTTCATGCCGTCGGGCGCGGTCGTGTAGAAAGTCACGTGGTCGATTCCCAGGATACGCGGGCGCGCGGCGGGAGTTTGCGCAAGGGCACAAATTTGAAACGCTGCGACGATGAAAGGCAGAGCAAGCTTTTTCATTGCGTTTTAGATTGTAGTCCAGAGCTCTCGACGGTTAAACCGCGGGAAAACTCTCCAGCGGTCGCAGTCAGTTCTTCGCGTCTCGCATAAGAGGCGAGACCCTTCGACTCCGCTGGCAGGCTATAGGGCACGGGGATCTCAGAGTTCGTCTAGGAATTGGCGCAGCAGCCGTGTGGCTTCTTCCGGCTGCTCCCAAGGCGAGTAGTGCCCGGCCTTCGGGATGACACGCAACCGGCTGCCGGTAACCTGCTGCCGCATAAGTTCGGCTTCCTTCACGCCGGTCAGAGAGTCTTCATCTCCGGTCACAAGCAGGGTGGGTACATTGATGGTCTTCAATGTTCCCATCGAATCCGGACGCTCGGCCATGCCACGCTGCACCTGGGCTACGTCGTCCGGGGACATCTTGCGCATCATGCGGCGCGCTCCGTCTACCAAATCGGGACGGTTTTCGTGCGTAGTCTTCGCCAGCACACGCGCAAGCATGGTTTCAATAAACGGCTCTGTGCCGCGTTCGAGGACGTCGGTCGCAGCCTGCAGGCGTGCGGCGCGGGCTTCGGGCCCGTCGGCTGGAGCTTTGGTGTTGCACAGACCGAGAGCGGCCACGCGACCGCGATACTTGCGCCAGAATTCAAACAGAGCATAACCGCCGATCGAGACCCCAATCAGGGGAGCACGGCCCACGTCGCCGTCGTCCATCACCCGGGCGATGTCGGCGGCGTGCTTCTCCATGGTCGCCGGACCCTCGCCGATCTCCGACTCTCCGTGGCCGCGAAGATCGGGCAGGATCACGCGATAGCGCACGGCGAGCGCTGAAGCCACCGTCAACCAGAATTCATGATGCGCAGGAAAGGGATGGAGAAGCACGACCGGGGGGCCGTCACCGAGCGTCCAGTAGAGAATGTCGGCGTCGCCGCTCTTGATTTTCTGCGAGAGGGTAAGCTGCATGAAGAGAATCTACCCGGTTTTAGTCGTTACTGACCTTGGGGCGCATAAAAATCGACAAGATTTCCGTCTGGGTCACGGAAGTAAATAGAACGAGTCCCCCACGGTTGTGTGGAAGGTGGCTTGACCCATGTTTTCACATTACTCTGTAGCCTGACGTACTCCTTGTCGACGTCGGCGACCCTGAATTCCAGTATCACACTCTGGTTCTTTGCGGCTTGCGTCGAACCAGGAATGTATTTCTGTTGGGCCGCCGCCGAGAAAATCGCCAGCACTCCGGCACCGGTGTGGAATTCAGCATAGTCATGGCCAGATCTCTTGGCTTTAAGTGCCAGGATGGGCTCGTAAAACGGAACCAGCTGGTTAACGTCGGCCGTGATCAGGCATGTGTTTATCAGTCTTGGGCTACCGCTGGCATCCGAGGGCGAATGGCCCGTCGTCTGGGGATTCGCGGACCATCCCGTGATAACCGCCAACAGACCCAATTGCCAAATACTTCGCGCTCGGTGTCACCATGGCGGTTTGCCCCTTGACACCCAGATTACGGGTTCGTGGCTGGCCGCGCGGCCACCGCCGCTGGCAGCAGCAGCGGTTCCTCCGGCATGATGATCCAAGCGATGATGTACGCTAGAAAGCCAAAGCCGGTCATGAACGCTGTGATCAGCCAGACCACCCGCAGCAGGGTCACGTCGATGTCGAAGTACTCGGAGAAGCCGAGGCAGACGCCGGCGACCTTGCGCGCAAGGCGCGGACGCACGAGGCGAGTCCGGGCCAGCGAACCACCGACACGAATGCCGCAATAGGCACAGAGGGCAGCATCATCCTGAATCACTTTTCCGCAGTAGTTACAGTACATACCTTCCCCCTCCCCATGGATACGGAACCCGCGGACCGAAAGTTCCCTTTCACTCCCGGTACGCTTCCTTGATATAGCGGCGCGCCTGGTCGGCGGGGCCGGTGTTGGCGTTGCCGGCCAGCACGGTCTGATATCGCTTCATGGCTAGATCGCGCTTCTGCAGCAGGTCGTACATTTCTCCGGCAGCAAGGTTGGCTTTCTGCAGGATGTCAGGATCGGGACTGGGAGCTTCGTTGACCAACTCATACGCGGCAGCCGCGCCGGCGAGATCTTTCTTGCTGCGCAGCAGCTCTCCCAGACCCCAGGCCGCCATTTCGTAATGCAAGTTGTGGTACTTCCCTTCCCGGCCGTTTTGCCACACTTTGCGGTAGGCGGCTTCGGATTCCTCCAAACGCCCTGCGGAGCGCAGCAAATTGGCGACCTCAGTCGGAAAGAGGTGATTGTTGGGATACTTTGACGAGAGCTCCTGCATGTAGCCGAGGGCCTCGCCGTAGTGATGCTCGCGGCGGAGAAACAGGCTGAGCAGGACCTTGGCGTCTACCGAATTTTCGCCATCGGTCTTGGCGACATCGCGCAGATACTCGAGGCCTTTGTCCCTCGAGCCGTTCAATCCGGCCAGGGCAGCCGCGACTTTGATGCTCCACGGCAGATTGCCAACGACGTAGTTATGCGTGCCCACGACCAACTTAGCGTCGACATAGTCGGGGTCGAGTTCCAGCACGTGTTCATGGTCGTGGCGCGCCGCCACGGCATTACGGAGCGCCGAAAACCAGGCCCGCTCGACCAGTCCGGTGTAGACGGCAAACTGGGCGCGTGTGACGCCTCGGCAATAAAGCGCATCGACGTCTTTCGGGTTGGCCTTGAGTTCCTGGTCCTCCAGCGCCTCGGCCCGACGCACGAGCTCTTTGATTCGTTGCTTCACCTTCGGGTCGGAGGGGCGGGGAGCATGTCCGATGAAGCTGTCATTGGTGTAGTCCCCGGTGTTCATGCCGCCGGTTTCATACAGGTTGCGCATCAGGACGGACGTCAGCAGGTGGTTGACCGCAGCCGGATCGTTGAGATGCCGCTCCAGGATCTTCTCGAATTCCTGCGTCGCGCGGTCGTATTCCATGTTGTAGAAGTAGTCGAACCCGACGGTGGCATTGAGATCACGGGGAGCACCGTGCGGAGATCCAGGTTCGGCGTGCGACTGAGCAGCCGCAACGACCCACGGCACAACCAGCAACAGCGAGATGAGCAGCGCGCAGCGGTTCTGATCGAGAAGCTTCTGATTTTTTTGGTCTGAAACCGTCATGGAGACTGTGAGGCTAGTTTAAAACAATCGAGGGGATCATGTTTTCCTAGTTCAGTACGCGCATGGAGGATCACCAGAACCACGAGCGTCATCTACGTGCCCACAACGCTACCTGCCCGTTAACGACATCGTTTTCTATAATCGCATCAGCCACAAACCGGTTACGGGAAAGCCTGGTTAGAGCGGTCGGTACCCCGTTCGCGAATGGAGCGCGCGACCGTAGGGCGCCGGGTATGTGTGTCCGTATCTGAAGCCAAGCCCTCCTCAAACCTGCTTGGTTTGTCTTGTGTGACGCCAGGTCTTGGACCTTGGTGACCGGTGCATCTTTACTCGCTGGCGCACGTAATTATTGCCAGTGCTGGGGTTAAGGAAAGCGGTTGAAATACTGGCAAGTACTAATCCCCTCCGGCACTTAGATCACCACCCGGCTTTGGCTGTCGGAGTGCCATGCACTTTACGAGTTTTGAATTAGAGAACTACAGACCATGGCTGACTTGCTACAGGAAACGCATCAGGAGTTTTGGCAGCCGCCCACGGCTGTGATGACTGGGGGGGTGGTGGTCGACTCCGCGCCTATCATGGCGGAGGTTTGCCCGCGATGCGGTACCGAGTTCCTACTCGGCTCTGGATTTTGCCACTCCTGTGGCGCACGGCGTCCGGAAGCCCTAAGCGCCGCTGCCCGAGCCGATGCGGCCGAGATGGCTGGGCTCTGGGAACAAGGGGTGACCTGGCTGCGTTCGGTCGTCGCAGGCGTTTCCAAGACGTTGAGCAAGATTAAGCTCCCCTCCTGGCTACACTATCTTCATTTCCACGAGATTCAGCGATGGATCGGGCTCTCGACCGCTTCGCTGGTCGCCTTCATCATCGGGCTAGCGTGCATTGCGGGAGCCTTGCTGGCCGGATTTTTGAATGCCAAGACCTTCGTCGACTGGCAGGCAATCCAGTTCTACCGGGCCGAATGGCTGCTGGGCGCGACCACCTCGTTCGTGGCGGGAATTCTTCTCAAGAAGCCTTCCGGCGACTAGCTCGTCCAGTAACGTCGCCACTTTGCCTCTCCCAGATCGTGACGGCCGGATCTCGGATCTAGGATTCGCTTGCCGATCCTGCGGCGCGACGCTGCTGGTTCATCCGATAGAGGTGATTCACTGGCCCGGTACCCCGACCTAGGGGAAGTCCGTTCGTTATAGCTGCGGTGACGTATGTCTTTGCCAACAGAGCAGCTTCGGCCAGTCCGCGGTCGAGCGCCAGGTGGCAGGCCATCGCGGTGGCGAAGGCGCATCCGGTACCGTGGGTCGAGTTGGAACGCTGCCGCTCGGCTTTGAAGGTTTCCTGCTCCACTCCACGTTTCGTTGTGAAACTCAACAGATCAGTTGCCTTTTCCAGATGGCCTCCAGTAATGACAACGGCGGGAGCCCCCAGTTCGTGTAGTTTGGCGGAGGCCACCTTCATATCCTCCAAGTCCTTGACCTTGATCCCGGTGATCGCCGCGGCTTCATCGATGTTGGGCGTAACCACGTCGGCTAAGGGAATTAGTCGCTCGATGAGCAGTTTGATTCCAGGGCCGTCCAGTAGTTCGGCGCCCGAGGACGACCTTATGATCGGATCCAACACGACATTGGACAGGCGAGCCCTGTTCGAGCCCTGTCCGCGGTCGGCGGGCGCTGGGTTGGAGAGAAAATCCGCGACCGCTTTGACCACCTTCCCAGACCCCAACATTCCGATGCGGATGGCGGCTATTTCCAAGTCCGTTGCCAGGTCTTCCAGGGTTTCAGAGATCAGCCCCGAATCGACGGCCTCGACTCGCCGAACCCCGGATGTAGACTGAACCGTCAGGGCTGTGATGCAGGCCACACCGTAGCACCCGTGGGCGGCGATCGTTTTGACATCGGCGGTCACCCCGGCCCCGGACGAAGGATCGAATCCCGCAATAGTCAGTACAACGGGTGGTCTTTCAGCCATGTCCTTCCGTTCGCTACCACGCTTGAGCCTACGCCCTTTCTAGCGCGCCCGAAACGTACATTGTCAGCCCCCGAGTTACCTTTGAGCAGAGGTCGGGAAAAAAATCTTCAGCGCCAACTCTGGAGTCAACGCCGTAAATACATGATTCCATGTAAGTTGCCGGCGGTCCTCCTGTAAGTCATTGATTCCGCCAGCCTTGTAAATTCTACCTCACTCGTCTGCAGAGGTTATTTACTATCTGATAAATACGTAACCTTGCCGAAACAAATGAGGTTCGCCGCATGTTACTAAATTACCAATAGGTTACGTACGAAATCCATTACTAGGAGGTAATCTCCTGGCGCACCCTTTAGCCTTGACACGCATTTGGCACGCCGATAGCATTTCACAATCAAGTCCGATAGTACAAGCCGAGGCTAGGACCACTTTTGAGTATGCGAGGAGAACTGAATGCGACCACGTTTAGCTCATGGACTGGCGATCGCCGTATTGATCGCCGGCCTGGGAGCGGCTCAGGGACCGAACATCTCGGAGGCGACCCCAGCGCCTATTCGTTCAGTCCGAATAAAACCCGAAATCCGCAAACAGGCTGGCAAACCGAAACCGTATCAAATTGGGACCGCGTCGTGGTATGGCGAGAATTTTGAAGGAAAACCCACCGCCAGCGGCGAGCCCTATGACATGTACGACATGACCGCCGCCCACCTCAAGCTTCCCATGGGAAGCTACGTGCGGGTGACCAACCTGCGCAACGGTAAGGCCGTTGTGGTCCGGGTCAATGACCGTGGCCCGATCGTTCCGGGTCGGATTATCGACCTTTCCTACGGCGCCGCCCAAGCCCTGCAGTTCCAGCACAAGGGTCTGCAGCGGGTGCGCCTCGATCTGGTCAATCCCCCACAGCCTACCTACCAGACCGTCGCCTATAACCATCCCCCGATAGCGAAACTCCCCTAAAAAGTATAGACTTGCGGAGATGGCAGCCGCTGTGCCCAACCGCATGCCACTCGGTAGCGTGAGCTATCGGAGCTCTGAATTGCGAGGCGACGACCTGCGAAGCGATGATCCGCGTCGCCGGCTCATCGTCGCCTTGGATGTCTCCACCGCCGGAGCCGCGCGAGCGATTATGGCGGCGGTGGGTGACTCGGTTTTTACCTACAAAGTCGGCATGCAGCTCTATACCGCCGAGGGACCGCAGATGGTGCGCGAACTCGTGGCCGCAGGTCGAGGCGTGTTCCTCGACCTCAAGTACCACGACATTCCGAATACGGTGGGAGCAGCCGTCGCTGAGGCGGCAAAGCTCGGCGTGAGCATGCTCACGGTGCACGCGGCCGGGAGCGGCAAGATGTTGCGCGCCGCGGTGGAAGCAGCACAGGCGAGTCCCAGCCTGATGGTTCTGGCTGTCACCGTGCTCACCAGCCTGGATGCGAATGATCTGGAGAAGATCGGCATCCGGGGCTCAGTCGAGGATAGCGTCGTTCGCCTGGCCACCATCGCTCTTGCCAACGGATGCCATGGCGTTGTCACCTCGCCCCGTGAGGCTTCCACCCTGCGCGCGGAACTCGGAGACCACTTCGCGATCGTGACTCCGGGCGTCAGGCCAGCGGGCGGCAGCGTGGGAGATCAGGTTCGAGTCGCCACTCCCGCCGAGGCGATCGCGTCAGGGGCCAGCCACATCGTGGTGGGCCGACCAATCACCGAAGCGCCAGATCCCGCGGCCGAAGCCCGGGCAATTCTAGGGCAGATCAGCGGGTAGAGCCCGAACACCGCCATCACACTCATCCCTTCCTGACACATGCCGGTTCTGGTCCAACTCTGGATTCTGAGCGCGCTGCCGGGTCTGTCTGTGCTCATTGTTTGACCACTTTGATTGACTATGGTCTAATATTATGGTCATGAAGGAAGTTGCTATCTCCGAATTCAAGCCAAGTGCCTTTCCCTGCTCGAACAAGTGCAGAGGACGAAGAAAGCGATCCGCATCACCCGATTCGGGAAACCGGTCACCGAGGTCGTCCCCCCTCGCCCGAGACTCACTCCGCCGACTGGATTGGGTCCATGAAGGACTCGATGAAGATCGTGGGCGATATCGTTTCTCCAGCCAGCGACGAGAGTGACTGGGCGGCGCTATGGGATTGGGGCTCCTCCTTGATACGCACATTTGGCTGTGGAGCCTGCAGGATCCAACCAGACTGGGAAAGAGAGCTCTGCACGAACTCAGAAATCCGGAGAGCGAACTCTGGCTCTCTCCGATCAGCACCTGGGAAGCGCTGACTCTGAACACAAAGGGGAAGATTCGCCTGCCCGCTGACCTCACTCAGTGGGTGGTGCAAGCTACCGCTCCCCTACGGGAAGCACCTCTAACGCATGAGATCGCGCTCGCGGCCCGACTGCTGCCCTTCGCCCATAACGACCCTGCCGACCGCTTTCTGGCCGCGACCGCGCAGTTACTGCATTTGACCCTGGTCACGGCCGATGCGAACCTGCTGGGCCTGGGGAACATATCAACGCTGGCGAACCGATGATAGTTCGATTTCGCCGCTTCTCAAGCTTCTCCTACAAGAAAAAGCCCGACCCAGAACCAACTACTCCCGCTCCGGTCGTTTAATCGCTGGCTCGAATTCCGTTATAGCTTCTCGAAGAACTCGCAGGCCGAGCACGAGATGTAGACCCCGCCCGGCACGCCGCGTTCGCGGTCTTTCACCCGCTTGACGATCCGCGTGGGCTTGCCGCACTTGGGGCAGTCCGTGCTCTTGGTGGTGTCCATGACCTTCTTGCGGTCGGCCGTTTTTGCGATCTTGGCGCCTACTGCCATGGTGGAATCTCTCCTGATTTCCCTAATCTCCGCGCAGCACAATCCGCTGCCTTCTGCCGCGGATGAATGTGGATGGGATGTCTCGGAAAACCCTGACCCGGATTAACGCAATCCACTCGCGAAGACTTCGTAGCTGCGTCTGGACTCTCTTCCGTCGCCATCGATTTTACCGTAAGGTTGTGCCATCTGTCTTGCGGCTGTCGAGATCCCGCCCATGCCCCCCATGCCCCGCACCCTCTGGCCGGTCCTCAACACGATCCTCTTCACGATCTTGGTACCGGGGACGGTAACAGTCTGTGTGCCGATTCGGCTGCTGGGCGGACTTGTCAGGCCACCATGCGGGCCTCTGACATGGTTCGGTGGCGTCGTCCTGCTGTTGGGCGCGGCGATCTACTTCCGCTGTGCATGGGAGTTTGCCGCGCGTGGACTGGGCACGCCAGCGCCGATCGCTCCGACGAAGTTTCTCGTCATCACCGCGCTGCACCGCTACGTGCGCAACCCGATGTACGTTGGCGTTTTTCTCGTGCTGATCGGCGAGGCTGCACGGTTTCATGCCTTCGTGCTCCTGGCTTATGCCGCTTTCTTTTGCGTGCCGGTCGAGCTGTTCGTTGTGTTTTACGAGGAGCCCGCTTTGCGCCGCCAGTTCGGAGAGTCGTACGAGGAATACCGCAGGACGGTCCCGCGCTAGATCCCCAAATTCAGACCGACCCAAAGTTAACTCTCTGCAGCCGGTCGCTCCCTCTCAGTACTCCACCAGCTCCTTCATCGCCAGGAACAGATCGTTTGGTTGCGGCAGAATGGCGTCTTCCAGAATCGGCTGGTAAGCCACGAATGTGTCCTTCGCGGCTACGCGGCGGACGGGGGCATCGAGTTCGTCGAAAAGTTGGTCGGCGATGCGGGCGGCGATCTCGGCTCCATAGCCCCAACTGAGCGAATCTTCATAGGCGACGAGCACTCGGTTGGTCTTGCCCACCGACGCGGCGATCGTTTCCCAGTCAAACGGATTCAGGCAGCGCAAGTCGATCAGCTCGACGCTGACATCCTGCTCGCGCTCAAGCTTCTGGGCCGCTTGCAGGGCACGGGGCACGACCGCTCCGTAGGTAATTACCGTCAGATCGGTACCGGGATGCACGACCTTCGCCTTGCCAAACGGAATCATGTAGTCCGGCCCGGGATAGGGCGCGCGTCCGAAGGCCTCGCGGTATAGGCGCTTGTGTTCGAGGAACAGCACGGGATCGTCGCAGCGAATAGCCGTGCGCAGCAAGCCGGCAGCATCGAGCGCGTTGGAGGGAAACACTACCCGCAGGCCGGGAATATGGGTGAAGACACACTCGCCGCATTGCGAATGATAGATGGCGCCGCCGGTGAGGTATCCACCGATCGCGACGCGAATCACCACCGGGCAGGCGAATCCGTTATTCGAGCGCCAGCGGATGACACTGAGCTCATCTCGAATCTGCATCATCGCAGGCCAGATGTAGTCGAAGAACTGAATCTCGACCACGGGCTTCAAACCGCGGGTGGCCATGCCTGTCCCGCGCCCAACAATCGCCGCCTCGGCCAACGGTGAATTGAACACGCGGTCGCCGCCGAATTCGTTCTGCAGCCCGAAAGTGAGTTTGAACACTCCGCCTTTCCCCTTGACCAGTTTGCGCTTCAGGTACTCTTCCCGACTGACGTCGGCAACATCTTCGCCGAAGATCACGATGCGCTCATCGCGTTTCATCTCGTCGCGCAGAGTTGCCGTGATCAGGTCCGCCATGGTCTTGGTGGCTGGTTTCTTGCCATCCGCCGAGGTAGCAGGCTCTGTCGTAGCCGGCTGGGTGTCGAACATGGGCGACGTCGGATCGAGGTCGGGAGAGTACACGTACTTCATGATCGACTCGGGGACGGGCGGGAGAGCTTCAAGCGCAGCATCGACCGCAGCCTGCAGCTCGGCCTCGACTTCTTTCTCCAGCTGGTTGATTCCTTTTTCGTCGAGGATCCCCTCCCGTAGCAGGAACATCTGCGTGCGCGTGACCGGATCGCGGGCGGCGTCGCGTTCGCGCTCGGTGTCGGGTCGGTAGAGCCGCTCGTCGTCCGACAGCGAGTGCGAATACGGACGGATGACGTGCGCGTGCACGAAGGCGGCACCGTGTCCTTCGCGGCAATATTGCACGGCGCGCTGAAACGCGCCGTAGCTCGCAACCGGATCCGTGCCGTCGACTTCTTCGAAGTGGAAGTTGGGGAATCCGGAGACGAGCCGTGAAATGCTGCCGCCGGCAGTCTGCACCTCGACCGGAACCGAGATGGCGTAGCCGTTATCTTCGACACAGAAAATGACAGGCAACTTGCCCAGCGCGGCGGCATTCATCGCCTCCCAGAATTCGCCTTCACTGGAGGTGCCATCGCCGAGCGAAACGTAAGTGACTTCGTCGCCCTGGAAGGTGACGTTCTTGAACTGGCGGTAGTCCACAAATTTCGACGGCGGAACCTCAGCCGCCTTGGGATGCCGCGCGAAATATCTTCCCCCCTCGGCGCAGCCCACCGCCTGCAAAATCTGCGATCCGGTCGGGGACGACTGCGTGACGATGTGGAGCGCGGGATAGCTCCAATGCGAAGGCATTTGCCGTCCCCCGGAACTGGGGTCGGAGGCGGCGCCTACTCCCTGCAAGAACATGTCGTATGGTTTGACCCCGAGCGCCAGGCACAAGCCACGATCGCGGTAGTAGGGATAGAACCAGTCGTAGCCTGGCTTGAGCGCCAGACCGGCGGCCACGCCGATGGCCTCGTGGCCCGCGCCTGACATCTGGAAATAAATCTTTTGCTGGCGCTTGAGCAGGATCTCCCGGTCGTCGATGCGACGGGAGGTATACATCAAGCGATAGGCTTGGATGAATTGGTCGCGCGTCAGCCCGTCATAGACTTTATTTTTCTTCGCGCCGTTGGCCGCCAGGGCCAGCTTTGGGTCGGTCTTTGTGGTCGCCATCCGTTTCCTATGCTTGATTGGATGCTGGCAGCCCGCCCCAAGATTTGACCCAAATTCAGCCGCCCGCTCAATACCCAGCCTGGTCATTAAGGTGCAGATTGCGTCGAACCTGTTGCATTGTAAATGCTGAGCGCGGGCTTGGGAACATCCCGACAACGGGAAATTTCACTCTGCTCGGAATCACCGTTCTTGGGCCTGATGGTCAGCAACGAACCGGGCCAGACGCGGATTACAAGACACCGCCTGCTCCAGCTGTCGAACCAGTTCAGCGGAAGGTCCCGAGCGAAGTAAGGCCTCGATCGCGGGTTCGGAATCTAGCGTGTCTTGCCGTGCGAGATCGAAGAGGAAGTCGATTCCCTCCGGTTGGCGCGTGAGCGCGATGGCAGAAAGCAGAACGGAACGGAACCATGGGTCGCACGGAGCATCATCCAAGAATCGCTGGTGCAGCGCGCGAAACGATTCCGGCGAGCGGTCAGAGGCAACAGCCAACGCCGCCTCCGCGGCGGGATCGTCTGCGGCGGCGAGAAAACGGGCGAGCCAAGCAATCGCGCCCTTGCCTTCAATCCGCAAGATGCCGCCATAGCAGGCGCCCAGCACTTCCGGTTCGTCGGCGGCGAGCACAGCCCGCAGCCGCAGTAGCAGAGCAGCGGCGGGAGAGCCGGTCTGCTCGACGGCCCGCACCGCCTCCACGCGCACGGATTTGTCTTTGTCGCTAAAGAGTTCGAGCAGGTGCTGCAGCAGAACAGTTTCTGACAAGGTGCGGCACTGCACAAGAGCGAGAGCGCAGGTGCTGCGCAAAGTTCCGGCGGTATCCGAGCGGCCTCCCCAGACCGGTTCGAGCTGAATGTGCCGCATCCCCCGCAGGAAGACTGCTTCATCTTGATGTTCAAATGCCGCCAGCGCGCGGCTCAACGCATTTTTCGCCCAGCACTGCGGATCGGTCTTGACCGGCTCAAAGAAAAATCGCTCGAACGCGGCCAGCACCTCGGGGATCAATTCCGCGAGCGCGAATTCGCGGACCAGGTCGGCCGCCTTTGCGACTACGTAGTTATTGCGATGGGCCAGCGCCTTGCGCAATGCTACGATAGCCGATTCGGGTGCCTGTTGCCGCAGGGCGTCCAAAGCCGCGAGTTGATCCTCAAAGCTGCGGCGGGCGGGCATGTGGGCAAGTGTAACCCGAAGGCGTGAAGTCGTAGCCCCCCTCATTTCCGGCGACACACACTGGTACAACTCACGGTTGGATTCTTGACAGGCCCCAGACGGAACGTTAGCTTTGCGCAAACTCGGGTCGGGGAAAAACTCAAAGCTGTCGTTGGGAGGAGACTGTGTCAATCAAGAAGACGCTTGCGGCCGCGGTGTTTGCCTGCCTCGCGCTGGCAGCCGCGCACGCTCAAGATCCCCTCAAAACCGAAGCAAAACACTACTCGTTAGCGTTCGAAAACGAGACCGTTCAGGTACTGAATGTTCACTACGGCCCACACGAGAAGTCAGGGATGCACGATCATCCCGGCGGAGTGGTGGTCATACTCACCGGCGGTCATCTGCGGTTTACCGATCAGACCGGGAAATCGCACGACGTGTTCGCGAAGCCCGGCGAATCGCGCTGGTTTCCGCCGTTAAAGCACAGCGTCGAAAACCTGGGCGATACCCCCTGCAATTCCATCTATATCGGGATGAAGCTGAAGCCAAACGTGGTGAAGGCCACCGCGGAAAACGGCGATCTGGTGTCGGACGCCGAAACCAAGGCGCTGGTTGCCCAGGTCCTGGGTTCGATGAAGCAGTAGCACTGGCAGATGCTGGCCCCGGGTCTTCTATCCTTACGGCTTTCCCACGGAATCGAATGCGGGAATCGGAGCCGCGTTTAGAGGCTTCGCCTCGAAGTAGCGCCTCTGAAAGTACAGGGCAAGTTCACCAACCCCATCAGAGCCGGGACTTCGACCAGCGGCCCAATGACCGCCGCAAACGCCGCCCCGGAATTGATGCCGAAGACTGCGACCGCAACCGCGATGGCAAGTTCGAAATTGTTACTGGCGGCGGTGGACGACAAGGTCGCCGTCTTTGAATAGTCCGCCCCCGGCTGGCGTCCCATGCAGAACGAAAGCAGAAACATCACCACGAAAAAAATCAGCAGCGGAGCGGCGATCCGCGGCACGTCCAGGGGCAATCGCACGATATAGCCCCCCTTCAGTGAGAACATCACCACGATCGTAAACAGAAGCGCGATCCGTCAAGACTCTCAGGGCAAACTGAGGAACAGTCCGATCCAGCGATCGAGGGTAACAAACGCCTCGCGGGCTGGAGTGGGAGAAGAGGGCGACCTGGGCAATGAAGGAAGCATGTTTCGATATTGCTAGAAATATAGGATGTTGTCAAGTCCACGAGCAGCTAAGCCTCGCTCGGCTCCTCCGGGTCAAAGACCCGGACCCACACCTGCCCATCTCTACGGGGGCTAATCATTTATGCTGAAGAGACATGATTCGGAATCATCGCCCATTCGACCCGCGCCCGATCAAGCTCGTCATCTTCGATCTCGACGGCACGCTGATTGATTCGCGGCTCGATCTGGTTCATTCCGTCAACGCTGCCCTGCGTCATATCGGGCGTCCCGAACTGCCAGAAGACGTTATCGCCAGTTACGTCGGCGATGGCGCGCCCATCCTGATTCAGCGCGCACTTGGCGGTGAGACGGTGGACGAATCTGTGGTGCGCAAGGGGCTGGAATTTTTTCTCTCTTATTATCGAGAGCACAAACTCGATCACACCACGGTCTACCCGGGAGTCGCGGAAGCGTTGGCGGCGATTCAGAACTTGCAAAACGGCGTGCCCCGAAAGATGGCGATCCTCTCCAACAAGCCGGTGATTCCGTCACGAGCGATCGTCGAGGCGCTGGGGCTCGGGCCATTTTTTTCGCGGATCTACGGGGGCAACAGCTTCCCCACCAAGAAGCCCGACCCGGAAGGCGTGCGCACGCTGCTCGAAGAACACGAGGCACGGCCCGATGAGGCTGTGATCGTAGGCGACTCGCACGTCGATATTCGCGCTGGGCGGAACGCAGGCGTGCACACGATTGGCGTCACCTACGGCTTTGCGCCCTATACCCTGGAGGATGAGCCTCCCGACGTGCTGGTGGACAGTCCCGGCGACTTTGCCGACGTTTTCGCCGGGCACACGCAAACAGCTTGAGGGTCCGGTGTGGAGCGGGCACTCCTGCCCGCTTGCCGGCAGAATCGATGAGGCTAGCGGGAAGAGTGCCCGCTCCACACACCTCGATCTACGCTACACTTCTGCATACGAGGAAACAGCTGGGCACGACACCTTAATGACGACGAATCACTCTGGCCTCACGAACAGCTTCACACCAAAGGAACTGCGCAAGCTGCGCAGCCTGAAAGATCCCCACGGCATTCAAGAGTTTCTCGATGACATGCCTTACCACTTGCAAGACACGGCATGGTCCCCGCGAAAGGTGTTGGCCGAGGAGTCCTCCCACTGTCTGGAAGGTGCGATTTTCGCGGCAGCGGCGCTACGGGCGAACGGATATCCCCCGCTCCTGCTGGATTTCGAAGCCGACCACGATACCGATCACGTCATCTGCATCTTTCGCCAGGACGGTTGCTGGGGCGCGGTCGCCAAGTCGAACTACAGCGGATGCCGCTGGCGCGAACCGGTCTATCGTACCTTGCGCGAACTGGCTCTGAGCTATTTCAATTCGTATTTCAACCTGCGACGTGAACGGACGTTGCGTCGATATTCGGTCCCGGTGAACCTGAAGCGCTTCGACCGCCAGAACTGGATGACCACCGACCAGCCGGTGTGGTTCATCGTGTACCACCTATTCGATATCAAGCACTATCCGCTGCTGACCAAGGCTCAGGAAAAACGGCTGCATCGCATCGATGAACGGCTTTTCCAGGCCGAGTGCCTGGGCAAGGCTTACAAAACGAGGGACTAGCTATAAAGCTCCAAACCGATTCTGCCGATGGAGGAGAAGACCTTGCTCTAGCCCAACCATCGGGCGCATTCTTGAATCCAGATCCGACCGGCGGCTAGGCACCGCATATCGCTCCGGTCCGGGAGCAGCGATTCGAAGGCCGCAGTCAATTCGGAACCCGCCCTGCTCGTGAGGTTGTGGACGCCCGCCGTCATCCCCGTTTCAAACTGGAAGTCGACATTCGCGTCTATCCTCGCGATCGTGCGGTGGTTCGCGGCCACAGCGTAGACCTCAGCGAATCCGGGAATTCCGCCATGCTGAGGGAAGAACTAGGGTTGGACGAAGTGGTTCGTCTGGAATTCGACTTGCCTCTTGGAGAGGTGGAACTACACGCTCTGGTTCGCCAAGGGAACGCTTTCCGCTACGGCTTTCAGTTTCTGGACGCCAGCGAAGCGCACGATGTCATGGGGCGGACCTGCCGCGAACTGGCCCTCAAACAGATCGACACTAAGCTCAATACCTAGAATTTCGAAACAAAACAATCGTTTCCAGAAGCCCTGCCGAAACATCCCCGCGGGAACTTAAAACCTTCTAAGATCGTAAAATCTGCGTATGAGAGTCTGGGGCCTTGCGCTCGTCCTTTTCGTCCTGAGCCTGGCTGGGTTGGCCGAGCAGGAAGGTTCTCCTTCCGCGCCGGCGAACCCTCCCACCGCAGCTTCGGAGCCGAGTTCGCCGCCCGCGGCCAGCGAAACGCCGAAGCTGGAGGAGCGGCCCGATCTCGACCTCACACCCGATGCCGACGGCAAGCTCTCCCAGCAGCAGATGCAACAGTTGCTCCGCGTAGTCGCCGACAAGGATGACGAGAATAACAAGAAAGAGCGCGACTACACCTACATTGAGCGCGACGTCGACCGAAAACTGGACGGCAAGGGAGAGACCAAATCCACCGAGGCGAAAACCTACGAGGTTCTCGAGATCTACGGCGAGCAGGTACAGCGGCTCATCGAAAAAGACGACAAAGCGCTCTCTGAAAAAGATGCGGCGAAAGAAGAGGAGAAGATCCAGAAGATCATCGACAAGCGCAAGAATGAATCCGATGCGGACCGCAGGAAGCGGGAAGAAAAACGAGAAAAAGACCGCGAGGATGGTCGCAAGTTCGTTCGCGAGGTCTCCGACGCCTACAACTTCAAGCTCGTGGGTTCGGAACTGGTTGGAGGCCGCGAGGCCTGGGTCATCGACGGCGAGCCACGTCAGGGCTATGTGCCCCACATAAAGGAGGGAAAATATCTCTCCAAGTTTCGCGGGCGGGTATGGATCGATAAAAGCGATCTTCAGCTAGCCAAAATGGATGTGGAGTGCCTCGACACAATCTCCTGGGGATTATTTCTGGCGCGCATCCATAAGGGTACGCGCTTCATGTTGGAACAGACACGGGTGAACGACGAAGTCTGGTTACCGCTCCACCTGACGGCGAAGATTGACGTACGACTGGCCTTGGTAAAGAACTTCAACGTGGACATGGAACAGACCTTCCGCGACTACAAGAAATTCCGCACCTCTGCGAAGATTGTGGGCGTGAGTGAAGTGCAAGATCAGAAAGTGCCTGATCAGAAGTAGAACTCGCTCAGAATCGCGTCTGTACGCCATAACCACCTTTATCCTGAGCCGTCCCGAACACATTCCCCACTGATCCGCGTGCTTTATAATGCGAGGTCCCGAGCGCCGAGCTTCGCAGCCTTCCCGAGGCCTCGATGCGTTCGCGACGGCGTCCATTTTCGATTTCATCGAACGAGGCCCTCATGTCGGATCTTACCCGTCGTGATCTCATTTGCTCCGGCCTTGCACTCTCTGGTTCGACTCTCGTAGCAGGCGCAGTAAGCCGCGCTCACGCTTTACTGGCGGGCTATCCGGAGACGACTGCCGAAGATCTGGCGGCCGCAGGTCCCCGCGAGCGCCTGCTGTTTGATTTCGGATGGAAATTCTTTCAAGGCCATGCCTCGGACTCCCTGCGCGATCTCGGTTTTGGCAAGGACCAAGGAGATTTCGCCAAATCGGGCGAATTCAAGTTCGCCACAGAGAAATTCGACGACTCAAAATGGCGTGCCCTCGACCTGCCGCACGACTGGGCCGTCGAGTTGCCGTTCGTGCGCGACGAAGACCTGCAATCCCACGGCTACAAACCGCTGGGCCGCCGTTATCCCGAAACCAGCGTTGGCTGGTACCGCCGGGTTTTTGATATCCCCAAAGAAGACGCCGGGCGGCGCGTGGCCATTGAGTTCGACGGTGCTTTCCGCAGTGCGCTGGTGTTTCTGAACGGATATTTCATCGGCCGCAACGATAACGGATACGCCCCCTTCCGCTTCGATGTCACCGACTTCCTCAGCTATGGCTCCAAGAACTATTTGGTCGTGCGCCTGGACGCCAGCTTTGGCGACGGCTGGTTCTATGAAGGTGCGGGCCTCTACCGGCACATGTGGCTAACCAAGACCGACGCCCTGCACCTCGGCTCTTGGGAAAGTTATGTTCGTCCCTCGGTCCAGGGGAACGCAGCCACGTTGAGCCTGGGAACGGTGGTGCAGAATCAGAACCGCGAGACGGAAACCTGCCGCGTGCGCTGGCAGGTTGTCGACGCCGCGGGAAAGGTCCTCGCCGCCGCCGAAGCGCCGCCGCAATCGGTCGCGCCTGCCAGGGCCGCCACTTTCACCGCAAGCGCAAGCCTGGCGAATCCCGCGCTGTGGTCCCCGGAAACTCCGAACCTTTACTCGGCGGTGGTTACTGTTGAGTCCAGCGGAAAGCCGCGAGATGCCGAGGCCTTGCGCTTTGGCGTGCGCTGTGTCGAAGTCCTCGACAAGGAAGGCCGCATGATTCCGACGGCCGATAACATGATCGGCTTCAAGGTTACGGGCGAAGGCAAACTGATCGGCGTCGGCAACGGCGACCCCAACTGCCAGGAGTCCGACAAGGACCCGAAGCGGAGCTTGTTCAACGGTCTGGCGCAAGTGATCGTGCAAGCCACTCGTTCGCCAGGGACAATCACCGTCGAAGCCTACACCGAAGACTGGCCGCCACCAAGACTGCCAGCCACTCGGGTGACGATCACAACCAAGAAGGTAGAGTTGCGTCCGGCGGTGACCTAGGCATCGATCAGGTGCCAGATCCGCAATGCTACCTCAGGGAGAGTCATGTCCAGATCACGAAGAGAATTCCTGACCACCACATCGCTGGGCGTGCTGGCCGCAGCCGCCATCTACCGGGCTGAGGCTCAGGTCCAGAATCGGGGGAACCTGCCTCCAGGCGCACCTCCGGCGTTTGGTGCCGGGCCGCCCGTCGGACCCGCCGTCACGGCTTCGACTTTCGCCGAAGCGGAGAAGTTAACGCAGTTGCCTCTGACCGATTCTGAGCGCGCCATGGCGGCGGCGAGTTGGCCCAGAACGCTTGCTTCGGTGTACGAGCGGCGAACCGGACCGCGAAAAGTGGCGCTGGAGGCGGCTCTCGCTCCAGCCACGCGCTGGGATCCCATGCTGCCCGGACTGACTTCCCTCCCGTCACGCGACAAGTTTGTGCGAAGTAGCGTCCCCCCGATGCCGATCCCCGCCCATGACGAAGACATTGCCTTCGCTCCCCTAACTCAACTCTCGGCTTGGATCGAAAAGCGACAGCTGAGTTCGGAGCGGCTGACTCGCATCTACCTGGGCCGCCTTGAGCGGTTCAATCCCACGCTACGCTGCGCCATCACAATCACCCGCGATCTTGCGCTCGAGCAGGCGAAACAGGCGGACGAAGAAATCTCCCAGGGTAAGTATCGGGGTCCGCTGCACGGCATCCCCTGGGGCGCGAAGGACCTGCTGGACACCGCTGGCATTCCGACCACCTACGGGGCAGAACCGTACAGGAATCGTATTCCCACCGAAGATGCCGAGGTGGTCAAGCGGTTGCACGCCGCGGGTGCGGCGCTGGTGGCAAAGTTAAGTCTGGGCGCCCTCGCGCTCAATGACATCTGGTTTGGCGGGCAAACCATGAACCCCTGGCTCCTGGAGGAAGGTTCCTCCGGTTCCAGTGCCGGGCCCGGCGCAGCTACGGCGGCTGGGCTGGTCGGATTCTCGATCGGAAGCGAGACCGGAGGCAGTATTGTGAGCCCCTCGATGCGTTGTGGAGTCACCGGCCTGCGTCCGACATATGGCCGGGTTCCGCGCACGGGCGCCATGACCCTCTGCTGGTCGCTCGACAAACTCGGTCCGATGACCCGCAGCGTGGAAGATGCGCTGCTGGTCCTCGCGGCCATCTCTGGTCCGGACGCAAACGACACCGCGAGCGTACCCAGCCGCCTGGATTTCGATGCCAATGCCAGTGTGAAAGGCGTGCGCGTCGGTTATTTCCCGGCGTGGATGAACCAGCATCCTGCGACCGAAGTGGATCGGGCCACTCTCGAGAAAGCGAAGAGCCTGGGCATGCGGGGGGTGGAGGTTTCCCTTCCCGACTGGCCCTACGATTCGTTGAACCTCATTTTGTTTGCCGAAGGGGCGGCGGCTTTCGAGGATCTGACCTTGTCTGGTGGGCTGAGAGAGCTGAAAGCCCAGGTACCGGATGCATGGCCGAACATTTTTCGGCAGGCGCGATTCTTATCGGCGGTGGACTTTGTACAAGCCGATCGGCTACGCCGCAAAGTGGCTCAGGAGATGGCGCGCATCTTCTCGGAAGTGGACCTTCTGCTGGTGCCTTCGTTGCGCGATGAAATGTTGGTGATTACCAACTTCACCGGCCATCCGTCGCTGACGTTGCGCGCAGGATTCGTGGAGGTGCGGAAAGCGCGCAGCGACTGGGCACCCGATCCAGAGCATCCGTTGCCGACCTTCAGCACGCCGCGCCGCGTGCCGCACGGCGTCACACTCATCGGGCGTCTGTTCGATGAAGGCACGCTCGGCACCGCAGGAATCGCCCTGGAGCGAGCACTGGGAGTTTCAGGCGAGAGGCCGCAGGGCTTCTAGTGCCCAGTAACGAATGCGGCTTCACAGCGTTTATAATAGAAAGATTCTCTGTTGGCAAAATCGGATTCTGTAGCAGCCGACAGCGAAAACCCAGCCGAGCTTAGCTCGGCATGGCCGGGTCAAAGACCTGACCCCACTCGAGCAACAGGTTTCTTCCCTTCGCTTCGCTAAGGGTCGGAACGACGATGTCTCGGGGCTGAGGACAGAAAATGTCCTCAATCCCGATTAATGTTTCTCTGAGCCGCCGGCGCAGGCTGCCAGCTGAAAGCTTCTTCATGGACTTCAAACTCGTTTCCAGTTACAAGCCACAAGGCGACCAGGCCGCCGCCATCCAGGCGCTCACGCGCGGACTATTCGACCGCGAACAGCACCAGGTTCTGCTCGGCGTCACCGGCTCGGGGAAAACTTTCACCATGGCCAAGGTGATCGAGGCTCTGAACCGTCCAACCCTGGTCATGGCTCACAACAAGACGCTGGCCGCGCAGCTTTATCACGAGTTCAAAAGCTTCTTCCCCCACAACGCGGTCGAGTATTTCGTTTCCTACTACGACTACTACCAGCCCGAAGCCTACGTCCCCGCCGCCGACCTCTACATCGAAAAGGAAGCGACCATCAACGACGAGCTCGACAAGCTGCGGCTCTCGGCCACCCGTTCTCTGTTTGAGCGGCGCGACGCGCTCATCGTGGCTTCGGTGAGCTGCATCTACGGCCTCGGCTCGCCGGAAGCCTATTACGGCATGATGCTCTTCCTGGAAAAGGGCCAAAAGATCAAGCGCGAGGACATCACGCGCAAGCTGGTCGACATCCTTTACGAGCGCACCAACGGCGAGTTCCGCCGCGGAACCTTTCGCGTTCGCGGCGACGTGATCGAGGTCTTCCCTACTTACGACGACATGGCGTACCGCATCGAGATGTGGGGAGATCAGGTCGAGGCCTTGTCGCAGATCGATCCGCTGTTCGGCACGGTCAAGCAAAAGTACGTGCGTCTGCCGATTTATCCCAAGACACATTACGTAATGAAAGACGAAACGCGGGCGTCGGCCGTGGATTCCATCAAGAAGGAACTGGCGTGGTGGGAAGTCGAACTGGAAAAGCAGGGCCGGTTGGTGGAATCGCAGCGCGTTCACCAGCGCACCATGTTTGATCTGGAAATGATCAAGGCCATGGGCTATTGCCACGGCATCGAAAACTATTCACGGCATTTCACCGGACGGCTACCAGGCGAGCCTCCACCCACGCTCCTGGACTATTTCCCGCGTGATTTCCTGATGTTCATCGACGAGTCGCATCAAACCGTGCCCCAACTGCGCGGCATGTACGCCGGCGACCGCTCGCGAAAGGAAGTGCTGGTCGAATATGGATTCCGCATGCCATCGGCGCTCGACAACCGCCCGCTAACCTTTGAGGAGTTCGAACACCGCACGAACCAGCTGATTTACGTTTCGGCGACGCCGGGGCCCTATGAACTTACGAAGTCCGCGGGGGTGGTGGTCGAGCAAATCATTCGCCCCACCGGCTTGATCGACCCGCCGGTGGAAGTGCGTCCGGTCAAGGGGCAGATCGACGATCTTCTGCACGAGATTCGCGCCCGGGTAGAAAAAGGCGAGCGCGTGTTGGTCACCACGCTGACCAAGCGCATGTCCGAGGACCTGGCCGAATATTACGCCGAGGTAGGAGTAAAGTGCCGCTATATGCACTCGGAAATCGAAACCCTCGAGCGGGTCAAGATTCTGCGCGACTTGCGCAAGGGAGAGTTCGATGTATTGATCGGCATCAATCTACTGCGCGAAGGCCTCGATCTTCCAGAAGTTTCGCTGGTGGCGATCCTCGACGCCGATAAAGAGGGCTTCCTGCGGTCGTCGGGTTCGCTGATTCAAACCATCGGCCGCTGCGCCCGGCATTTGAACGGTCGGGCAATTCTGTACGCCGATCGGCAGACAGACTCGATGAAGCGCGCCATGGACGAAACCTCGCGCCGCCGTGCGATCCAGACCGCTTACAACGAGGCCAACGGCATCACCCCGGAATCGATCGTCCGCCCCCTGGACATGACACTGGCAGCGATCGTAGCCGCCGACTACGCCGACCTGACCGCGGGTGAGGCCGAGGGCATGCCGGAGTTCAAGTCGCAGGAAGAAGTCGACACCTACATCGGCAAGCTCGAAAGCGACATGCGTGAAGCAGCCAAGCGCTTCGAGTTCGAGAAGGCGGCGAAGCTGCGGGACACGATCAAGGAACTGCGGACAAAAGAATTCTTGTTCGCATAAGCAACAGTCGTTGACAGCCAAGGTAATGAAGAGTTCAGTGGGAAGCAGCCGAGTCTCTGCACATCTGGTTTCGCCACGCTGGAAACTCGAAACAGCACCGAGATTTTAACGACCGCAGCAAGAGCGGTCACACAAGCATTCTTGTCGGGATCCGAGGAAGTTCATGATGCGATCGGAATGGGTTTTCTTGAACCTGCGCTCGAAACGGAGGGCCTGCGCCGGTATTTTGAAAACTGGTCAACTGATCGTCGCCGCATGTGCAGCTTGGGAGCGGCACTGGAATGGGGAAAAGCTCATCCGGACTTCACAGGGGGATTCTGCGGCAGATTCCGAAACCTGAAAAGTGACGTGCGGTCAACGCTTCTGATAATCCGCCGGCGATAAAATCGCCACTTCCAGAAACTTATCATCCTTCCGTTCGTGTCCACGACGAGACGATGCGGGACCCGCATGAATCGGCGCGCCTCAATCTTTCAGTATGTCGGCGAGTATTTCCCCAGTGATTCCCTGCTCTGCGGCCTGAGCGCCGATACGATCCATTGTTCCTTTTAGCTCGGCAATGTTGACCTTGCGAATGCGTTCGTATTCCTCCGCAGACCTGATCACAGCCACGTCGCGGTTCTGGCGCCGGATCAGCACCGGTTCGCGTTGGGCTGCGTCAAGGAGGGCAGCGAGTCGCTGCTGAGCTCGGTGGCAGAAACGGTCTTCATTTGTCTATTATGGACAAAATAGACAATTGATGTACTGTTCTTCACCGCCCATACGCCGCTGCCGCCGCCAGCGGCTTGCGGTGCAACGTGTAACCGTCGTAGGTTTCAGGGCGGAAGTTGAGATTTGGGGCGTAGAGCTTCTCGGTCTGGCTCAGGAACAGGTATCCGCCTGGTTCCAGGTAGAGGTGCAGGCGTTCGATCAGGGCGGAGCGCTGGGCGCGAGAGAGATGCGGCAGCACGTCCATGCAGAAGATGCAGTCGAAGCGACCGATGTATACCGGCTTGGTCAGGTTCATGGTGTTGAAGGTGACTAGGCTGCGCAAGCGCGGCTTGACCAGCAAGTGCACGCCATTGCCGGTCGATCCGTTTGATCCATTGCGCGACGACAACGCCGATCCATTCGTAGCATGATTTTGAGTAGTCTGGGTTTGAGGCCCTTCCGGCGAGCCGTTCGAGCCGCCGCTGGCAGTTCCGATTCTCGAGAAAAAGGTGCGGATCGTGGCCGGAGGCAGGCCCGTCAGCGCTGCTTGCGGGTAGAGTCCCCGCTCGGCGACTTCGATGGCCGAAGCCAGCAGGTCGCTGCCAACAATGTGAATCGACCAGTCTTTCGCACCCCCTAAGGCAGACACCGGCGCATTGCTCTCGGCGATTCCACCATTCCGGCTCGCGGTCGTCTTGGTGTCCCTGTCTTTGTTGTCCTTGCCGTTTCCGTTCGTGCATCCGCCTCCCGAGCCATTGCCCAGCGCATCACACACCGCCATCGCAATCGAGTACGCCTCTTCCCCGGTGCCGCAACCCGCACTCCAGACTCGCAGCGTGCCAGGTGTCTCGTTGGGCTTGCGGGAGTTAATCCTTTGTGGGACGACGAAGCGCGCCAGTGCATTCATCGCGCCAGGATGACGGAAGAACCCGCTGTTGACGTTGAGGATGCCGTCCAGAAACGTCGGCAACAGGCAAGGGTCGTGATCGGAGGCGCGGAGGCGCTCCAGCAGCGCGCCGGTGGACTCCAGTCCCTGATGCTCCAGATACTCGCCCACATGCGCCGCCAGTGCGCTGTTGGGACAATCGAGCAGGATGCCCGCCTGGCGCTCGACCAGCAACCGCAACTCCGAGAGTTCGTGCTCGAGAATGGTGACGCCCGGCATCAATCTATGCATAGATCCTTCCCACGACCGTGGGCAAAAGCTTCTACCCAATCATCAGCGGCACCCGGGGGAGGGCAGCACTCAAATCTCACTGCTCACTACTCACGCGCCGGCAACGGCGGCGTACGATTTGCCGGTATCTCTTTCTGCCTGCTGCGCGACGACATTCATTTCCTTTTCCAGCGACGAGAAGCGTTGCATGATCTCGTGAATGCGCAGCGCCATGTTTCGGATGGTTTCGACTTGCGCGCGCGTCTGGGCGGAGAGGCTGCCCGGTTCCAGCAGCAGCAGGTCCGAGTTCCCCAGCACGGAAGTGAGCGCGTTGTTCAAGCTGTGGCGCATCTCCAGCACGTAGCGCCCTAACATCGCCTGCCGCTCCAGCGTGGCGCAAGAAAGCTCGGCGGCGCGGGCGCGGGTTTCAGCCCGCGAACGGTGCACCGCCTCACTCCCTGCCAGAACCAGAATTTCAAGCCAGTGCTCGCTGGGTCGCAGGATGGAAATGCGGGGCCAGCGCTCGTGCACCAGTTGCGCGGTGGCGGCATCGTGGCATTCGCAGAAGATCGGTTGACCGGTGGAGTGCAGCGGCTCCAGAACTACCGAGAGCAAGTCGCGCCGCAACTTCCCGACGATCGCCACATCAAAGACGTCCACCGCAAAGCGCGGCCACAAATCGCCGCTGAGGAGCGTAAACGTCGGAACGTTGCGCTCCATCTGCCAGCGGGCAGTGACCCGCCGCGAAAAATCGGCTTCGTCGGAGATGATCAGTACGGTCGGGGTATCCACTGCCAGGCTTCCTTTTCTTAGCCCTTCTTGTTCGGTTCCGGCGCGGGATCAGGTTCCCAGCCCGGCGTGCTCGAAACTTCAAACTCCGGAGCCTCGGCGGCCGGTTTGCCGGCAGGCTTAGCTGTCGGCCGCACCGCAGCAGGCTTGACCAAAGGCTTCGCAACGCCGGCCCTCCCTGTCCCAGCGGCCGCAGCCGCCGTATTTGCTTTGGGTGTAGAGGGTGCGGGTTTGGAGGCTGCTGTCGCACTCGCCGCCGTCTTAGCCGCAGGCGCCGGCTTCGCCTTGCCATCCGCCTCGGGAGCCTTTCCACGGCCAAGGGCATATTCCACCGAGGCCCGCAGATCGACCAGCATGCGCAACGGCTGTCCGGACGAATACTCCGCCTGGAACATCACTTTCCACGACTGGCAAATCATCCGTAGGCGAAGGATCGGTTCCTGCGCGGAAAACTGAGCCCGTCGGCAGTCGATGGTCTGAACGCCCTTTTCTTCCAACTCGGTCAGCCCGTCCACGATGAGGTTGAGATCGCCCAGCATCAGCCGGAAGAAGACGCGCCGCATCAGGTAACCAAAGCGCGTGAAGGCCACCAGCGCCACCGGCAGATAGAACAGGTCGTCGGCCTGAGTCTTCGCTTTGCGCCCCTGTTCAAGAACACCCCCATGCAGAAGCTCGTCGAGCGAGCGGCAACGGCGGGCGGATTCCAGAACCCGATCGAGCGCGTTGAGCCACACCGGCGTTTTCAACTCCACCTGGTTTAGTACCGGTTCCAGTGCCTGCGCCACATAGGACAGATCGACCTCGGCATCATCCAGGCCCGAGGGCGCCATCTGGCTGAAATATTGCACCATCAGAAAGTCGACTTTGTCGCGAATCCCATCCGTCTTGGGGGTTCTCGCCAGAAAGTGCCGCAACAGGTTCAGCAAGCTTTCCGGAGTCACCAGCGCGCTGGTTTGCAGGAACTGACGCAACTGGTGAACTTGAACCCGCTGGTCCATTTCATCGAGCCAGCGGTTAGCCTGTTCGACCGCATCTTTTCCGGGCGTTTCTACTCCCGCTTCGAGGTCGGCGCTGGCTTGCACGTCGATGGCAAACTCACGCGCCAGTTCGAAGTAAACCGGATACAGCCGTCGGGCATTGTTCCATTGGGTGGCGAGATCCTGTGCGGGTGTGGAAGGAGTCATGATTTCACGATCCAGTTGGGCACCTCTGCCTTAAAACGTGCGGCCACAACGGTGCGGCCAGGGTGATACTGCACCGCCACCACCGAAGCCTCAACATCGAGCGAACCATCGGAGTTGCGCAGCCGAAGCACATCCGCGAACTCCAGGGGAGTGTTGCAGGCAAACAGAACTTCGTGGGGAGTGCCAAATTCAATCACCGTGCTCTCGGTGAAATTGGCGCCGGTTGAGGTCCCGGATTCCAGGGTGCGGGCAAGTTGGATGGGAATCCGTACCGGAGCGGCCTCCGGAAAAAATCGGGCCAGCCCCGCCACCGTGCTGGTGGTTGGTGCGATGCGTCCCGTTGCTGTGGCTTGTTGCGCCAAGCGGATGAAACACCCCTTACCCAGACTCGCTCTGCCCGACTCACAGCGGATCAGCTTCCATTCCCGGTTAGCAATGATCGTAGCCAAACTCCGCCGCAAAGAGAACGAGCAACGCGGCAGCCAATTCTGGGAACGGAAGGTCTAGCACTGATGTGGGCGCATTTTCAATAGGTTAGCGCGTGTTTTCGATGCGGTGGACGAGGGCCGCGCCGCCGTATTGTCTCATCGTGAGACTCTGTCTCACAATCGCCGGGCGATCTTAAGAATCGGCAAGAATTCGGCAGCCCTCGAAAGTTCCCCCAGATTTCGGATTCCAGTGCCGCCGCTCAACTCGACAATCGCCGACTAGGCGGCCGGGTCACATAAGACACCGCAAGGAACACCAGAAGTAGCAAAGGGGCAAGAGCGAGCGCCCCGTCATGAGCCAGATAGTGGGCGACCACGGCCGCGATCCAGGCGAATGTGAAGCCGGCGTAAGCCCACTCTTTGAGCCGGGGCCACCCAGGGATCACAAGAGTGATCGCCCCCAGCAGTTTGGCGATCCCAAGGAGAACTCGCAGCTGTGGTGGATACCCGACGTGGGCAAATCCCTGCACCGCCTGCGGGTTGCCCGACACATAACTGAACCCGGCGAAGATCGACAGCGCAGCCACCAGGCCGGTTGTCACCCAATACATCACGGTGCGTGCCATGCAGTTGATTTCTCCTCAGGGAAACGGGAATGAGCGTTCTGATGCAGAATCCGGCAGGTCCGATTCAGCCTTTTCCGAAACCGTGGCTAGGAACGATGGGGTTCACTGCAGGGTTTGGCTCGACGACGACCCGGGCGCCCCAACGCTGATGTTATAGCGCTTCAGCTTGCGGTAGAGAGTCGCGCGGCTGATGCCGAGCATGCGCCCCGCGAGGGCTTTATCGCCTTTGACCTGCTCGAAGACGCGCTGGATGGTCGCGCGTTCGATGTCCTCCAGGTCGGTCGTCGACAAGGGAACTCGCGGAGACTCGGCGGCGGCCATCGCTTCGGCAAGATCAGGATCCAACAGCGTCGGTCTACCCGCCACAGGTCCGCCACTGCCACTGGCCGACGCAGAACCGGCAGCGATGGAAGGCGGCAGATCGCTGAGATCGATCGTGCGTCCGTTGCCCAGCGCGACCGCGCGCTCGATACAGTTTTCCAGTTCCCGCACGTTGCCGGGCCACTCGTATCCCATCAGCGACTTCATGGCGGCGCTCGTAACCTGCAGTCCCGAACCCGGCGCGTAACGCTCCAGGAACCAGTGCACCAGCATCGGAATATCGCTGCGCCGTTCGCGCAACGCGGGAACGTGCACGGTGACCACATTCAACCGAAAATAGAGATCCTTGCGGAAGGTTCCGTTTTTGTAGGCAGCCTCCAGATCGCGATTCGTCGCCGCGATGACGCGCACGTCAACCTTGACCCGCTGGTTGCTCCCGACCGGACGCACTTCCTTCTCTTGCAGCACGCGCAGCAGCTTGGCTTGCAACTCGAGCGGGAGTTCTCCCACTTCGTCGAGAAAAACTGTGCCTCCGTCGGCGGCCTGGAACAACCCTTGCTTCGATTTCAGCGCTCCGGTAAAGGCTCCCTTTTCATAGCCGAACAGTTCGCTTTCGATCAGCGTCGGCACCAGCGAGCCGCAATCCACTGCGACGAAGGCGCGCCCGGCGAACGCGCCGCGGAAATGTATCGCCCGCGCCACCAGTTCTTTGCCGGTCCCGCTTTCGCCGTAAATGAGCACCGGCGTGCGGGTATCTTTCAGGCGCGAGACCATGCGCAGCACGTCCTGAATTTTGGCCGACGATCCCACAATGCCGTGCACCGCGGTCTCCGAATCGGTGCGCTGGCGCAGGAACTCGTTTTCCTCGACCAGACGGATTTTTTCCGCCATCCGCCGCAGAAACAGCCGCAGCTCTTCCAGCGGAGAAAAGGGTTTGGCGATGTAGTCGTACGCGCCCAATTTCATGGCTTGCACCGCAGTTTCGATTGACCCGTGGCCGGTCATCACCGCCACTTCGGCGCGCGGCAGGAGCTTTTTGACCTTTTCCAGGAATTCCAGGCCCGACATGTGCGGCATCACCATGTCCGTCAGAATCATGTGCGCCGGTTGCTCTTCGAGCAGCGTCAGGGCGGACTCCCCGCTTTCGGCCTCCAGGCACACATAGCCGAGGGCCTCGCCTACAGTGCAGCAAAGTTTGCGAATGCTCTGCTCGTCGTCGACAATCAGCAATCGGATGCGAAGTTCATCTTTACTTCCCACGCTGTTCACTGCGCCTTTCCCATGGCCTTGGTCACGGCCTCGATCAACTGCTGCACGCGGAACGGTTTCTCCACGCAGGGAGCACCGGTTTGGCGCAGCGTGGCCACGGTTTCTTCGTTGGCAATATCCCCGGTGATGAAGACCACACGCGTCGCCAGATCCGGTCGATGGCGCACAATCCAGGCATGCACCTGCCCGCCATCGACGCCGCCGGGTGTACGCATGTCGGAAACCACACCCAGATACGCGCCGTTTTCCAGCAGACGAAGAGCCTCCACCCCCGACTCGCAGCAGACGACGGGATATCCACTACGTTCCAGAGCGGCTTGCACATAAGACATCACCGCCGGCTCATCCTCAATCAGTAGGACTGGAAGCGTAGGCGGTTTCACGGCGGGGACGCTCATTTTTGTATCACTCCTGCCCCCACCCCGCGGGAAGCAGTGTGCGACGTCGAGGGCAGGCGCACGATGAACGTCGCCCCCTGCCCACCATGATTGTTGTGACACAGGATCTCGCCGCCGTGTTCCTTCACGATACCGTAGCAGATGCTTAGGCCGAGCCCAGTTCCCTTGCCCACCTCTTTCGTGGTGAAGAACGGGTCGAAGATCTTGTCGGGATGAGAAATCCCGTTGCCGTTGTCCCGGAAGGAAACTTCGACCGTGTCTCCGGCCTTGGTCAACATGATCTCAATGCGCGGCGGACGCCCGACTTCATGCACCGCGTCATAGGCGTTGTTCAGAATGTTGAGGAAGACTTGCTGCAACTGGTGTGCGTCCCCCATGACCTCGGGCAACTCGTCATCGAGATGCTCAACCACTTCGACGCCATGGCTGTTGAAGTCGTAGGAACGGAGTTGCATGGTGCGGCGCAGGATGGCGTTCAGTTGCACCGCCGTGCGCTGGGGCGGCATCTGCCTGGCGAAACTCAACAGATTCTGCACGATCTGCTTGGTCCGCTGGGCCTCCTGCAAAATGACCCGCAAATCCTTGCGGGCCGTTTCCGGCAGATCCGGATTCTCCATCAGCAGGTCGGCGAACCCCAGAATGGCGGTGAGCGGATTGTTGACCTCATGGGCCACGCCGGAAACCAACTGCCCCACCGCGGCCATCTTCTCGGCATGCACCAACTTGTCCCGCAGAACTGCGGAATCCGTAATATCGGTGAGCACGGCCACGATGCTGGTGACCGTTCCCTGCTCATCGCGCATGGGACTCAAATTGGCGGAAAACTTCCCGGCGGTGCCGTTGCCGCGAACGATCTGCAGTTCCAGATTGTCCACCTGCTGGCCGTCGAGGGTCCGCTGCAGCGACTCCGCCAACGGCTGATCGGAACCGGAGGCAGCCAGTTCGAGCAGCGGCCGCCCGAGCAGTTCGCGTTGGTCGAAACCGGCGTCCTGCCAGCGGCGGTTGGCATAGCTGACCAGACCCGCCGTATCGGCCACCAGGATCAGACTCTGCGTGTTGCTCAGGATCTTGGCCGAGAAATCACGTTCACGGTGCAGTTCAGACTGGTAGGTGCGCAGACCGGTCACGTCCAGCATCAAGCCGCGAATCTGCTGCAGACGGCCCAGGTCGTCGTACATACCAAAGGCATTGATCAGCACGTGAATCGCGGAGCCGTCTTTGCGTCGCAGCGTCGCCTCGAAGTTGCGCAGGTGGCCCTCTTGCTCCAGGACCTCGGTATGCCGCTGGCGTTGACCGGGCGAAAAATAGAGCTGCGTCGGAATGTCGATCTGCAGCAGTTCCTCGCGGCTTCCATATCCCAGCATGCGCACCATGGCGTCATTGACTTCCACAAAACGGCCGGCGGGCGTGCTGAAGAACAGGCCTTCCTGAATATTGTCGAACAACTCCCGGTAGCGGCGCTCGGCCTCGCGCCGGTCCGAGATGTCCTTGAGAACGTGGATGGTCTGCATTCCCTCGTCCGAGGCCCCATGCACGCGCGAGGTCGAAACCAGAAAAGTACGATCGAAAACCGGATGCACGAATTCATCGGCATCATCGGCCATGGCCCGGCAGAAGGGACAGGCATGGGCCGCGACGGCGTTGTTGAGCGCCAACAAAGCGCGCATGTCCATGCCGATCAGATCCGCCGGCGGCACGCCGATCATGGTCGCCAGCGAGCGATTGACCCGAAGCACCTTCCCCGCCTGGTCGTGCACCACAATGAAATCGGCGATCGCATCGAAGATCTCCATCCAGTGCCGGCTGGACTGCTCGATTTGCGTGAACAGGCGCGCGTTCTCCAGCGCCATGGCGGCATGGCCGGCTACGGTTTCCAGGAAGACGCGGCTTTCCTGATCCAGCGAGCGCGAGCCTCCCGCCAGGCAGAGCAGGCCAGCCAGTTCCCCACTGGCGGCGGGCAGCCGCACCACCGTGCATTCCTCCCAGTTCAGCCGGGCGGCGGCAGCCGCACCAAGCAGCGCCTCCGCAGTCCCGGAGAGGACATTCTCCGAGTGATGGGCAGCATATTCGCTGAGAGCCGATCCGATCGACCGATCGACCGCCGGGTCGAGTCCCGGGTTCTGCTCAAGCTCGGTTACCAACGAAGGCGGTTCGCTGCTTCGATCCACCGCCCGCACCGATTCTTCTCCGCCAAGGCCAACTGGAGAAGTCTCGGTCCCTTCCGGCTGGGGATGCCATGCGACCACCTGAAAGTGTCCCTCGTGCCGAACCGCCAGCAGACCGGCGCGGGAACCGGTAAGTTCGGAGGCTCGGCTCACGAACCGGCGGGCAAAGTCCGGCAAGCGCAGCGCGCCATCAATTTCGCGCGCCAGTTCGATCAGGGCTTCGGCCCGGCGCCGGTGCTGTTCGGAGAGATGCAGGTTCCGCGCCCCCTCGAGCACGACCGCCGCCTGATTCGACAACGCGCGGGCGCGTCGAATGTCCGCCGGCGAAATCCCCGCAGCGTCGAGGCGGTCAACCACTCCGAACATCCCTAACAGCTGCCCGCCCGATCCCAGCAGCGGCACTACCAGGACTTGCTTCAGCCGGTATTTCTCGACGATGTCGACGTTCACTCCAGGAGTGCCTTTGGCGTCATCGGTCCAGAAAACGTCGTTGGCGCGCAGGGCCCGGGTGGCAATGCCTTCGGGGAACGAGATATCAGCGCTGCGCGCCTGACCATTTTCCATTCCGTAGCGAATCCGGAATTGGTTGCCCTCCAGCAGGGCTATGAAGCATCGCCCGAAGCCGAGAAAATGCGCGGCGTGAACCACAAAAGCCTGCAGAAAATGCTCCAGATCTCCGCTGGAACTTAGTTCGGACGAAATCGCCAGCAACTGGTGGAGTTCGTGCGACTGGGCGTGGGCCGTTGAGTAGAGTTCCGCATGGGCCAGAGCCACGGCTCCGAAGCCGGCAACCGCTGACACCAGCGCTCTCTCTTCGACTGTGAAAGCGCCGTCGAGCCGTGGATAAATGATGATCGCGCCTTGCGTGTGCGAAGTCCGGAGCGGAGCCGCGATCAACATCCCAGGGGAAACCAGATTTCCCAGTGAGTGTGCCTCCGCCCCGACCGAGAGCGTGATGGGTTCGGCGGCCGCGATCGCACGCTGCGCCAGCTCGGCGGCGAACCGCAACGTTTGCCGGTCGTGCCGGGAACGAACTGTGTTGGCCAGTTGCGGTGTCTCCGCCGAAACCGCGCGCAACTCAAACGGCCCCTCGCGCTTCAACAACACACAGACGAGCCGTGTCTTCAAAAGGAGCCGCAGCCGATCGGCGAGGGCCTCGATCACCGCGGCAACATCGGGCGTTCCATGCAGAGCATGGGCCACGTCGGCCAGAATTTCGGCCCGCCGATATTCTTCGCGAGACGCCTCGCTCAAGCGGTTCGCTTCCAGCAGGCTGCCCAACTGGCCAGCCAGGATGGTGCCCTTGGCGGCCAGATCTTCGTTGAAGAAGTCTTCGTCGGAATCATGCAAGAACGCGGTGGCGCCGATGACCTCGTCGAAGACCATCACCGGGGCAGCCATTAAAGAGCGCGCGCCAAACTCTCTCGCCCCCGGAAAAGTCGCCGAATGCACGTGGTTGGCGAAAATCGTTCGCCGCTGTCGCACCGCCTCCGCCGTCACCGAACTCTGTTCCGGGCGGATGCGTGTTCCGACAAAGTTTGCCGCTAACTTTCCGTCCGCTTGTTCTCCGACCAATTCATCCCCCGGCTGGCACCGCCAAAAGTACACGCCTGAAACGCGGAAGAAATCGCGAGTGGCGCGGCAAAACAACTGAATCAGAGCGTTGGCGTCGCTACGTTCACTCGCCGCGGCCGCAATCCGGAGCAACAGCTTCTGGAAGCCCTCATCGGAGCCAGGAACGAAGCTGGTTTCCGGGGAAACAAACGGGCCGCGACCAGAAATGCTCAATCTGCCATCGGTCGTCAGGGGAACCTGTTCGCGATTCACAAGTGCTTGAATCTAATGGGAAACTACAGGTCATCTCAATTTGAGTCAAGGGAAATGCACTGAAAGGGGTGCCTTTGTGTGAAATCCGAGACTGGATTGAGACAAAATCTCATACTGAGAAGCGGAAACGGATTTGACGGGAATGAGACTGCTCTGACCTCGAAGCGTTCCTCTCGAGGCCGCAGGACCGAGTCGTAACTACATTAATTCCATACGCATACGGCTCATTACTTCGGTTTTCCCCGAAGCGCACTGGTGGCCCGCACCTTGCACGTTGTCGGTGGAGAGTTTCTTCATCTGACGGAGGAATTGTGTCTCGACGAGCCGCAGTCGCTTTAATGGCCGTAATGACTTTAGCCGGGACTGCGGGCCCGGTCCACATCGCCGCACAGACGGCGCAGAGCGAGGAAATCGTCCGCCGCGCCAAGACCAAAGTGCAGCCCGCGTATCCGGAACTGGCGCGGAAGATGAACCTGGCAGGCACGGTAAAAATTGAGGTTGTCGTCGCACCCAACGGCGCGGTGAAGGACGCCCGGGTCGTGGGCGGCCATCCGGTTCTGGCCAACGCCGCGCTCGAAGCTGCCAAGAAATGGCGCTTTGAACCCAGTTCCACGGAAAGTTCCGGGGTTATCGATTTCAAGTTCGAGCCGCGGTAGCGATCTTCGCCGCGGAGGAGAAACGGCATGACGATTGGCAAAAAGCTGTACATGAATTTCGGCGTGATCCTCACGATGGTCTTAGTGCTGTTTCTCGTGAACTGGTCCGCGGTGCAACGCGAGCACGACGCCAAAAAGGCGGCGCAACAGTCGCTCGATCTGGCCGACGCCACCAACTCCGTGCGCTTTCAGATGATGCAGAACCGGCTTTACCTGAGCAACTACTTGCTGAGCGGCGATACCCGCGAAGTGGACCGCATGACCGAGGGCCTCCGCACCCTGAACGAGAAACTGGAACAGGGCAAGACGCTGGCCAACTCCGAACAGGTGAAGACGGCGTTAGGCAAGGTGCAGCTACTGGAACAGGCCTGGGGCAAGGAGTTCGCGCAGCCGTTGATCGAGAAGCGCAAAGATGTGGACTCCGGCAACGCCACCGTCGCTGAATTGCAGATTTATTATCTCCAGAAGGACGCCTCCTCCTGGGTGAAGAACTCAACCGATGCGCTGGATGTCGCCGACGTCGAGAACCGCAAACTGGTGGACGAGCGGCGCCAGTCGGACGAGAACGCTGCCTCGCGCACCATCGCAGTCTCGGTATTCAGCACCCTCCTCGCTCTCTGCGTTGGAGCCGTCGTCGCCTTCCGCACGGCGAAAGCCATCACCCAGCCGCTCACCAGCCTGATGAATGTGGCCCGCGGCATCGGAAACACCGGCGATCTGGAGCACAACATTGACGTCACCCGCGAGGACGAGATCGGCGAACTGGCCCGCACCTTCTCCAAGATGGTGACCTACCTCAAGGAGATGGCCGGCGTTTCCGAATCCATCGCCGGCGGCGACCTTCGCGTGGAAGTCAAGCCGCGGTCCTCACACGACACGCTGGGCAACGCCTTTGCCCGCATGGTCGACGGGCTGGCCGGACTGGTGCGGAGCGTGCGCGACGCCTCCTCGCAGGTCGCCAGCGCCTCCAATCAAGTGGCGGGAGCCTCGGAAGACTCGGCCAAGATCGGACTGCAGGCATCGTCGGCCATCGACGAAGTCACCAGCACCATGCACGAGATGAGCGTCAACGTGCAGAACATGGTGAAGAGCACGCAGGTGCAGGCCTCCAGCGTCAGCGAGACTTCGGCCTCCATCGATCAGATGGTGGCTTCGATCCAGCGCGTCGCCGACACTGCCAAAGTCCTGCTCGATATCTCGAACCGCTCGCGGGAAGAAGTGCACAGTGGGATCGCCACCATGGAAAAGGCGACCGACGGACTGAACCGCATCAATACCACCATCAACTCCTCGGGCGAAATCATTGGGGCCCTGGGACAACGCGCCGACGACATCGGCAAGATCATCGAAGTCATCGACGATCTGGCCGAGCAGACCAACCTGCTGGCCCTCAACGCCGCCATCGAAGCCGCCCGCGCCGGAGAACATGGCCTGGGATTTGCCGTCGTGGCCGACGAAGTCCGCAAGCTGGCGGAAAAATCGGCGCAATCGACCAAGGAAATCTCCGAACTGATCCAGAGCATTCAGAAGGAAGCCCGCAAGGCGGTCGAGAACATGGACCGCTCCACTTCGATCGTCAACGAGGGCCTCGAACTGGGTGGCGAGTTGAACGGTGCGCTGCGCAAGATCTCGAACGTGGTCACCGAGGTCTACAAGTTCGCGCAGGAAATCGGAGCCGCCACCAATGAACAGTCGCACGGCTCGTCGCAGATCGCGCGCGCCACCACGCGGCTCAACGAAATCACCCACGAAATCAACTCCGCGGTCGAGGAGCAGGCGTCCGGAGCCCAGGCCGTGGTCAAGGCCATGGAACGGATGCGCGAACTGGTGCAGCAGTCCACCTCCGGTTCGACCGAACTGGCGGCTTCGTCGGAGCAGATGTCGAAGATGTCGCGCGGGCTGCTGGAATCGCTCGACCGGTTCTCGCTGGAAGAGGCCTCGCGCCCGTCGGCGGGCAGCAGCAGTGACGCTTCCGGCCGCGCTGCGCGCCGCGCCGCGGCGGGGGCGCAGTTCTAAGACCGGGATGCCGAGGAGTGTGAACCGATGAGTCGTGACCTCCATATCGTGGGCTTTCGGGTCGGACGCGAGACCTATGGCGTGCCCATCACTTCCCTGCATGAAATCGTGCGCGTACCCGAGATCACAGCCGTGCCCGACGCTCCCGAATATCTGGAAGGCGTAATTAACCTGCGGGGCAAGATCGTTTCAGTGATGGACTTGCGCAAGCGCTTCGGAGAAAAACAGGCGCTGCTGAAAAAGCAGAACCGCATTCTGGTAGTCGAACATGGGGGAAGGCTGGCCGGGTTGATCGTGGATTCGGCCTCGGAAGTATTGAAGATTCCCTCCGACGCCGTCGAACCTCCTCCGGCAGTTTTTCAGGAAGGCGGTCTGAACTGCGTCACCGGCCTGGGCAAGGTCGGAGGACGGCTGGTAGTTCTGCTCGATATGAGCAAACTGCTCGCGCCGGGCAGCCTTCAGCAAGCCAAGCGCGAGGCCGGCGAGAAGCGGACGGGAGCAAAACCCGAGGCGCTGGGGGCCGCGGCGCGCTAGATTGCTTGGGCCAGGTTGTCGTTATTGGCGCGGTGTGTGAATTCAGTATCAGGCGAGAACGAGAGCGAGCATGAGCACATCTGGAGCAGCACCTGCTCCCCTACTGACGGACGCGGAACTGAAGTTGCTGCAGTCGCTGATCTACCAGGAGTGCGGCATGCACTTCGATGAGCGCCGCACCCACTTCCTCCAGGACCGGCTCTTGCGCCGGCTGAAGGAATGCCGCGTCGATTCCTTCTATTCCTACTACCGCTTATTGATCAGCCAGCAGGGCAAGGACGAACTGGCCAAGCTGCTCGAAAACCTGACCGTCAACGAGACCAGCTTCTTCCGCCACAAGGCGCAACTGGACCTCTTCCAGAAGACGGTGCTCGAGGAGTTGTTCAAGCAGAAGAGCACCCGGCGCGACTACTCGATCCGCGTCTGGAGTGCGGGCTGCTCCACCGGACAGGAAGCTTACACGCTGGCCATGCTGCTGACCGACGCGCTCGCTTACTACTACCTGCGCAATCCGCTGCCCATGGAATTACCGCTGCCCAAACCCCTGGTGCCGGCACCGTGGCGGGTGGAAATCCTGGCCAGCGACATCAGCTACTCGGTGCTGCGCGCCGGGCAGGACGGAACCTACAACGAGAATCAGATGTCGATGGTCGATTACAGCTACCGCCTGCGCTATTTCGACAAGGTAGGGGATCGCTACGCCATCAAGAAGCCGCTGAAAGAAATGGTGCACTTCGACTTTCACAATTTAAAGACCGAGTATCTGCCCCAGCGCAATGACGTGATCTTCTGCCGCAACGTCATGATGTATTTCGACGAGGCCGAGCAGAAGCGGCTGATCGAGAAGTTCTACCGTTGCTTGAATGCCAACGGCTATCTCTTTGTCGGACACGCGGAAAGCCTGCTGGGCCTGACCAAGAAGTTCCAGATGGTACACAAGGACAGCGGCACAGCCTACCAGCGGCTTGAGGTGCGGAGCAACGGATGACGAATGTCCCCGATGAGCGCAGCGTGGAACTGCGGGAGCTCTTCTTTGAGACTTCGCAGGAACTGCTGCAAGCGCTGAACGATGAGGCGCTGAAGCTCGAGAAACAACCCGGCGACGAGGAGATCGTGCGCAGTATCCGGCGCACGGTGCATACCTTGAAGGGCGACGCGGCGGCCTGCGGCTTGCGCGAACTGAGCGAACTGGCCCACCAGTTCGAAGACGCCCTCTCCCTCGAAAACGCTGCGACCCAAGCCGCGGTGGCCGAGATTGCTTTTGCCGCCGCTGACGTCTTTGTCGAGATGATTGCCGCCTATCGCCGCGGCAAGAAACTGCCTTCGACGAAGAGCCTGAGCAAGCGAATCCAGGATCTCACGGCCGCGCCCGCCGCCAGGAAATCGCGTCGCACGCGGAAAACCGGCGCCCCGGCCACCGCGCGGCCCTCTCCCCAATCGGTCGCAGAGTGGACCGAGTACGAAAAACTCGCCATGACCCGGGCCCAGGGCGACGGGCTGGCCGTTTATCACGTAGTAGTCAAGATCGATCCCCACTGCGCCATGCCCATCGCCGGACGGCAGCTGATTCACAACGCATTGGGCAGCGTCGGTGAGTTGCTGGCGGTGCGGCCTGACGTGAAATCCCCCGCCGCCTCCAAGCAAGTCGAGTTCGTGCTGGCCAGCACCCAGGCGGTCGAGCAGATCGCGGCCAAGGCCCGCATCCCAACCATTGCCCAGGAAGTGACTGTCGACCTGATGCTTGCGCCCAGCCCGGTTCTGGACAAGGCCGGAACTGACACCGATCCGGCGCTGGACGCCGTTGGCGAAAACTCGCCCGAGACCTCGGCCAACGCGGCTCCGGCGCCCGCCTCCGTTCCCGCCCTCGAAGCGGCCGCCTCACACGTCACGCAGGAAAACATCCTGCGCGTGGAAGCCGGACGCATCGACAACGTGTTGAACCTGGTGGGCGAACTCATCATCGGCAAGTCGATGTTGCAGCAGGCGTTGAACGAATTCTCCAAGCGCTATCCCAAGGAACTGCTGCGCGGCAAGTTTGCCGACGCCATGGCTTTTCAGGCGCGCGTGCTCAACGACCTGCAGCGTTCGGTGATGAAGATCCGCATGGTGCCCGTCGATCAATTGTTCCGTCGCTTCCCGCGCATGGTGCGCGATGTCGCCCGGCAGTGCGGGCGGGAAGTGGAATTGGCCGTCAGCGGGCAGGAAACTGATCTCGACAAAGGAATTCTGGACGCCATCGCCGAGCCCCTCACTCACCTGGTCCGCAACGCCATCAGCCACGGCATTGAATCTCCCGAACAGCGACGCCAGGCGGGCAAGGCGCCGCAGGGCGTGGTCCGCCTCAACGCCTATCACCAGGGCAATCAGGTCATCGTGGAGGTCAGCGACGATGGCCGCGGCATCGATGCCCGCAAGATTCGCGCCAAAGCCATCGAGCTGGGCCTCACGACGCCGGAGGAGGCAGCCCGGCTGAACGAGACTGAGTCCCTCGATTTCATCTTCCGTCCCGGCTTCAGCACGGCCAACGAGGTCACCGAAGTCTCCGGTCGCGGGGTAGGGATGGACGTCGTCCAGAGCGTGCTGCACCGTCTCAAAGCCTCGATCAGTGTGGAGACGCGTCCCGGCCAGGGCACCACCTTCCGGCTGAAGCTGCCGCTCACGCTGGCCATCATCAAGGCTCTGTTGTTCTGGGTCGAGCAGCGCTTGTATGCCATTCCGCTCAACGCAGTCGTGGAGATCGCGCGCACCTGCGAATCGGAAGTCCACCAGGTGGACAACTACGAAGTTTTGCAGTTGCGCAACCAGGTATTGCCCCTGCTGCGGCTGGGCCGTCCGGCGGCCGACGGAGATCACAAGTCCAAGCTCTTTGTGCTCGTCATTCTGGTGGCAGAGAGGAAGTACGGTTTGATTGTCGATGCGCTCGAAGGCGAAGAAGAATTGGTGATCAAGGCTCTGGACGACCACACGTTCTCGACCGATCTTGTCTCCGGCGCCTCCATTCTGGGCGACGGGCGCGTGGTGCTCATCCTCAACCTGCCCGCCGTGGTCGAGCACGTGGCGCGGTCCCGTCCCGAGGATGCCGGGCACGCCAACTCCGGGCTGCTACTGACGCACGCCGATCGCGCCAGCCTGGTCCTGAGCCCCTCCGCGGGAGGGCGCATATGAAGAAGAAATCCGTGCGCGTCCTCGTGGTCGACGATTCGGCGCTGATGCGCAAGCTGATTCCCCAGATGCTGACCGGCGACGAATCCATCGAAGTCGTGGGCACGGCGATGGACGGCACCTTCTGTCTCAAGAAGATCGAGGAGTTGAAGCCCAACGTGGTCACGCTGGACCTGGAAATGCCGGGCATGAACGGCATCGACACCCTGAAAGAAATCATGCGCCGCGAGCCGGTGCCGGTGATCGTGTTCAGTTCTCACAGCACTGAGGGCGCTTCAGTCACCATGAAAGCTCTCGGGCTGGGCGCCTTCGATTTCGTGACCAAGCCCAAGGACGCTTCCGCCCACATGGCGGAGACCTCGAAGGAATTGATTGCAAAAATCAAGGCCGCGGCCGAATGCAGACTTAAACCGCGCGTGGTGTGGGGCGTGCCCCAGAGACCACAGAAAACCTCGACGCTGGCGGGAGCACCGACCCGGGTCGTGGCTATCGGCGTCTCCACCGGAGGCCCGCAGGCTCTCGAATACCTGTTTACCCAGCTGCCGGGAGATTTTCCCGGAGCGATCGTCGTGGTGCAGCACATGCCGGATGGATTCACCGACATGTTCGCGCGCCGTTTGGACGAACTGAGCCCGCTGCGAGTGAAGGAAGCGCAATCGGGCGACCTGCTGCAACCCGGACGCGTTCTGATCTGTCCGGGAAGCCGTCACATGAAAGTAAAACGGCTGCCCAGGGGAGACATCGCGGTCCTCGCCGACGAAGCTCGGGTGAATGGGCATCGTCCCAGCGCCGACGTTCTGTTGCGCAGCGTGGCAGAAGAATTCCGGGCGCACTCCATCGGCGTGCTGATGACCGGCATGGGCGACGACGGAGCCGAGGGTTTGGGAGCCATCAAGAAAGAGGGCGGCATGACGATTGCGCAGAGCGAGGAATCCTGCGTGGTCTATGGCATGCCGAAGGCGGCCATCGAGCGCGGATATGCGATCCGCGTGGTCGCCCTGGATGTCATGGCGGCGACGCTGCAGGCCCTCTGCGGCAGGAATTCGGGCTCCGATATGGGGTCCGCAGGCCGGGCAGTACGCGCCGGAAACTAGGGATCTGGTTCGTGAAAGTACCCATGACCAGAGTGATCTGGCTCGGGCGAGCCGGGCGTGATATGCAGTTCATAAGGGGAGGTCTGTATGGAGCAGTTTGCATGTGTGAAACGTAGCAAGGACGGCCAGCCGGTCCGCTATCTGATCGTGGACGACTCCGTGTTTGCCCGCAAGAACCTGGCCCGCATGATCGAAACGTTCGGCGGGCAGGTGGCAGCTGAAGCCGGCGACGGCTTGACTGCCATCAGCGAGTTTGACCGCACGCATCCTGACATCGTGCTCATGGATATCACCATGCCGCAGATGGAAGGCATCGAGGCAGCCGAACGAATCGTACAGCAGCATCCGGAAGCGCGCATTGTGATGGTGTCGTCGGTGGGCTACCAGGAAAACATCGTCGCCGCATTGCAGCGGGGAGCGCGCCACTTCGTGCAGAAGCCGGTTAAGCCGGAAGTGCTCTACGAAGTCATCAAGTACGTGCTCGGCGAGGACGGCGTTGTGGCCAACGCGGCCGGAGCGGGAGTCTAACGCAATGAAGATGGAATTGATCCAGCCTTTCATCAACTCGGCCGACGCCGTGTTGTCGCAAGGTCTGCAGGGCGCCACCAAGGTGGGCAACCTAACCATGGAAGAGGAAGCCTACCGCCGCAAAGGCGTGGCGGGCATGATCGCGCTCACGGGCGACATCGAAGGCCGGATCATCCTCGACCTCGAGCCGAACACCGCGGTGCGCGTCGCCAGCCACTACGCGGGCGCCGAATTGCCCGAGTCCGACGCGCTGATTAAGGAAACCATCTTCGAATTGGCCAACCAGGTCGTGGGCAACGCCATCTCCGCACTGAACGATCAGGGCTTTCATTTCCGTGTTCACCCTCCCCTCCTCCTCACGGCCCAGGAAGGCGACAAAACCAGCGAGGACACCGAAGCGCTGGTGATCTGCTTCGAGACCGCCCTCGGCAACGTCTACATGAACGTCGCCTTGCGCTACAACAAACGGCGCATGGCTGATCACGCGGCGCTCGGAGCCTGATGCCAGTCGCCAGCAGGCACGCTCAAATGAACGGCTAGCGGTCGGGCACAAATAGCAGGCCCGGCACGATGTTCGAGCCCTACAGACCCCTCAATTTTTTGAGCTGCGTCACCAAATCCTTGATTTGGCAGTACTTAGCAAGGTCAGGCACCCGCAGATCTCGGCAAAATTTTGAGAATAAATGACTTGCAGGAAAAATATTCCGGCATAAGGAGTTAGGTATTGGCCTGGTTCCCCTAGACCGATAGAATCCTCGGTCGGTCACCGTCAGGTCGTTGGTAATACGCACGGTTCCATTGTGAGCTGCCCGAAACCTCAGTCAAGGTTGTTCGTCGCAGGAAATGGATTTCTTAATGTGGAGGGCTGAGGAAAACGCTTCGCGGATTCGGCGGGGCGTCCATAAGCTAACTATGCAGGAACTCCTTCCGGTTTACCTCGTCCCTTAGGACGTGCGCTCCCCGACAAACCCGTTTCCTCGAGACCAATCCGGCCAAACTTCCTCGAAGCACTAGCGAGACGAAGCACTGCAACTCTCAAGACCCGGCGCGCACGGGCTACTACAAGGTACCCGAGGCAAGACCGAGTCGGAAACATGAAACTGGCGAGATGTTCAGGATACCCGCCATTGGTCGAATCAAGATTGGCGAGTATTGCCGAAGGAAGTTGTAGGGTTGCTGCCTTCAGATTCTCGCGGACCTCCGCGATCGTCCCGCACATGGATTCCTCAAATTCCAGATCCGCATAGGAACCGCAACTACCGCCCCCTGTACGCGTCGTCGCGCTTTCATCCCATGAAAATGAAAGCGGCGGTGTCACATTCCCTCTTGAATACTCCCAATTCCTTGTGGCATTGTTCTTCCACTTTCCGGGGGGGTGTCCTGTGGACAAAGACTACCGGTGGCTGCTGTATTCAATCGTTTCAATAAGTCTCTTTTTTGGGTCGGGTGCGGCGCGCGCGGATGTGACCGGGTCGATTTCGGGGACGGTTCGTGATCGAGCACAGGCGGTGGTCACCGGCGCTCGGGTCACAGTCACAAACGTGCAAACCAATCTTAGCCAGGCAACTGCTTCGGCTGCCGACGGCTCGTACCACTTCCTTGCCTTACCGGCTGGGAACTACACGATTGCTGCGACGGCCGCAGGCTTCCGACCTTACGCCGCAAGTGGCGTCACGGTGCAAGTGAACGATCAACTGCGCATCGATATTACTCTCGAAGTCGGCACGGTAAAGGAGGAGGTTACCGTAGCCGCGGACGTCGCGCGCGTGGAAACGGAAAGCACGCAGTTAGGGGACGTGATCGATTCGAAGAAGATGCTCGCTTTGCCGCTGAACGGTCGTAGCTATATTGATCTGCTGGGCCTGCAGGCCGGCGTGGCTCCCGCCACTGCCGGAACGATTGGCGGCGACCGGCCAGTATCGGGCAATTCGAACGCCGGCAACATCTCAGTCAATGGCCAGCGTGAAACCGCAAACGCGTTTCTCGTAAACGGAGGCGATGTCAGCGAGGGGCGCAACCTGGGCGCCGGTCTAGTGCCGAATCTTGATTCTGTGGAGGAGTTTCGCCTCATCACCAACAGCTTCGATGCCGAATACGGAAAATTCAGCGGCGCGGTAATGAATGCCATCACCAAATCAGGCACCAACGGCATCCATGGCGATGTATTCGAGTTCCTGCGCAACGACAAGCTGGATGCCACCGTCTTCGGATTTGGTTTGAATCCGGTTAAGTCCGAACTGCGACGCAATCAGTTCGGCTACGCCGTCGGAGGACCGTTCTGGAAAGACAGGCTGTTCTGGTTCACCGATTATCAGGGGACAAGACAGGTGGCGGCCGCGGAAACCGGCAGCTTTCAGTTGCCGACCGCCCTCCAGAGGCAGGGTAACTTTGGCCCTGGAACCTTGACGGGCGCCATCGATGGGCCTTACTGGGCTCAAGTGCTTTCACAGCGGCTGGGTTACACGGTAAGCAATGGAGAGTCGTATTGGGTGGCGGGCTGCAACACATTGGCGGATGCGCAATCGGGGACATGTGTCTTTCCTGGCGGCGTGATCCCGCAGAAGGCTTGGTCGCCGGCGGCCATCGGAACGCTCCAGTACATTCCCGCGCCGCTTGATCCCGTCTCGGGCGCTTACTCAAACAACAGTCAGAGGGACACGGTTACAGATAACAAGATCGGAGAGCGCGTCGATTTCAACAACCGGAAGACGGGAAACTGGTCGTTTTATTACCAGTTTGATGATTCGACTGTCAATAGCGCGCTCCCGGTTCTTGAGGAGGGAGGCGCGAACGAGCCGACGGGCTTCCCCTCCCTTACATCGAGCAGGGCACAGCAGTTCGTCATCAGCGACACCAAAACTCTCGGGCCTACTGCAGTGAATGAGGCGCGTTTCAGTTTCTTTCGCACCGCCCTGCACAAGGACAGCCCTCAAGGCAGCGTCGCGAGTCTTTCCTCGCTTGGATTCGTGACCGGTGCCGGTACCCTCTGCATTATTCCTGATGGCAAGCCCGGTTACCCGCAATTTTTGCCGCCGCTCACCTTTCGGGGCTTCAGCGTAGGCTTTCCAGCATTGAATACGTTCCAGCCGGATAACACGTATATGGTGTCAGACGGGTTTTCAAAAGTAGTCGGCAGGCACACCCTGAAGTTTGGCGGCGAATTCCGTTACCTGCAAGTCAACGAGCGGAATTTTGCGAATGTCAATGGTGGCTTCTCATTTAATGGCACCGTGACAGGTAATGGCATCGCGCCAGGCACTGATTTCGCCGATTACCTCCTTGGCGCCCCGGTGTCCCAGGGCGGCTACACACAGGCCGCGTTACAACTGCTGGACTCTCGGACGCGCTACGGCGGCGCCTATGCCCAGGACTCCTGGAAGGCAACACCCAACCTCACGCTGAACCTCGGCGTGCGGTGGGAAGTGAGCCAGCCCTGGTATGACACGCAGGGCAAGATCCAGACTTTCATCCCAGGACAGCAATCGACCGTGTTCCCGGGCTCCCCCAAGGGCCTGGTCTTTCCCGGAGACCCGGGCGTCCCCAAAACCCTTGCGCCGACCAGATACAACAACTTCGGCCCTCGTCTCGGCCTCGCCTATTCGCCCGATTTCAGTGACGGAGTGTTGGGTAAGATTTTTGGCGGGCCAGGCAAAACTAGCATTCGCGCGTCCTACGGCATCTACTATACGTCCGTCGAAGATCTGAACCTGTTTTTCGAAGTGGCCGACGCTCCGTTCGGCCTGTACTGGACTAGTCCCAGCCCTCCATTATTTGAAGAGCCCTTCCGGAATCGGCAGGACGGAACGTCCATAGGACAGCGGTTCCCATTCACCATTCCCACTCCGGGCAGTCCTGCGAACAAGAGCCTGAGTTTCGCCGTTTACGAGCCGATCTCGTTTTCACCGGGCTACGATAATCGAGCCCGGCTCCCCTACGCTGAGCATTTCAATCTCTCCATCCAACGCGAACTCACCAATTCGACCGTGCTGACGCTGGCGTATGTCGGGACAGAAGGCCACCGGCTCATCACGCAAATGGAAGCCGACCCGGGTAGTGCGGCTCTGTGCGAACAACTTAACGCAGAAGGGGCCACCCCGGCCTGCGGACCCAATGGCGAGCAGGTCGATTATGCGGTTGGGAGCACGACGACTTATGGCACGAGGAATTCTCTGCTCAATCCGAATTTTTGTCCTGGCTCGGCTCCTCCATTTTTGTGCTTTGGCAGCGGCAACACGTTCACAAAGCTGATTGCCAATTCGATCTACAACGCCGGCCAGATCACAGTGGAACGCAAGGCGAAAGATATAACGCTTCTGGCGGCCTACACTTTCGCCAAATCGATGGACAATTCTTCAGCCTTTGGCGATCTGGTAAATTTCACGAACCCCAGGCTTAGCCGTGGGCTTTCCTCGACTGATGTGCACCATAACTTCGTCGCCAGCTACGTTTGGGCTATTCCATTTGATCGAGCTTTCGGCCGCTTGCCGAAACGGTTGACGCAAGGCTGGCAGTTGCAGGGTATCACTCGCTTCGCCACCGGGTTTCCCATCCAGATGAACCAGGGCTCGGGAGACACGTCTCTTGCCGGTAGTTCGGCCACGGATATGCCCGATCTGGTAGGGCGGATTCACATCATGAATCCGCGCACCAGCGCCGCCAAAACGGGCTCCTTCAGTTACTTTGACCAAAGCGCGTTCGCAGCGACCAGCTGCAATCTTGTTGGGAGTGTTCTGACTGGTGAGTGCGGAACGTTCGGAACCGCCAACCGGCGTTTTTTCCACGGCCCTGGTTTCAACAATACTGATCTCGGCATGACGAAGAGAATACCTATCACTGAAGTGAAGGCTTTCGAGATTCGGGGCGAGTTCTTCAACATTTTCAATCACGCTCAATTCAACAATCCGACCGGGAATATCAGCAATCCGAATTTCGGAAAAGTCACTAGTGCCCGCGCCCCGCGCATCGGGCAGGTGAGTGCCAAGTTCTATTGGTAACGTGGAAGTCTGTTGGACATTCGGGCGGGGCTGCAGCCTCGCCCGCGAGACCGCGAGTTCCAAGCTCGCAAGCGACAGAGGTTCGACCGAATCGACAGAATCTCCGTGCTACGCTGTAGTTATGATGGTTCTGCTGGTTCTCGTCTTCATGGTGGCAGCGCCGTCTTTGGCACAGACGGTCGACAACTACCGCCGAACCGCGACCGACTTTGCCCGCCAAAAATCCTGGGACCAGGCTATCGCGAACTATCGCAAGGCATTGCAGCTCGAACCCAACGATGCCTTGACCCATTACAATTTAGCACTCACGCTCAAATATAAAGGCGAGGCCAGGCAGGCGGTTGAGGAGTTCGAGACTACGCTGCGTCTCAAACCGAAATGGGCCGATGCCCACTACGGATTGGGCGCCACCTGGTACGATCTACACGACCAATCCGCCGCGCTTAACCAACTGCGTATCGCCGTCGGGCTCGACCCTGCGAAGGCCGCGGCGCATCGGCTGCTGGCGCGTGTTTACCTGGAACAGAACGACCCTTCAGCCGCCAAAACTGAACTGCAGCGGGCGCTCACGTTGAAACCCTCAGCCGAGCTGTACTCCGACCTGGGGCTGACCGAAGGACAACTCGGCGATCTCTCCGGCGCTGCGGCCGAGTTTCGTCGCGCCCTGCAGCTGAATCCGCGGCTTGCCTCGGTCCACACGCTGCTGGGAGTGACCTTGCGCCGACAAGGCGATCACGCTGCCGCCCTTCGGCAATTCCGCAAAGCAGTAAGCATCGATCCCAACGATCCCCCAACCCAACTCAATCTTGGCAAGGAACTGAAAGCCAGCGGCGACTTGGCTGGCGCTGTCGCGGCCTTCCAGCGCGCCGTCGAGCTGAAACCTGATTTCGAAGATGCGCATTACAACCTGGGTCTTGCGTTGCGCGCCCGAGGCAAGACGGACGCCGCACAAAAGGAAATGAGCGAGATCAGAGGACTGCATGAGTTCCGCGCTCGCCTGGCGCAGGCGAAATTACTGATCCTGCAGGGGGTTGGCGCACTGAAAGAGCAGAGATTTGACGACGCTCTCGCATCTTTTCAACAGTCTATTGAGAAAGGTCCGGAACTGCCGACCGGCTATTACTACTTGGGTCTCACGTGGGAGCGCAAGGACGATGCTGAGCAGGCCCTGGCAGCGTACGAGAAAGCACTCGAACTGAAACCGGACTACGCCCCGGCCCACTCGAGCCTGGGGCTACTGTACTGGCGCCAGAACGATCGCGCGCGCGCGCTTGAGGAATTCCACCAAGCGGTCATGTGCGATCCCGATCTCGCGGAGGCGCATTACAATCTCGGGCTGGCGCTGGCACAATCAGGAACTCTAGACGAAGCCGTTCGCGAACTGAGTGAAGCCATCAGTCTCAATCCTGAGTACACCGATGCGCGGGTACAACTGGGATTGGTACTCAACCAGAAAAACGACACGGCTGGCGCCTCTAATGTTTTCCGTGAACTCGTGCGTCGTGATCCGAACTTCGCGGAAGCTCACAACAATCTCGGATTAGTGCTGTTGCAAGCGGGCGATCTCCGCGAGGCACGAAAGGAGTTTGTTGATGCGGTCCGACTCAAGCCGCGCTATGCGGAGGCGCACTACAATCTGGCGCTGACTCTCCATCAGGAGGGAAACGAGGTCGAATCACGCGCAGAATTTGACAAAGCCTACGAGATCGCGCCAGCCTTGAAAAACGCGGCGCCCGCTCGAAGCTGCCGCTGACTGCACAAGAAATACATTTCTGGCGAGGATTACTGATTCACTCCACTTGCCAGAACGCCGCCATCCACGGCCAGCACCGTTCCGGTGACAAAGCTGGCCGCGTCGGAGGCGAGGAAAATTGCCGCGCCCACCAATTCTTCGAGCTCACCAAAGCGTTTCATAGGAGTGCGCATCAATACCTCTTGTCCCCGGCCCGTTCCGACCAGGAATTTTTCACTGAGCGGAGTGCGGAAATATCCAGGCGCGATAGCGTTGACGCAGACTCCGTGGCCCGCCCATTCAATAGCCAGCGACTTGGTCAGCGAGGCAAGGCCCGCCTTGCTTGCGCTGTAGGCTGCTACTTCGTACAACGCCAGGAACGTCCCCATCGAAGCGATGTTGATAATTCGCCCGTACCGGCGCGCAATCATGTGGCGCCCGAAGATCTGACAAGCGCGAAGGATCCCGGTGAGGTTGGTGTCTAGAATTCTGTTCCAGTCGGCTTCGGGAAAATCCAGGGTGGGTGCGCGCTTGGTGACGCCAGCAGCATTTATAAGAATGTCCACCTGGCCGAATCCGTCGAGGCAGGCTTTCAGCAACTGGTCTAAGGAGTCACGGTCCGCCACGTCGCACGCCACCCGCAAGGAGCGCCGGCCCAACGATTCGATCTCGTCGGCTAGAGCGTTCACCAGTTCAATGCGCCGCGCGCTGGGAACAACATCGGCGCCCGCCTGCGCCAATCCGAGCGCAAGCGTCTTGCCGATTCCAGAACTACCGCCGACAACGACTGCGACCTTCCCGTCGAGTTGCAAATGCTTGTAAGCCATGTCACCTCGTATGTTCCCGTTACCCAGCTACCAATTGAACATTGTGCCGTCCAGTTTCCGGTTTACCGGCAAATAGGCACGCTCGTAGGGAAACCGTTCTGCAAGTTTCTGATCGTAGTCGACGCCCAATCCGGGCGCGTCGCCAGGATGAAGGTAGCCGTTCCTGAACGAATACGAATGCGGAAAGACGTCGTCGGTTTCGTGGGTGTGTCGCATATATTCCTGGATACCGAAATTGTTTACCGAAATGTCGAAGTGCAACGCGGCCACCATCGCTACGGGAGAGAGGTCTGTCGCACCGTGGCAGCCGGTGCGGACGTGGTAGGTCTCGGCCAGCGCGGCGATTTTTCTGAGATGCGTCAGCCCTCCCCCGTGAACCACCGTCATGCGAATGAAATCGATTAACTGCTCGCTGATGAGAAGGTGAGCGTCCCAAACCGAATTGAAAACCTCGCCAACCGCCAGGGGCGTAGTCGTGTGCTGGCGGATCAAGCGGAAGCCCTCCTGTAATTCCGCGGTCACTGGGTCCTCCAACCAGAAAAGGTGATAAGGCTCCAGGCTCTTGCCCAGGCGCGCGGCTTCGATGGGAGTCAGACGGTGGTGCACGTCGTGGAGGAGATGAAGGTCGTCTCCAAACTTCAGGCGCAGCGCCTCGAACAGTTTGGGAACATGCATCAAATACTTCTCACTGGACCAGATGTTCTCGGGCGGTAAGCCCTTCTCGGCGGGCTCGTAGTGCGGTTTTTCGCCGGCGACTCCGTAGGTCGAGGGCAGCCCAGGAATTCCCGTTTGGGCGCGCACCGCGAGATATCCCATCTCTTTGTATTCCGCAACCTGGTCTGCCGTTTCTTCGATGTCGCGTCCATTGGCGTGACCGTATACCAGCACTCCAGTTCGGCATTGTCCACCGAGCAGGTTGTAGACCGGAGTCTCGAGCGCTTTGCCTTTGATGTCCCATAATGCCATATCGACCGCGGCAATCGCGGTCATCGTCACCGGGCCGCGCCGCCAGTAGGCGCCGCGGTAGAGATACTGCCACAGGTCTTCGGTCTGAAACGGATCGCGCCCGATCAGGCAGGGCACCACGTGGTCCGTCAGATACGACACAACCGGCATCTCGCGGCCATTCAGAGTCGCATCGCCCAACCCGTACAGGCCTTCGTCCGTCGTAATCTTCAAAGTGACGAAATTGCGCCCGGGGCAACAGACGGAGACTTTGGCGTCCGTGATTTTCAAGCGAGCTCCTCAAAGGATGGTATTGAGTGTAACCAAAGCATTCGATTCGGTGTACTCAAAGCAAGCTGAAGGTCCGAGGCGCCGGCGGCACGCTGATCACCGGACGCACTGCGCAGGCACATCAGATTGCACCGGCTCGAGCCGAGGCGCGAGCGCCTGTACGAAAGCGAGCACGAAACACCGGCACGTAGGATCCGGTGCTCCGCAGAATGTAGCCCACGGCCTTGGCGATAAGCATTCCAGCAATCGTCCTCGCCATGGTGGCGAAGCCTAGGAGCGACGCGACTGCGTGTCGGGGAAATATGTCGGAAGCGAGCGTGTAAATGTTTGCCGACCAGCCTTGATGTTCCAGCAGCAAGTGCGATCAGCAAAACCGCGAGCCACGCATTCGGAGTGCTCGCCGCCAGCATAATCGGTGTAACGGCCAGCGCGCAGACGAGGAGGGCAGTCTTGCGACTGGCATTTAGTGGCCATCCTGCTTTCAGAAGAAAGGACGAAAGCCATCCGCCGGTGATGCTTCCCATGCTTGCCCCGGTGTAGATAACGAACAGGGGGAGCGCCATGCCTCTCAAGTCCATGTTGAACTTACGGCTCAGCAAGTCGGGTATCCAGAACAGGTACACTAGCAGAACGGATCGGTGAAGAACTTGCCCGATGCCACGGCCCAGGCCTGATTTAAAGTCAGCAGAGTTCGCAGTGGGATCGGTTTTGCCGCGTGCTCAGGATCGCTCCGTATGTAGGCCAATTCTGCGGCAGAGATGCTGCTCTTTTCCGGAAGTTGATAGAACATAACCCATGCCGCGATCCACAGCAGGCCAAGCGATCCCGTGGCGATAAAAGCGGTGCGCCATCTGAATCAAAAGGTGAGCCATTGCACCGCGAATGGAGTGACAATCGCGCCGACATTGGCTCCGGAATTAAAGACGCCGGTTGCCAGAGCGCGCTGCTTTTTAGGGAAACATTCGGCCACAGCCTTGACCGATGCCGGGAAACTGCCAGCTCCTCCAAGGCCCAAGAAAAAACGCGCTGCCGCGAATTGAAAGATGGAAGCCGCGACCGCGTGAGCCATGGCCGCGACGCTCCAAAACTGCCAGTGAGAAGCGCTTGCGGGTGCCCGCCCGGTCGATCAGCTTTCCGACAAACAACACGCCCGCCCCATCGGCGAACTGAAAAATGAGGACGATATTGCTGTAATCCACATCGGTCCAGCCGAATTGGACCTGTAGCGTTGGCTTGAGCAGGGCGATCACCTGCCGGTCCATGTAATTCACGGTGGCAGCAAAAAACAACAAGGCACAGATCAACCAGCGTCTGCGACCGCTAAAGCTCCCCCGAATTGATTTGATGAATTTGCAGCGACAGAATTCGGCATGGCGGAGGTTCAAGGGATGGTACGCGGGGGGAGATGTACACCACTAAACAATCACTGACCACCGAAATTCTCGATGTCACTCGGATCGGTACGATAAACGCGCGATGAGGAACCGATTACTGGCGAGGAGCCGACTTAGCATTACTAATTCCGCATCGCGGGACCGGACTGTTTCCGGATTGGTGACCCCCGTTTAAGAACGGCCCGAGGCGTACAATCTCCATTCGCGGCGAAACTCCACGGCTTAGTCCAACAGGCTGCTCCCTAGGTGCACCAGCTTCCACCATGCACTCAGATCCTCATCGCTCCGGCTACGGAAACAACCTTATCTGTTGGACGGACTTGGGTCGAGCATGCTCATAGAAATCGGACATGTGGAGGCGATCTTCCGGTATCCCGTGAAGTCCATGGGCGGTGAACGACTCGAGGTCGCCAACCTGGGCTGGCACGGCCTCGAGGGCGACAGACGCCTGGCATTCCGGCGGATTGATGACCGCAGCGCGTTCCCGTGGCTCTCAGCAAGCAAGCTTCCCGACCTGGTACTGTTTACTGCGCTCCGCCGTGACGGGGACCTTCCTACGCATATTCGCACTCCGGATGGCGAAGAGATGCCTGTGTTCGGGGAGGACTTGGCCGCGGAGGTCGGACGTCGGTATTCGTCTCCCGTGCAGATGATGCAGTTGAAGCATGGCATCTTCGACGAAGCCAGCATCTCCGTGATCGCCTCCGATACGGTGCGGGAGATCGGACGACTCGCCGGGCGGAGCCTGGACATACGACGATTTCGCCCGAATGTTGTGGCTCGTTTATTGCGACCGGGTCCCTTCCAGGAGGACGACTGGGTGGGCGGTGTGCTCTCATTCGGCGAGGGGGGCGACGGCCCGGCCATCACGGTCACGATGCGCGACGTCCGCTGCTCGATGGTGAACCTTGATCCCGACTCAGCGAGGCTGGCGCCAGAAGTGCTGAAGGCGGTCGTTCGTGAGCACCAGAACACCGCGGGAATCTACGGCGCGGTCACCCGCATCGGTCGACTGGCGGTCGGACAGACCATATTCCTCCATGCGGCGACTGAGAAGAGGGAACGTGAGTGATCGAGACACAATGTCGCGGAACGCCGCCCAACCCGGCATTGAACCTGACGGGCGCTGGCGCTGGTCGGCGCTGCGCTGCTCCATGTTTGTTGACAAGATTTGTCGCGCGAGCGCACACTTAGGGCGATTCGTGCCCTGCTCGGATTTCGCCTAGCCACCGTTTCTCTCTAAATTTCTGGCCAAAATGCGCTGTGTCCTGCTTCGGTCATAAGCGGGAAGGAAATGGATGTCACCTCGGCAACAGCCAACGGCGAGAAACCAGAATGTCAGGGGCAAATGCGCCGTTAGGAATGGGATCAAACGGAACGGGGAAGCTAGCGCGCTAAAATTACCAATACCTGGCTGAAAATTCATAGGAGGATTGATGGCAACGCTCAGAGTGGCAGTGAAACCAACGGTCGCGCCCATGAAGGTGGCGCAGATTTCTAAACCCGGAGGAGATTTCGAGATCGCCGAGCGCGCTATTCCTGAGCCGGATGCGGGACAGGTGCGCATCAAGGTGCAGGCCTGTGGTGTTTGCCACAGCGACGTGCTCACAAAAGAGGGATTGTGGCCCGGAATCCAGTATCCCCGTATTCCCGGACATGAAGTGGCCGGCGTCGTAGATAAAGTGGGCGCGGGTGTTTCCGCGTGGAAGAAGGGTCAGCGGGTCGGCGTCGGCTGGCACGGCGGGCAGGACAACACGTGTCGGGCGTGCCGCCGCGGAGATTTTCGCAATTGCCAGAACGTGAAGGTTTGCGGCATCAGTTATGACGGCGGATACCAGGAATACATGGTGGCTCCGGTGGAAGCACTGGCGGCGATTCCGGACAATTTAAAAGACGCCGAAGCAGCGCCCCTGCTCTGCGCCGGCATTACGACCTATAACTCGCTGCGGCACTGTGGTGCCTTGCCCGGCGACCTGGTTGCGGTGCTGGGGATCGGCGGGCTGGGTCACCTTGGAATTCAGTTTGCGAACAAGTTTGGTTATAAGGTCGTGGCGATCGGGCGCGGATCGGAAAACGCCGCACTGGCAAAGAAACTCGGTGCGAGCGTGTACGTCGACAGCCAATCGACGAACGCAGCTGAGGCATTGCAAAAACTGGGCGGGGCACAGGTGATTCTGGCGACGGCCCCGAGCTCGAAGGCGATGTCGGAGCTGATCGATGGCCTGGGGCCGAACGGCAAGCTCATGGTAGTCGGTGCGACATTCGATCCCATTGAGGTCACTCCACTACAGCTCATCAATGGAAGTCGAACGATTCAGGGCTGGGCCGCGGGCACACCGGCTGATTCCGAAGACACACTGCGCTTCGCCGAACTCAGTGGCGTGCGTCCCATGATTGAAACATATCCGCTCGAAAAAGCGGCCGAGGCTTACGCGCGAATGATGAGTGGAAAGGCGGAATTCCGCGTCGTTCTTACGATGTGACCTTGCGAAAAAACGATCGATACTACGAGCACTGGTTCAGCGAGTTTGTGAGGGGAGTAAGCGACGCGTCTTTTCACTTTGCTCGTTGGAGCCAGTGCTTGTTAGTTTTCTGCGTCCGTGTGGTGGTGGCTGCATCCCTTCAATTATTCGCCTCATGCCCAACGGAAAGGAACGTCCCATGAAATACCCAACTTTTTATCGCACGGCCCAGCTCGATGGATTGTCCATCTTCTACAGAGAGTCCGGCGCGAAAGGCGCGCCCACGCTTCTTCTTCTGCACGGATTGCCCTCTTCGTCGCGAATGTTTGAGCCGCTCTTTGCCCGGCTCTCTGGGCGATATCACCTTGTCGCGCCCGACTACCCGGGATTCGGACAAGTGACTGGCCCGATCCGAAGAAATTCGCGTACAGGTTCGATCACTATGCCGAGATCATGAATCACTTCACCGAGGCGCTCGGGCTCTCGCGCTACACGCTTTACATGCAGGATTACGGCGGACCGGTGGGCTTTCGCATGGCTTTGGAGCATCCAGAGCGCGTAGAAGCCCTTATCGTTCAGGATGCTGTCGCGCATAATGAAGGCCTGGGAGCGAATTGGAAGACGCGGCGGGCTTTTTGGGCCGATCGCGCGCCGAACGAAAGCGCGCTGCGCACAAACCTGCTGTCCCTGGCAACTACACGCACACGCCACGTGGGAGACGATCCCAACGTGGATCTCTACGACCCCAATCTCTGGACCGATGAATTTTACTTTCTCAGTCAGCCCGGCCAAGCCGAGATTCAGAGCGACCTGTTTACGACTATCGAACCAATGTGGACGCCTATCCCAAATGGCAAGCGTGGATGCGCGAGAAGCAGCCGCGGCTGCTGGTGATTTGGGGCAAGTATGACCTTTCGTTCGATCCCGGCGAGCCGAAGCGCTACCGCAAGGACGTGCCGAGCGCTCAAGTTCACGTTCTCGGCGCCGGTCATTTCGCATTGGACACCGCTGCCGATGAGATCGCTGCATTGGTCGGGGATTTTGTCAGCTCGTCGCACCCAGAACTCCTCGCACGACACGCTGGCTGATGCGGAAATGTATGTCAGACAAGAAGACAGCAATCGTCACAGGAGCGTCACAAGGTATCGGTGCAGGCTTGGTCGAGGGCTTCCTAAAGATGGGTTATAACGTAGTCGCAACCTCTCGTAACCTGAGTCACTCGTTGACTGCATCACCCGGGCTCGTTTTCGTCGAGGGCGATATCGGCAAGCAAGAGACCGCTGCCAAGGCCATCGAAGCGGCGATCCGGCACTTCGGAACGATCGATGTTCTGGTAAATAACGCCGGAATTTACCGCACCAAAGCCTTCATGGACTTTACGACCGAGGACTTCAATGCCCTGGTCTCGACGAACCTGCTGGGTTTCCTTTACATGACTCAGCTCACCGTGAAATAGATGTTGAAACAGAAATCTGGAAACGTTGTGACTATCTCTGCGGCGCTCGCCGATCAGCCTATCGCCGGCCTAAATGCCTCGTTGTCGATGATGACGAAGGGAGGCCTGAACACCGTGACCCGGAGCCTCGCTATTGAATATGCAAAAGAAGGCATCCGCTTCAACGCCGTAGCTCCCGGAGTGGTGGATACGGCATTGCACAGGGACGGTCCAAGCTCTGTTAAGGCAAGGCAGCCAATGGGGAAAATCGCGGACGTAAAAGATATTGTCGAGGCTGTTCTCTACCTGCTCAAGCAGGTCAGGTCACCGGAGAGGTGCTGCACGTCGATGGTGGTGCCCACGCGGGCTGTTGGTAGCTCTGCAGCTGGGTAGGCCGCGATGAGGACCTGCCACCTAACAGTTGAGACCTAAAGCGGTGGCAGGCATCCAACGCCTGAGGAGTCTCTATGCGAGCTGACATCGTCCCAGGAGCTGTCTTCCCCGACTACGAGCTTTCCGACCACACTGCCAAGCGCCGAAAACTTTCCGAGTTGCAGGGACCACATCCCATGGTTCTCGTCCTCAGCCGGGGCGGCTTCTGCCCCAAGGACCGCCGGCAGGCGGAAGGGCTGGTTCAACTGCATCGTGAGCTCGAGGTCGCCTATTGCCGGCTGGTCACGATCAGCACCGATAATATTAGCGAGACCAATGAATATCGCAGCGGAGTCGGCGCCCACTGGCCTTTCCTCTCCGACGCTGGGCGTGTCGTGCAAAAAGATCTCGACATCGCCGAATATACCGATTCTGTCCACAATCCGATGATCCCGCACGTCATCGTGCTCGAGCCCGGCCTTGTCATTTATAAGGTCTACAACGGCTACTGGTTTTTTGGCCGGCCCACGGTGGAAGATCTGCGCCAGGATCTGCGGGCGGTGCTCAAGAAGTGCCGGGCGGACTGGGACATTACAACGCCAGAACTAAGAGCGGCGTGGCAACAGGGCCGCAAGGACCTCTTCTATCCCTACGGCAAAACTTACGTCCAAACTCTCGGGGAACAGGATTAGGAGCGTTCTCGCGTTGGCAATGCACTGCCGCGAGCGCCTTTCACGCCAGTAAGGAGAACTGATCGCCGGAGGAAGTACCATCGAAGTCCTCGGCAGGGTCGGCGAACCTCCTTAGTTCCGGATACTTCTGAATCAACGTGGGTGGTGCTGGCACTCGCTTGCCTGTCACCATGGCCTTCAGCTCCAGTGCGTTGACGCCCGCCTTGCTCTCGAAGTGATTGTTGGTGATGACGTAGGTGGTCTGCGCCTTCTCGGCGACGTTCTCGATTCTTTCTTGCCAGCCTTCCAGCTCTCTCTCTTTGTACAGATAGTTGTAACGGTCGTTGCGGTTGTCGGAATCGAACCACTCGCTGTAGTTGCGGCCGTGCAGGCGCACATAGGCGAGGGCTGCGGTGACGTGTTCGGTGGGGCCCAGGGAACGGCCGAGCAGCGGCTGGTCGATGTTGCAGAAGGCGACATTTTTCTGCGCGAACGAGTCCAGGGTCTCGGCGTTGTTCCAGCTCGAGTCGCGCACCTCGACTACGCGCGGATATTCGATGAATTGCCGCAGCAGGCGCTCGAGGTATTCGCGGTTCAGCGATGTGTTCTTGAACGAGACGGGAAACTGAATCAGCAGCGCGCCAAGACGTCCCTCGCTGGCGAGCGCATCCAGGCCCTCGCGGGTGCGGATTTCGTCTTCGTCGGTCGGGCGAATGGTTGCGGCGGAAGTGGGTTCCATCACTGCGGTCGGAGAGTGCGTGAAGGCGCGATAAAGCTTGGCCGTGAACAGGAATCGCGGATTTACCGCTGCCACCTTGCGGCACCAGAGCTTGACCAGTTCCGGCTTCAGCGGACCATAGAACGAAGTATTGATTTCGGTGGTGTCGAAAAAGCGTGCCAGGTATTCGAGGGGATGAACTTTTCGGTGCTGCATTCCCGAGGGATAGAAAATTCCCTCCCAGTCTTTGTAGGACCAGCCCGCCGTGCCGAAGCGAATGCTTCGTGAGTCGAAGCGAGAAGACGGAACTGGGGCGGTGGATTCCATGAGGTCGAACCGCAGACGGAGGGCAGGCCAAGCGTAGCACAAGATGCAAGATTCGAGGGCTGAAGAGGAATCCATGGGCTTGACCCCGGCGGCTATTGCGGCGTTCCCTGCGCCGACAGGGTCTGATTTAACTGGCTGGCCAGCAGATTGGCCTGCTCGTTCGAGATTTGAACCTGGCCCGTCAGAACGCTGTTCATTCTGCCCACGCCGCTGTCCTGGAATCTCATGCTCTGGAGAACGGCTGATCCCTGGACCGCAGGCGGGAGGGCGGCCTTGAAGTCTGCAGCAGCCTTGACAACGGAAAGAACGGATTGCGTGAAGTTGGCGCGCAGGTTGTCGCCCAGATCCCCGGAACGCAACGCCTCGCCCAGCATGCCGCCGGCGTCGATCCGCTGGAACTCGGCCGCGAGTTTCAATGGGTTGGACGGGTCGCCTGCGGGCGATAGCTTTATATTGACCGCACCATCGCCCTCCGCCAGTTCGGTCTCCGTTATCGGACCGGATGTCGGCGAGCAGACCCAGCGTTCGAAGTGCAACTGCACGGTCAACACGCTCGCTGGAGTCGAGGGCACGAGCGTCGCCTGGCGGATCGTGACCCGCTCTCTGCAGGTGTTTGATTGGTCGAACTGAGCGCGCAAAAGCTCGGTAATGCTTGATTGGAGGTCCGACAAGTCGGCCAACAATTCGAGCCTGAAGGTACGCTGGCTGCCTTCGGCCGCAGTCTGGGAAAGCGTGCCGGAAACGCTGACCGCGACCGGCCGGCCCCCAAGGTTGACCGTACTCTTCACTACAGGAAGGTTAAAGGTCAGATCCTGACCGTTGGCCAGCACGATCCCCATTTCTCTTCCCAGCGCGAGTTGCTGGCTCGAAAGCTCCGTCAAGGCCCGGTCGAGACTTTGGGCGCGAGTTGCCATATCGGCGCCGGTAGTTTGCGGTGCTTGATCTAGCTTCTTCTCTTCTTCCTCAAGGCTGGACTCCGCTTTGTTCAGTCTCTTGGTGGCTTCCTTCAGTCCAGACTTTTGGGGCACCGAGAATCCGTCCACAAATTTCTTGGTGGCAGTACGGGCGTTGTTCAAGGCTCCGTCCAGCTTGGCGTTGCTGGATGTGGCTGCAGCCGCAGAGTTTTGCTCAGCCCGTTGTCGCAGAAAAGTTTGCAGGTCGACTTTCGCGGCCTCGCTGATTTTCACGAGGGCGTGGAATTCAGTGATCTGCTGGCTCGTCGCCTGCACGGCCATCGCTTGATGAAAATCCTTGAGGGTGTCCTTCTCTTCAACTCCCGTGGGCCGACCCGATTCGCCGGGAATGCTTCCGGGGCCACCGTGCCCGCCGTGGTGTTGGCCAGTCGCTACTCCGGGACACGTCAATAGAATTCCCAGAAGCAGTGAGGTGGCAGCGGTGTAAGAAATCCCACGTAGCCGCATGTTACAAATCTCCCGTCGTGTGGTTGGAAGCGGACCCAGAATGGGATGCCGTAACCGCCCAGTCAAGCAATCAGGAAACAGCAACCTGACCAAGCTGGCGACGCGTTTTTTAGATTGTCTTAAAGGCGGGAAAAATGCCAGAGACTTTACAGTTCTTTGCAAAACAGTTCGCGAAACAGAAGCCACGGCAGCGCGCCGGTTCACTCCCGCGACTGAACCAACCAATACACCCCGTCAGATAAGTGTTGGTTAGAAGGAACTTGTCAGGACCGTCCTGGCTGTGCAACATAGAGGCCATGCGCGCTCCGATGTTGTCGACCTTGAGTTTCTACCTGCTGGCCTGCTTAACCAGCCACTGTTTGGCACAGGAAAAGCCAGACGCGATAAGCATTCGCGCCCTGGAAATGAAATGGTCAGAATCGTACAGGCAGCGGCAAGTCGACGTTCTTGCCTCGCTGCTGGCGGACGATTATGTCATCACTACTGAGGACGGCAGCGTCTACAGCAAGGTCGGCTTCGTAAGCCATAACGCCGAACCCTCCGAGCACGTGGAGATCGCCGAGATGTCGGATCTCAAGATTCGCGTGCACGGGGACACAGCGGTGGTAACCGGGGCCTATCACGAGCGCGGCGAGTCCGGTGGAAAGCGCTATGACTTGCACGACCGGCTGACGGATGTGTGGATGAAGATCGGCGGAAAATGGCTGCTCATTGCGTCGCACTACAGCGTCCCGGCGAACTAGTGCGGTTCAAATTCTACTCACTCTAGCGACAACACCACCCAGTACACACCGTTGGGATAAGTCTCGGTGCGGGCGTAGCAGGCGCCGACCGAGATGGTATGCAGGGTTCGGCTGGCGATGGCGTGGGCTGCTCCGCTGGGCAGAGTTTCCGGATGCAGGCTGGTGTAGGTAAGCACGGTGAAGCGTTCGGCCAGTTTGCGGGCGGGCGCGGTGGCAACTTTGTCGGCCTCGGCCATGGAGCATGCGACCCCGTCGGCAATCAGCAGGTCGCGGCGCAGTATTTCGGGCTGGTTGGCCTGGCGGCGGATCTGATTCACGGCAACGGCGATGCGGTCTTTCAATTCGGTGACGGTATAACTGGGGAGGGCGTGCCCGAAGTCCTGCACGATGTACAACCGATTGCCATTTCGAACCACGCCCAACCCGACCACGTTATAAGTCGGGTTGAGCAGGTTCGCGCGGTGCGGCGGGGAAAGCATGAGATGTTCGTGCCCGTGCTCAGGGTCGTAGTCAAGCGCAACGTTTTCTCCCTCCTGATCGAGTTGGAGGTCCGTGGTGGCCGCCAGACGTTGTGGCAAGGAGGGCTCGCCGTCAAACTGGTGGGAAAGCTGTCGCGCGTCGACCATCGCCTGTGCGTGGGTGCGGGCCGCCTGGGTTAGTCCGGGATCCAGTGTCAACGGCTGTGCTCCCACTTGCCGACGCGCCTGATTCGCCAGGTAGAGAAATTGCTCTTCCGCCTGGGGCTCGGCATTGAGAAAGGGAATGTCGGCAGGGGTGGCGGCGGCGCTCTTCAACCTGAGGGGTTGAGTGTTCTGCGCGGGCGCTGGCGGATCGGCCGACGACGCCATCAGCCGCGTCGCGGGCTGGACCGTGGCGACTCCCGCACCGAGCAGGAACGCGATCAATAATCTTGGAGCTCTGAGCATCCCGTCTGGCCTACCGAGCCCTGGGAGGGATCAGGTTTCAGGCGCAAACTATCGATCGGCTCTTTCCGGCTCAAACTTTGTCGCAGGTGCTAGGCTAGAGCTTGGACTGGAGAGGAAGCTGTTACCTGCGTCTATGGAACTAGCGATCAGTGGGGTCATTGGCCTGTTGTTTGCCGGGGTTTTGGCATGGGTCGTGCTGACCTCGCGAACCGCTGTGCTCCGAGCCCGCTTATCATTGATGGAAAAGGAGTTAACAGCCGCAAAGGCTGACCTGGCAGGGCTTTTGGAGGAACAGAAACAGTGGATCGCGGGCCGCGCCCGGCTGGAATCTGCTCTGGAATCGGAACGAAAGATCAGCGCCGAAAAGATCGAATTGCTGACGCAGGCCGGAGACCGTGCCGCAGCCGATCTGCAGAATGCTTTCAAGGCTCTTGCCGCGGATGCGCTGAAAAACAACAGTTCTTCATTCCTGCAGATCGCACAGGAGACTCTGAAGCGGTTTCAGAGCGAGGCCAAGGGTGATCTGGAGGCCCGGCAGAAGGCAGTTGCCGATATGGTCGCGCCTGTGCGCGACTCGCTCAGCCAGGTCGACGCCCAGATTCAGCAAATGGAAATCGCGCGCGGCGAAGCCTACGGCGATCTGAAAGCCCAGGTTCAGTCTCTCATCGCTACGCAAAGCGAATTGCGGTCTGAGACGGGGAACCTGGTGCGCGCCCTGCGCACGCCCAACGTTCGGGGGCGGTGGGGAGAGATCCAACTGCGGCGCGTGGTGGAAATCGCCGGCATGTTGCCGTACTGCGATTTCGCCGAGCAGGAGACCATCACCGGCGAGAGCGGACGTCTGCGTCCGGATCTCGTCGTGAAACTTCCGGGCGGCAAGAGCGTTGTGGTGGATGCGAAGACGCCGCTGCAGGCCTTTCTTGACGCCTTTGAAACAACGGACGAAGAGGCGCGCCGTGCCGCTCTGGCCAATCACGCCCGCCAGGTCCGCGATCACATGAAGACGCTCAGTGGCAAGAATTATTGGGAGCAGTTCGAGGCCACACCTGAGTTTGTGGTCATGTTCCTGCCGGGAGAAACTTTCTTCAGCGCCGCTTTGGAGCAGGATCCGGGGCTGATTGAGCATGGCGTGCTGCAGCGGGTAATTCCTGCGTCGCCGACCACCTTGATTGCTCTGCTGAAAGCCGTTGCTTATGGATGGAACCAGGAGAAGCTGGCGCGCAATGCGCACGAGATCAGCGCGCTGGGTAAGGAACTGCACGAGCGGCTGCGCAACCTGGCGGGACACATCACTGCGGTAGGCACGGGGCTCGATCGTGCCGTTGAGTGCTACAACAAGGCTGTGGGATCACTGGAGAACCGGGTTCTGGTTTCAGCGCGCAAGTTCGCGGAACTGGGCGCGTCGGTTGTGGAGGACATACCCGAACTCGAGCCCATCGAGACCACGGCTCGGGCGCTGTCGTTTGAATGGGGTGACGAGGACACACTGCCCGAAGTCACGACGAAGGACGAGCGCAAGGCTGGTTAGAGCTTGGTGCCAGGCTCCGGTTACTTTTTGTGCGCGGGAGATCTTTTCGGCTGCGCTCAGGATGACGTCGCAGTTGTAAGGGTTTGGAGTCAGATCCCCGCGAAGCTTCGTTCGCCTATAATTCAAGCCATTTCTTGATTACCTTCGGAGAACCTTGATGCTTCGCCCGCTGAAACTCTTTTCAAAACGCATCCTGTGCTTTATTCTAGCGGCCTGCTGCTTGGCGGTGGCGTCTTACGGGCAGGCCATCGCTCCGGTCATCGCCGTCGATCATGGGCCGAACGCCCCGCAGCAGCTTTCAAAACCCTACGTGATCCTGGTCTCGCTCGATGGATTCCGCTACGATTACGCGAAGAAATATCATGCAGACCACCTTCTCGCGCTGGGCACGCAGGGCGCCAGCGCACCCGAAGGAATGCTTCCCTCCTATCCTTCGATTACGTTTCCCAACCACTACACAATCGTGACCGGGCTCTACCCCGAGCACCACGGCATCGTGGCCAACGAGTTTTATGATCCGTCGCGGAAACAGACCTACAGCTATTCGATGGTGGGTAAGGATCTCGCCGACGGCACCTGGTACGGCGGAACTCCGCTGTGGGTGCTGGCCGAGCAGCAGGGGATGCGATCCGCATCCTTCTTCTGGGTCGGTTCCGAGGCCGACGTTCAGGGAGTTCGACCCAGCTACTATCTGAGGTTTGATGGGAAATTCCCCAGCGGAAAACGGGTTGAGCAAGCGCTGGCGTGGCTCCATCTTCCACCGGAGCAGCGTCCGCACATGATCACTCTATACTTCTCCGACACCGACTCTGCCGGACACCGCTATGGGCCCGACAGTCCGCAGGTTGCCGATGCCGTTCGCGAACTCGACGGCGAAATCGGGAAGTTGGAGAACGGCATCAAGGAATCCAAGCTGCCGGTCGATTTGATCGTGCTGGCCGATCACGGGATGGTGGCACTAAAAGGTGAGCCGATCTACCTTGATCATTTTGGATTGGACACCTCTCACTTTGCCCTCGTCGTGGGCTCAGCACTGTATCCAAAGTCCGAGGACGATGCGCAAAAGGCGTATGAAGCGATGCGCGGGAAGAGCGACAAGTTTACCGTCTACCGACGCGCTCAGGTGCCCGGATATCTTCACTTCGACAGCAATCCGCGAGAGGGCGATCCGGTTATCGTGGCGGACGGGCCTTATTACATCAACGCAACTGCGGATCCCAACAGTCGCGGAGCGCCCGTGGGCATGCACGGTTTCGACGTGACCCGCATGCCTGAAATGAAAGCCCTATTCGTCGCTGTCGGGCCCGATATTCGTCCTGGAGTCGCTCTGGAGCCATTTGAGAATGTGGACGTCTATCCGCTGATCGCCAAGATTCTGGGCCTGGACATAACGAACCTCAAGACCGGTCCAATCGATGGCAAACTCGGCGCCCTCGGGGGAATCCTCAAAACAAAGTGAGTGCCGGCTCACTGAAACATCCAGTGTGGCAATAGCTCCAACTTCCCGTAGCCTCCTACTACCCGCAGAAACCGCATCCGCCAAACGAAGGGGCTACTGTAAACGCAACAATCGCAAGGAAAAATGGATACAGAATCCCGGAGAAACTTCCAGAAAGGCATATTCCGCGTTCGAAAATGCATCTATAATTTCGGAAGTATTTCTTTTTGTGGGATTTAACCCTTCCTGGAAGTTTGGCCGACATGGCAGCGAAGTTGCTGATTAAGGATAAGCGGGACCAATCCGTTAAGCCTCTCCAGCCCCCAAGGGGTGCGGGGCCAGAGCCGAAGTCCATGAATCGGGAAAGCCAAGCTCGTTTTGTCGCGGTCCTGTTGGCCCTGCTAACCGTGGCGGCGGTCGTATTTGCGGGCTTCAACTTTCAGAAGGAACGCGAGTCTGCGGTGCCCGATGATGGGGTGTGGTGGGTCGAGCACAATCGCCACCTGGTTGCCGACCGGGTCGACCCTAATGGACCCGGCGCCAAGGCTGGCATCAAACCAGACGACCAGCTAGTTTCCGTCAATGGACAGGAGATCAACAACACTCCGGGGTTAGTGCGCCAGCTCTATCGCACTGGAGTTTGGTCGAAGGCCTCTTACTCGTTGAGCCGGCAGTCGGTGACACTGGACTCGCAGGTGATCCTGGCTCCCGCCGACCGTTCGCTGAACAATTGGCTCCGACTGATTGCCGCGATTTACCTGGGGATCGGCGTCTATGTGCTGCTACGCCGATGGACCGCGCCTGGTTCGACGCATTTTTACATCTTCTGCCTGGTTTCGTTCATTGCGTATTCGTTCAAGTACACCGGCAAACTGAACGACTTTGACTGGACGATTTACTGGTGCAACATCGTTGCCTGGGTCTTGCAACCGGCATTGTTTCTGCACTTTGTTCTGACCTTTCCCGAGAAGCGGAATTTTGTGCGCCAGCGGCCATGGCTGTTGAGTGTGGCGTACCTTCCCGGCGCGATTTTGTTGGGCCGGCACATCATGGCTCTGAGGCTGGCCGAGGCCAGCGGCCATCTGCGCTGGAACATGGACCGGCAGGAAATGGCCTGCGGTGCCGCGTTATTCATCGCGGCAGCCGCGGTTTTGTGGCATAGCTACCTCAATGCCGGTACGACGATCTTGCGCCAGCAACTGAAGTGGGTGACGCGCGGCACTGTTCTCGCCATCGTTCCCTACACCCTGTTCTATGTTGTGCCCTATCTGATGGGTTGGCTGCCCGGCACGGGCATGAAGTTATCGGTCTTGTCGTTGGGCTTGCTGCCGCTGACCTTCGGCTATGCCATTTTCCGCTACCGCTTGATGGACGTTGATCTCATCTTCAAGCGTGGCGTTGTCTATACGCTTGCCGGGGCGACGGTCGCGGGCTTGTACTTCGCCCTCGTGGCGGGCGTGGCCTGGATCGTGCAGATGCAGAAACCGGCCAGTGGCGCGGTCGGGTTGATCCTCGCCATGGTGGTTACGGCGCTCCTGTTTGACCCGGTGCGCAACTGGATTCAGGATCGCGTCGACCAGTTCTTCTACCGCACGCGCTATGACTACCGGCGCACTCTGATCGAATTCGGCCGCGAACTGAGTTCGGAAACCGATTTGAACGCGCTGCTGACGTCGGTCATGGACCGCCTGTCGCGAACGCTTGGCGTTGACCGTCTGGCCATCTTCCTCAACAGTGGCGACGAGCCGGAACTGTTTTCACTTTCCAAATCGTCAGGGCTGACTCCACCGGCAAGGCTTGATCTCAGCTTCCTGAGCGTGCCGAGACCAGAGCCGGCTGGACACTTGTTCTTTGAGAACACGCACCAGGTTCCACGCGAAACGGCGGCGGCGCAGGAAACGATCGCACGCCTCGACCTGAACTACTACATCCCGTGCCGAGCCCAGCAGAAGACGATTGCGGTGCTGGGTTTGGGAAAGACCACAAAGGGTGACTTCCTCTCCAGCGAAGACGTCGAGTTACTCGAGACCCTGGGCGGCTACCTGGGCATCGCTATCCAGAACGGACGCCTCTATGCGTCGCTACAGCAGAAGGTGCAGGAGTACGAGCGGCTGAAAGACTTCAATGAGAACATCGTCGAGTCGATCAACGTGGGCGTTATGGCGCTCGACATGGAAGACCGCATCGAAAGCTGGAACGCCCAGATGGAAGTCATGTACGCCATGCCGCGCTGGCAGACTCTCACCCAGCCGCTGCGGACCATTTTCCCGGCGGAGTTCGTGGAAGAGTTTTACCGGGTGCGGCAGAACGCCGGCATCAACAACCTGTACAAGTTCCGCTTGAAGACCCCGGCAGGAGAGATGCGCACGGTGAATGTGGCCATTGCGCCGCTGGTGACCCGGAGTTTCCAGATCGTCGGGCGGTTGATCATCATGGATGACATCACCGAGCGCATTGAACTTGAAGGCCAACTTTCCCAGGCCGACAAGCTCACGTCGATCGGGCTGCTGGCCGCCGGCGTGGCGCACGAAGTGAATACGCCGCTGGCCGTGATTTCCTCCTACACGCAGATGCTGGCCAAGCAACTGCAGGGCGATCCGCAGAAGTCGGGGCTGCTGGAAAAGATTACCCGGCAGACTTTCCGGGCGTCGGAAATCGTCAACAACCTGCTGAATTTTTCGCGTACCAGCGGCACCGAGTTCGCCGACGTCAACGTCAACAAGGTCATCACCGACACGCTGGCCCTGCTCGAGCACCAGTTCAAGACTGCCAAGGTTCAGGTGCGATCCGAGTTGACGCCGTCAATTTCTGCGATCCAGGGCAATCCCGGCAGGCTGCAGCAAGTCTTCCTGAACCTGTTTCTCAACGCCAAGGACGCGATGCCGGGCGGCGGTACGTTGAGCGTGGCCTCCGGCAACGGCGAAATGGTCAGCGTGCGGGTCTCGGATACCGGTTCGGGCATTGCGCCGGAGCATATTCAGCGCATCTACGATCCGTTCTTCACCACCAAGACGACGGCCAAAGAAGGTCAAAACCGCGGGACGGGGCTCGGCCTATCCGTCACCTACGGCATCATTCAGGAACACGCGGGCAAGATTCGCGTGGAGAGTACGCCCGGGGCGGGCACCACGTTTGCCCTGGATTTTCCGTTAGCCAGGAAGGCAGTGCATGTCTGAGGCAGTCATCATTTCGCGGGCTGCGGTGAATGGAAACGTGTCGCACGCGGGTTCGGTGCTCATCATTGACGATGAGGGCGAGATTCGCGAATCCCTTCAAACCCTGCTCGAAATGGAAGGCTTCGCCGTCGAGACAGCGGCCAGCGGGGAAGACGGGCTGGCGCAGATCGGCGATCGCGCGTTTGATCTGGTACTGCTTGACCTGGCTCTTCCCGGCCGCGATGGCATGGAGATTCTCTCCGAGATCCGCTCCCACGACGCGCGCCTGCCCGTCATCATGATTACCGCCTACGGAACGGTTGAAAACGCGGTACGCGCGATGCAATCCGGCGCCACCAATTTTGTTCAGAAGCCTTGGGACAACGAGAAACTGCTGGCCGATGTGCGCGCCGCCGTGGGTTGGCGGCGCGCCGAAGAAGAGAATGTCCAGCTCAAGCGCGCTCTCAAACAGCGCTATAACTTCGAAAACATCGTGGGCAAGAGCGAGCCCATGCTGAAGATTTTCGACCTGGTGGCGCAGGTCGCCAACAGCCGGTCGACCGTGCTGCTGCAGGGCGAGAGTGGTACCGGGAAAGAAGTCATCGCCAAGGCGATTCACCTGAACTCCCCGCGGCGCGACAAGCCCTTCGTCCCGGTTAATACTGGCTCGATGCCGACGGACCTGCTCGAGTCTACGCTCTTCGGCCACGTTAAGGGGGCTTTTACCAGCGCAGTCGCTTCAAAGAAGGGCCTGTTTGAAGTCGCCGACAAAGGCACACTTTTCCTCGACGAAATCGCCACTATGGGCCTGGAGACGCAGGCCAAAATCCTGCGCGTGTTGCAGGATCGGCGCTTCATGCATCTGGGCGGCATCCAGGAAATTCAGGTCGACGTCCGCATCATCGCCGCCACCAATATCGACTTGCGGCAGATGGTGCGCGAAGGACGCTTTCGCGAAGACCTCTTCTACCGGCTCAACGTCATCACTGTGGAATTGCCGCCGCTACGCCAGCGCAAGGAAGACATTCCGCTGCTGGTCGAATTCTTTCTGAAGAAGTACGCCGAGGAAAACGGGCGTCCCACGCAGCGGGTCACTCCGGAGGCTTTGCGCCCGCTCATGGCCTACTGCTGGCCGGGTAACGTGCGCGAACTGGAAAACGTGATCGAACGCGCCGTGGTGCTTTCGTCCGGGCCGGAGATCAGTATGGACCTGCTGCCCGATTCCATGCTGGGGCGCGGCTCCTCGCTGGCCTTGCACGAACCGCCGCCCGATGCCTCGCTGTTTGAAATCGTTGAAGACGTCGAGCGCCGCGTCATCACCGACATGCTGGAGCGATGCAACTGGAATCAGACCGAAACTGCGGAGCGCTTCCACGTGCCGCTTTCGACCCTGAACCAGAAAATTCGCCGGCTGAATATTGAGATTAAGAAGAAGGGGCGGGGCTAAAAGCTCTTCTCGGCTCCCAGTCACACCCTACGCAACCAGCTCTTTTCCAGTCCCTCATCCCACTGGGCCAATCGAGATTGTCGCGACCCGGTGGCCAACGATTCGGATCAATCGTGACGAGCCCTTGGGTTTCGCCGCCTACGGAATCGCATTACACCGCAACCGCTGAATCCAGCCTATTGCAGGGACTGGCCAAAGGAGTAAACTCTTTGGCGACAAAACGTCTCCCCGAAGAGCACTCTCCGCCCGCTGAGATGCAGCACCCGCGGAGGCGAATGACCCGAATTCCTTCGCACACGCAGAAACCCATGCGAAAGCCTATCGACTTTCGAAGAGCGTTATGCAGAAGGAGTGTCTCCCCTTTGGTCAAGCGCCCACTTCGTGTTCCTGTTCGGAAAACAGAGTCGGAGTAGGGATCATGATTACTCACAACCCCCTCCACGGATCCGGACGAGCGGGTTTCCCGCATCCGGCTCTTGCCTTAGGTAATGACGCCCATGCGGCGCAGAGGATAGGGATGACAGACGGT
>Ga0307476_10000136_pt1 | contig 73918 bp, 70 predicted proteins | sample atmos_gasesECM2C_2_FD_203314 | JGI IMG/M metagenome (GOLD analysis project Ga0307476, IMG submission 203314) | Hardwood forest soil microbial communities from Morgan-Monroe State Forest, Indiana, United States - atmos_gasesECM2C_05 | ecosystem: Environmental > Terrestrial > Soil > Temperate... | reverse complement strand
AATTTGTCGCGGAAACGCCGTTGCCCAAAAATAGCTAGTTTCTTACCTTCCAACGGATGTTGTGGGCGAGTGATGGTGACATGCTCTGGAAGGTCCTGGTGGTGGGTAGTGTGTGGTGGGGTTCTTCCACAACCTACAACGGAGCAGGGAACGAAGTCACTGGGATCTACCCCGCATTTCAAGATGTTGAGATTTCAGGCAACACAATCCGGAGCGTAACGGGGACAGGGATTTTCTTGACCGGAGCCCGCAACGATCGTATCGATAACAATCGGTTCACGGGTTGCGGGACGGTACCTGATGCCGTTCCCATCTACTCTTATTTTGGATCAGAGTCGCGATCTGCTCTTGTGTTGTCGTTCGCCGAGAACATTGCAGTAACCGGAGATGTAACCGCGGCTGACCCGATATGCACAGCCCGGAGGGATGCTGCGTCTAGCAAGATATTGTGGTCTATCAATGATGATCTTCTGCTGATTTCGAACTGGGCAACTTTGTTCCAGACCTATTCACCCCGGTGCTCGCGATGAACCTAAGCTGACTGAAGGAAACGCAGGGATCAAGCTCGGGTCACCAACCCTACGCCGTACAGTATTCATGAGTCTTCGTGGGTTGTCATCTGAACCGCAAAGTAGTTGAATTTGCAGTTTCCCACGAAACTCATAAATCCACGACGGAGCGTAAGGTCGCGCTTGGTTTCCCTTGTCGAACATGGAGCATAGTTCTATCGAGTCTCCGAAAAGGGGGCGGGTGGCGACACTGGATCAAGGTAAAATCGCATCATGAGCAGTTCGTCTAGTCGGGAGCGCTCGTGACCACGTGTCAATATAGTTCCATAATAGAACTAAATTGACAGCCCGCCTCCCTCACGGCCAATGCTCGAGAGTTCGACATAGAACGCGGCGGTCTTGAGGTAGGTGTGCGCGCCATCGCGACACTTCAGGCCTGAATCGATCTCATAGATTCGACGTTATATTCGTCTTTTATTCGCTTATAATATCCCTGCTTCTACATGCTTCACGTTGCGACGACGAGAGTTGAGTATGGTTCTTGAAGTTGATTTTCTCCCTGTGGGCGGCTGCGAGAGAAATGGTGATGCTATCGAATTTTTCAGCCCGATAACGTTGTACCGTGTCGTTCGGCACGAACGCGCAAGACGAACCGAATCCGATAGGTTTCTGTGTCGGAATGCGGGAGGACTTGCCTGTAAAATCAGGTTCGCGACGGGTCGCAAGGAGATGAATTGAAGAGCCTTCGCACGGTCGCCGCTCTCCGAAATCTACGGTCCCAGGCGCTCTGGCGACTATTGGCTGCAGACAAGTCGCCGCTAATACTGGCGATCTTGCAGACGCTGTTGCTCGATAACGAAAAGACTCTCTCAAGCTCCGTTCTAAAGGAACGGCTCATCCGGGAGATCGAGCAATTGCGGGCCAGCGGAGAGGAACTGCCCCGGACGGCTCAGGAGTATATAGCCGACTGGTTGGCCCAGGGGTGGATAACTAGACGCTTTCCTGTTGGCGCGAACGAGGAAGAGTACGAACTGACCACTGACGCGGCCAACGCCATCCGCTTCATCACCACGGTACTCAGACCGCGATTGGCAGCGACAGAGAGTCGCTTGGCAGTGGTCATACAACAGTTGACACAATTAGCGGAGGAAACTGACTCAAACCCTAAGACCCGTTTGGCGGCACTGATGGCCGAACGGCAGCGAATCGACCGCGAGATTCAGTCAGTGCAACGCGGCGGGGTGAAGGCCTTGCCAGACGACCGAGCACTGGAGCGGATACGGGAAATCATTGCTCTTGCTGATGAGTTGACGGGCGACTTCCGCCGGGTTCGGGACGAATTTGACAAGCTGAATCGTCATCTCCGTGAAAGCTTAATGGAAAATGAAGGAAACCGAGGTGATGTGCTCGCTGCCCTCTTTGCGGGTGTCGACCTGATTGGAGAGAGCGATGCCGGAAAAACCTTCGCGGCTTTCTGGCGTCTGCTGATAGACCCTGAGCAATCGGCCGCACTGGAAACCTCCTTAAGCGAGATTGTCGGCCGTCCCTTCGCCCGATCTCTCGAGGGGCGAGAGCGGCGTTTCTTGTTGCGTTTGACCGGGTTTCTTTTAGATGAGGGTAGCAGTGTTCACGATGTTTTACAGAATTTTGCGCGTAGTCTGAAGACCTTCGTGCAAAGCCGTGAGTATCTTGAGCAGCGGCGGCTGCATTCACTCCTGAAAGAGGCGCAGAGGGCTGCCCTGGAAGTGAAGGAACACCTGCGCCCCAATCATACTCTCGAATATTCGCTAATGCTCACGAGCAGCCAAGTTCGATCAGCGTCGCAGTTGGTCATGTACGACCCGTCGCAGCGAATCACCAATCCCGACATGCAGGAAGGGACTTCGTCAGAGATAGGATTGGACATCGTGAGTGAGCTAGTTCGTCAATCGGAAATCGACTTCCGGACACTGAAGCAACACATTCGCGCGCTCCTTGCAAACCAAACACAAGCATCCATTCGACAGTTGCTCGAGAGCTTTCCGGCGGAACAGGGCCTGGGTAGCGTGGTCGGTTACGTGGCACTCGGTGCCAAGCATGGCGAGATAACAGGGGATACGGAAATGGTATGTTGGGAGGGAGATGATGAGGTCATTCGTCGCGCTCGTGTCCCTACAATCTATTTTCTGAGGGAACGCTATATTGAACTCACCGATTAAAATCACGACTGTAGATGTAGCCAACCTTGCTACCAGCGGCGAAGGTCATGAGGCCCTGTTTACAAATGACCAGGGAAACCTTCCACTGGAAGCACGAAGAGTCCTAGTGCAGGTGCTCCTCGGCCCCGCCATCGATGCGCGCCGACAAACCAAGTTGTGGCCTATCTTGCTGCGATATGAGTCGATCATTCGGTCTCGCCTTCATGAGCTGTTCCTAGAATTGGTAATTGATCGGGACCAGGAGGTTGCATTCACGCGCCAGATACTGTCGGACGAACTTGATGTTCCTGTCTTGCTCCGCAGGGCCCCATTGACCTTTCTGGATTCAGTACTGCTGCTCTTCCTACGGCAACGTCTGACACAATCCGATGCTCAAGGAGAACGTGCGGTGCTTGCCATTGACGAAATGGTAGAGCATTTAACCATCTTTGAGTGTCAGGGCAATGTCGATCGCGCCAAGTTTGAGCGACAAGTTGACAGTGCAATTGAGAAGGCGAAAAGACATAGCCTCCTTCAGAAAATCCGCGGCAGCGAGGACCGCTACGAAGTATCACCCACGCTAAAGCTTCTATTTCCCGCCGAAGAGGTGCAAGCACTAACTGGTATCTACGCGAACCTGGCAGGTACTGCGTCCCGAGCGAACTCCAATGACGAAGAGCTACTTGGCGGCAGGGATGATGAGGAAGACTCGTAATGGAAGCGAATTCCAATGAGGCTTTCCTCGCTGAGCCGGAAGGCGCGTTAGACCAATTTCGTCTGGTCCGAATCCAGACATACAATTGGGGCACCTTCTCTGGCATCTCCGACTTTCCCATCGCAGAGGCGGGATTTCTTTTCGTCGGGCCATCTGGATCAGGAAAGTCCACCATTCTTGATGCACATGCAGCACTCTTGACCCCACCTCGGTGGGTTGATTTCAACGTTGCCGCTCGCGAGGCAGAGCGCCATGGAAAAGATCGCAGTGTGGTGACCTACGTGCGAGGAGCATGGGCTCAACAAACGGGAGACAGCGGAGAATATGTATCACAATACCTTCGACGGGATACAACCTGGTCAGCGATCGCAGAGACATATCGCAACCGGCAGGGGAAATATGTCGTCCTTGGACAGCTGCTGTGGATTCGTGGTAAATCGACTGCAACCACTGATGTGAAAAAGGCCTATTTGATTCTGGAGCGCAGATTTGACATTCGCGAGTTCGATTTCTTTCCGAAAAGCGATTTCGAAGTACGGAAAATTCGTCCCTCTCTGCCTGATGCCTTCGTGCGGGATGAATTCAGTACATATCAGGAACGGTTCCGGCGGCTGCTCGGTATTGACAACGAGATGGCTCTGCGGTTGTTGCATAAGACTCAGTCAGCAAAGAACCTTGGAGACCTCAATATCTTCCTCCGAGACTTCATGCTCGATGTACCACAAACATTCGAGATCGCCGAGAGGCTAGTGGCAGAATTCGGCGAACTGAACGCGGCCCATCAGGCCGTAGTCGCTGCCCGGCAGCAGATTGAGACGCTTGCACCCGCACGCGCTGAGTTCAATGAGTTAAAGCAGAAGAAGAACATATTGTTGGAGCTTGACTGTATCTTAAACGGAGTCGACCCTTATCGAGAACAGCACCGCGAGGTTCTGTTGAAAGCGCGATTGAGTGAACTTGAAGTCGAACTCGAAGGCGCCGGCCAAGAGGTGCAGCGCCTAGCAGCTATCGTGGACCAGGAGTTTGCAAAGCTCGGTCAGCTTCAAGATCGTCTCCACGGCATGGGTGGTGGTCTCATCGAGCAGTTGCAAAAGCAACTTGAAGATGCTGAAGGCGACAAAGGCGATCGTCTCCTAAAGCGCGACCGGGCAGCCGATGCCTGCAAGGGAATGGAGTGGCTTCTACCGGATAGCCCGCAGGCGTTTGCGCAACTCACGGATGACGCCCGGCAAAGAATTCTTCAAGCAGAGGAATTCAGCGAAGACCTAGAAGGCCGAAAGGATGAGCTTAAAAATCAACAACGAGAAAAAACCGAAGCCTTTCAGAAGGCCAGAAAAGAAATCGAGGCGATGGAACGGCAACCGTCCAACATCCCTTCCCGGATGCTTGATCTCCGGCAGGCGCTCGCTACGGCTATTGGGATTGCCGCGGAAAAATTGCCTTTCGCAGGGGAGTTGCTCGAAGTCCGGGAAGACGAGCGCAAATGGCAGGGCGCAATCGAGCGCGTTCTCCATGGCTTCGCACTATCGCTGCTCGTAGACGACAGGCATTACTCAGCCGTCTCGGCTTACCTGAACGACAAGTATATCGGCGAGCGGCTGGTCTATCTTCGAGTGCTTGCACAGCCACCATCGGGGCAGAAGAACCTCTCGCCAAACTCGCTGTTTCGCAAAGTGAATCTGGCGCCAGGCAACTACGCTGGGTGGATTCGTGAAGAGCTACGGTCACGATTTGATTACGAATGCGCGGAAACTGTGCATGCATTCCGCAATGCGCCGCGAGCGATCACGGTGCAGGGACAGGCGAAACATGGTTCCACCCGGCACGAAAAAGATGATCGCTTTCGAGTTGATGATCGTGCCCGCTGGGTTTTGGGATTCGACAATAAGAGCAAGCTTGAGCTGTACAGGCAACAGGCATTTGCATTGGCAACAGAGATAGAGTTGCTGCGCAAGAAACTCGAGGCGGCCAAGAGGGAGGAGAGCAGGCAACGCGACCAGATGCTTTACAGCCAAACCCTGGCCAATCTTACCTGGTCCGATATCGATGTTGCTTCTATTCTGGGGAAGATAAGCAGCCTCGATGAGCGGATCAGAGCTGAGAAGGCATCTAGGCCAGATCTGGCCCGGCTGGACAAAGATGTTGAAGCCCAGAATATTTTGTATAAATCCGCAGTTAAGAAAAAAAACGACGCTGCAGGAGTGGTTTCCATAAAAACTAAAGAAATCGAAAGCAATAAGAAACGTCTCGCAGACCTTTCGGGCGATCTTCTTTCTGTCGTACTCTCCGATTTGCAAACGAGCAAGCTCGGCGAAAGATTTTCTCTAGTTGGCCGGCCCATCACGTTGGAATCTCTCGACCAGGTAACCGCGCAGGTCGAAAGAGCTTTAAATGAAGACAAGAACAGGCTTGGGATAGAGGTGGAAAATTTTAAGAACTCGATTGAGAGGCGTTTCGCGGATTTTAACAGGAACTGGCCGGCAGAAGGCGGCGGCCTCGATGCGAGGCTGGAAAGTGCAGAAGATTTCTTTGCTAAGCTTTGCCGGCTGGAAACGGATGGACTTCCTCGATTCGAAGAACGCTTTCTCACACTCTTGCGCGAGCAGAGCGACCAAAATCTCACGTTGCTCTCGGCCCGGCTCGACCAGGAGCGCAAGGCAATTCTCGATCGGCTGGAGTTGGTCAATGAGAGCCTACTGACCGCTGCGTTCAACCAGGGAACCCACCTTGTGATCGAGCCTCTGGATAGAACGCTTGAGGACGTGAGACTGTTCAAGGCGAGCCTAAAGGAAGCTCTCAGCCATTCCTTCAGCAATGAGCCCGCCATGGCGGAGCAGCGATTTGGAGTATTGAGTGCTTTGGTCAGAAAGATTGCCAGCCAGGAAACCTCAGATAAGAACTGGCGGTCATTGGTTCTGGATGTTCGTCAGCATGTGGAGTTCGTAGCCAGAGAACTTGACTCTTATAACATTGAAGTTGAGATTTACCGTAGCGGTGCAGGAAAGTCAGGAGGTCAACGCCAAAAATTGGCGGCTACTTGTTTGGCAGCTGCCCTACGTTATCAGCTTGGCGGCCAGGACAGGGCGCTACCAAGCTTTTCCACCGTGGTTCTCGATGAGGCATTCGACAAAGCCGATGCGGAATTCACAACGATGGCTATGAACATCTTCAAGACCTTTGGTTTCCAGATGATTGTAGCAACACCTCTGAAGTCGGTGATGACCTTGGAGCCCTTCATCGGGGGAGCGTGTTTTGTGCATATTCGAGACCGCAAGAACTCGGTGTCCATGATGATTGAGTACGATACCGAGCAGCAGCGATTGAAGTTACCGGTCCACGTCAATGAGCCGCAAAAGACTACGATTTCCTGACGACATCCGAGAATCCCTGACACGTCGGTTCAATAACCAACATCGGAATTGGCTGAACCAGAATGGCCGGTGGCCTCTCGTGATGGCACTAGGCTCACCAACTGAAAACGACGTTGAGGAAGATGTTGGAAGTATTCGAGCCTGGGCAAATGCCTGGTCTGACTGGCGTGGTATCGGTGAAATTGCTTGGAAGGACCGCCAGTGGCCTCGGCTCGGGCGCCAGCGTATTCCCGTGAGTTTCAGGCTGGCATCGTCCGAGCAAGTAGCGACAGTAGTTGGCCAGCAAGTGCGATGGGCTCTTGCCCGCGAGCGCCATGGACGATTGATTACTCAGTGGCCGATACTAGCCGGGAATTCCGTGCTTCGACGGCACTTTGATGTCCTCGCTGACTACAGCGGCACCGAATTCGAAAGGCTCTGGTCGTTGATGTTATGGCTCGAACGCAACCCCAGATCGGGCATGTACCTTCGGCAGCTGCCAGTCGAAGGGTTAGACACCAAATGGATAGAGGGACGTAAAGGCCTCGTAACTGAACTAGTCTGCGCAATCAGAGGCGAATTCAAGGAGCGCGACTTCTTCGCAGCGTGTGGCCTTCAGGGTCCTCGACACCGAATTAGGGTGAGGCTCCTATGCCCCAGTTTACGTAAGTCTGTTGGAGGACTGGAAGATCTCGAAGCCCCTCTTGAAGAGATTGGTGCCCTTCCGCTGGCTCCTGCCGCCGCCATTATTGTGGAGAACCTCGAGACCGGTCTAGCCTTGCCGGACCTTCCCGGGGTCGTGGCTTTGATGAAGCTCGGCCTTGCAGTTGGTGTTCTCGATCTTGTTCCATGGCTGCAAGGAATCGTTGCCGTGTACTGGGGCGACATTGACACGCACGGATATGCCATTTTGGCCCATGCGCGTCGGGCTATACCAAGTCTGGCATCAATCTTGATGGATAAAGAGACACTTTTCAACTATCGGAAACTGTGGGTCGAGGAACCTGTGCAGAATGAGAACGCGGAGTTGTCACTTTTGAACAACCATGAACGCATGGTATACGAGGGACTTCGCAGCCACGCTTGGGGAAGGAACATCCGTTTGGAGCAGGAACGAATTCCTTGGCCGTGCGCTCTCGAAATCGTAAAAGGGGCAATCTCCGCAAGTCTTCGGTGAGATTCTCAGTATATCCGCCTTCCTTGTCAGACCAGGCGCTTCCGTATCCCTTCGTACTGCGACCGAGCTCTTTCAGCGCAGCACATATTCCTTTGCGTTATCCTGTAGTCTGTCCGGCAGGAGGGAGTTTTGGATGCACCCTTGGCGCGAAACGTCAAAGGAGGTCCCCGTTTCGAGACACGCAGACGATCCACAAAGTTTTCGTTCCAATAACTCCTGACGAAGACTAACAGCGCGAAGTAATCCCACGGTAAGATTTTGCAGACTACCCGGAAGTTGATGCTCCGCTTGGCACAAAACGGCGCTTTAGAAAGCCTGAAATGGACGCGGGCTTCGCCTTTGTTCTCATTGCAGAATCTTCGCCTGGCAAGCTATGTGATGTCCCGACACTTGCTTGCACGTTCGACCATTCACGAGGAGAATGTCGCTGTCCTTCGTTCATCCTCCAGGCGCGTTCCAAGCGTCAGCAGAAAGGAACTTCCTCATATGAAACTCCTGAAATTCCGGTTCGTCTTCGTATGCGTATTCCTGCTTGCTTCCTTCGCCACCGCAATCGCAGACCAAGCGAGCGGTCCGCCGCAGCTCATCGAACGCGATGTAATCTTCGGCAACCCGGAGATTGCGGCCGCCCAGCTTTCTCCCGATGGAAACTACATCGCTTTTCTGAAGCCCTGGAAAGACACTCGAAATGTATATGTAAAGGCCGTGGATGCGCCCTTCAGCGCGGCGCGTCTCCTCACCACGGAGACCAAGCGGCCGGTCGCCGGATATTTCTGGACGCGAGACAGCAAGTACATCCTCTACGCCAAGGACAACGACGGCGATGAGAACTTTAATGTGTATGCCGTAGATCCTTCCGCCAAACCCGCCGCCGGCGCGGACGCACCTCCTTCTCGCGATCTGACCGGCCTGAAGGGTGTGCGCGTGCAGATATATGAGGTTCCGAAGAGCGATCCGGATGTGGTCTACATCGGCCTGAATGATCGCGACAAGGCTTGGCATGATCTTTACCGCCTGAAAATTTCCACGGGAACAAAAGAACTGGTCCGCAAAAACACCGAGCGCATTACCGGGTGGGTGTTCGACCTCAAGGGACAGTTGCGCATGGCGACGCGCAGCGCAGAAAATGGCGACACCGAGGTGCTTCGGGTCGATGCCGATGCATTCACCAAGGTTTATTCCTGCTCGGTGTTTGAGTCATGCAATCCTCTGCAATTTCAGCCGGGAGACCAGCGCCTCTACATGGAAACCAACAAGGACGCCGATCTGACCGCGCTGGAATTGTTGGATCCGCAGACCGGCAAAACCGAGATGGTGGAATCAGACCCGCTGGGCAAAGTCGATTTCGGCGGAGCGCTGTTCTCCGAAGCGACCGATGAACTCGTGGAAACCTGGTACATCGCTGCCCGCGTCAAGACCTACTACCAGAACAAAGCATTCGGCGATGATGTGCATTGGATTGAACACAAGTTTCCCGACCATGAAATCCTCGTCGTCTCACGCACTAAGGACGAGCAGCTGTGGCTGGTAACTGCAGTTAGCGACACAGAGCCGGGCGAGACGATGCTCTTCGACCGCAAGGCGCACCTGCTGACGCCGCAATACAAAGTCCGCGAGAAACTCCCACGCGCAGACTTGGCCCAGATGAAGCCGGTCACCTACAAGTCATCCGACGGACTGGAGATTCCCGCTTACCTTACACTTCCGAAGGGAGTTCCGGCAAAGAACCTGCCTACTCTAATGCTTCCACACGGCGGTCCGTGGGGACGCGACCAGTGGGGCTACAACCCGTTAGCGCAGTTCTTCGCGAATCGAGGCTACGCCGTGCTTCAGCCCAACTTCCGTGGATCGACGGGATACGGCAGGAAGTTTCTCGACGCGGGCAACCTGCAGTGGGGCCGCAAAATGCAAGACGATGTGACCTGGGGCGCGAAATACCTGATTGCCCAAGGCATTGCCGATCCCAAACGTGTTGGCGTTATCGGAGGTTCGTATGGCGGCTACGCCACATTGGCGGGAGTGGCCTTCACTCCTGATCTATACGCGGCGGCGGTCGACATCGTGGGGCCCTCGAATCTGATTACCTTGCTGGATTCGATTCCGCCGTATTGGGAGTCCATCCGCAAGATGTTCTACCAACGCATGGGCGACCCGAGTACTCCAGAAGGGAAAAAACAGCTGATGGAAGAGTCTCCCTTGAATTCCGCCGACAAGATCAAGACTCCTCTGCTCGTGGCACAGGGAGCCAATGATCCGCGCGTGAACCGGCGCGAGGCGGAACAGATCGTGATTGCGTTACGCGACCGTGGCTTTCCGGTGGAGTATATCCTCGCTCCCGACGAGGGTCATGGCTTTGCCCGGCCGGTCAACAATCTGGCGCTGTTCATGGCGTCAGAAAAGTTCTTTGCGCTGCACTTGGGAGGAAGGTATCAAGAAGGCGGCACGCCCGAGGAAGTTGCGCGCCTCAAGGAAATCACGGTGGACCCGAAGACAGTCGTCCTTGCCAAGAAGATCGATGCCGGGACAATCGGTGCACCAAAGCCGGCCACAGATCTGCAGGCGGGGACATACAACTATCAGGTGAAGATCGAGCTGGGTGGCCAGCAGATGAACATGAAGCTCTCCACCGCCATTCAGGACGGTGCTGGCTCCTGGACGGCAACCGATCAGATGGACACCCCACAAGGCGCCGCGACCGACACGGCAATGCTGGAGAAAGGGAGCCTGCTTCTGCTCAAGAGAAGTCTCAAGCAAGGGCCGGTCGCCATCGATCTCGACTTTACCGGGAACAAGGCCGCAGGCAAGATGAGAATGAACGGGCAAGACAAGCCGATCGCGGTGGACCTGGGCGGTCCTCTCTTTGCGGACGCTGCCGGTTCGGATCAGGTCATCGCCTGCCTGCCGCTGGCGGAGGGCTACAACACAACCTTCCGCAACTTCGATGTACAGACGCAGAAGGTGAAATTGTTGCAACTGACGGTCGCCGGCACGGAAGAAGTTAAAGTGCCTGCCGGCACGTTCAATGCGCTTCGAGTGGAGATCTCTTCCGCGGATGGAGGCTCGGACAAAAGGACTCTTTGGATTGCTGGGGAAACTCGCAAAGTAGTGAAGGTCACCGCGGTTCTGGCTTCCATGGGCGGAGCCGTCATGACTCAGGAACTCATGCAGTAACAAAGTTGCGGCGTCTGGCCGCATGTTGCGCTGCAATTCTGGTCTTTGTCCGCTTGGTCAGCATCGGAGCGCTAGTACTCCGCCACTTTTTGGCAAGGAGTTCGGGATTCGGGCACGGCTCACCACCTCGACCTTAAGATCAAAGTTCACTCAATGGCGATTTTCGTTCGCGAGTGCAGGATCCTTACTCCGGACGGGCAAACAGGAAGTTGGCCAAGCACTGCACCTGGCCGATCGGGCTAGAGCCTGAGATTTTGCTTTACCCTTGATTCTCTCCCGCGCTGCGAGCGTCCGGGGATGTCCCGAGCCAAGAGGCCGAGCCAGTTTGAATCCTCAACATGGATCAGGCCCCAAATTTGGAAACAATGTCAGAGACGTGGTTACGCCGGCACTCGCTGAATGATCCCTTGGTCTGGGGCACCCATTCTGGGGCACCCATAAGAAAATAACTGGCAGACTCGAGCAGGAATGACGTGAGTTTGTAGGGTTGAAGCGCATGGTTGAAAAATCAACACCTTGGCCAATTTTCTTTGTTTCGGGACCAGCGGGTCGGAGGTTCAAATCCTCTCTCCCCGACCATTACTAATCAACTTACAATTTTGTAAATCCTCCAAACTGAGCCCCTGGTGCGGCTTTTATGGGTGCCCCAACTTAAGTTTCGATTTCACTGAAGGTTAAGCCCGCTCGACCATCGACAAGTGGGGCACCCAATTGAGCACCCGTAAGAATTTCGTTCTTCTGGAATTTCGGGATACTCAGTAAAAATACGGGTTTCGCGATCGTCCGGCGTCTGCTTTTCGGCTGATTGACCCCTTGGCCATGCGCCAGGGGATCACATGACATATGCTTGCCAGCCCAATGCGGCCAGAGCTTTACGCCCCGCAATCACGACCTTTGGGTACGCTACCAAAAGGTCGCCTGCTGCATGCATCTGCCCTTATGTTCTTCACTGCCGCACATCCAGTGCGACTTCGAAAGGAGTGATCCAAGAAACGACCCGTGCACGGCAACGCGCGTTGGCTTAGTTCATCGACAGTTTTTTCTACGCTTTCTACGGGAAAATTTAAGACCGTGAAAGTGGCCGGTTGGTGATTCGCCTTAGGGTACATCAGCGCTTTCGTGCCGCCAGAAAGTGGTACAACCAGGGTGCCTTCCGGACCGCTGGAAAGTTCGCGCCCGAGGGTCTTACCACAGAATTCTTTTGCCTTCTGGATATCGTTCACCGAAAAACTGCTGAATGCCTTGCTAGTGTTGAGCATGGTGAACTCCTGAGCTTCTTCGTTTTCTGGTTTCGATGCGCAAATCTGCAACTCTTTGAAAGGACTAACGATGGGGCAACCAGTTGTGCATTTCGAGGTCATCGGGGAGGATCCGGCGAAGCTACGGAGCTACTACAGCGATCTATTCGGATGGGAGTTCGACACAAGCTCCCCGCTTTCTGAGGCTGTTTCCCAGAGTGGAAATTACGGCTTTGTGAACCGCAACACGACCAGCGACGGGACGGGCATTCCCGGCGGCGTAGGCGGAGGCACAGGCTATCGGAGCCACAAAATCTTTTACGTCGGCGTTCCCGATGTCGAGGCTGCGTTCGAAAAGGCCGTGAGCCTGGGAAGGAAGCGCGTGATGGGACCCGAAAGGAAACCTGGGGGAGGCCTGGTCGGCCACCTCAGGGGTCCTGAAGGCAACTTGATTGGCGTCGCCGGACCGAAGTAGACGCGCCGTTCATCAGGACTTAAAGTCGCCGCAGTTCGACTAACTAGCGTCCTTCGGCCCTTTTGGCATTGGTTTCAGTCTCAAAGTGCAGCCAGGCATCTCGCATCCCATCAACTCCTACCAGGAAAACAGCCTGAACCCGAGATCGTGTGCGACAACCTGCACTAGAGGTGACACCCGTTCACTCAGAAGTTAGAGCTGCTGCCCCTTCGCCGTGCCTCGCCGAGGCCGCCGGACCGCTCTGACCTTTCCGGTCTTTTCTCCTCCGCAGAAGAACTTATCGACGCCGTCAGACTCAAGCCCTGAAACGTGAACTCCCTGGGGCATGTCGAGGCTTTCCAGCACTTCACCGGTTCGAGGGTCGACTCGCCTCAAATCGCTCTCGTCACCTTCCCAGGTGGCGTGCCAAAGCTCTCCATCGACCCAGGTGACCCCAGTGACGAAGCGGTTGGACTCGATGGTGCGAAGAATCGTTCCTGTCTCGGGATCGATTTGATGAATCTTCCGGCTCCGGTACTGCCCGACCCAGAGCGTGCCCTCCGCCCACGCTAGCCCCGAGTCCGCGCCACCGCCGGGCGCTGGGATCGTGGCGAGCACTTGGCCGGTGTTCGGATCGACCTTCTGGATGCGATCCTCGGCGATTTGAAACAGGTTTTGGCCGTCGAAGGCCGTTCCTGCATGCGCCGCGACATCTATCGAGCGCATCATCTTTCCGTTCGCAGGATCGAAGGCATTCAGTTTGTCGCCAGATGCAAACCAGATGTGCTGACCGTCATAGCTAACTCCGTGCACGCGGTCAGCTCCCGGGAAAGGGCCATACTCTTGGACGATTTCAGCGTTCGATCGTTTCATGCTTTCACCTTAACCAATTGGCAGAGAAGCGGGGAGTAACAAAATCGTCGTGAATCCCGGCACAGGAGGAGTGATCCAACGACGGGCTCGAGCTTGACCAAACGACTGCACCTTACCACCTGCCGCGAGAGAGTCAAGAGCCCTCTGCACAGAGCGCTGGCTGGCCCCAAGTGCAAGCGCCAGGGCTGAACTCGACCATGACTCACCGTCCGTGAGGAACGCCAGGACATCACCATGTCCCTCTTCGACGGGCCGGGCCAGCACGACGACTTCGCGTCCACGCTGCGGAACGAGTGCAAAGCCTCGCTTCGTCGCGCTGATGTCGACCAGCCGCCGAAGCATCCTGCGAAGCCGCCCTATCTCGACTCGCAACCGCGCTCGATGCGATTCATCGGTGAACCTTGCACCGAACGCCCGAGCAAGCAGCACATTTCTCGCCACGTCTCCAGGCCAGGCTTCTCCCAGTGCGCGTGCGAGCGCAAATAACACCGGACGTCTTGCAAGAGAAACAACCGTGTTCGCGTGGCGCACGGCATTGCGACAGGCGTCCACGACGAGCGCCTTCGACGCCAGCAACGCTTCAACGTCTTCGAGCAGCAGGAGATGCTCGTCGCCACGAGCAAGCAGGCGTGCCGCAGGCATGTTCAACATTCGGGATGCGCTTTCGACCTCTGCCGTGAGGGCAGGGATACGTGCCTCGCGTGCGTTGCTCTCAGCCCGCGACAGCGCGTCTCGCGCTTCTTTCGTCCGGAGGCGCCGCATCGCTATTCCGGCAACCACAAGGGAGTGCACAGTCCTCCATGCTGGCGGGAACGGACTCGGATCAAGATCGGCCAGCGTGCGTTCCGCCTCGTCCAGATGTCCGATCAGGACCAAACGTCGGACCTCAAGGTATCGCGCATACGCCGCATTCAATCGGTCGCCGTGCGCTTCGAGGGTTACACGCGCGGCGTCGAGTGTTTTCGGCGGCCAGCCCAGGTCACGCGAGGCGAGTGCGATTTCGGCCTCGGCTACGACGCACCTTGCGCGGGCCACGGCTTCTTTCGGGCCAAAGGCGCGCGCAGCACTCCGCAGGAGTTCCTTCGCTCGCGCGAAATCGCCGAGCTGCGCCATCGCGATGCCGCGAAGCGCAAGCGCTGGCGCATCGCCGCGCAGCGCCACTCGCTTCAACGCTCCGAGCGGATCGCCCGCCGCCAGTGCACGTGCTGCTGCGGTGATCAGCGAGTCCATCGGAATCCCGCCACACTTGTCACTCCCACCGCTTCGGTGCTCCGCGCTAAATATAGCGCATGGCAACCAAACACCAAGTCACAACAAGAATGGAACGAAAGGAAACAACGACAATGACCACACACAAGACCGGAACACGCGAACAGTGGTTGAAAGAGCGGCTCGAACTACTGAAAGAGGAAAAGGAACTCACACGGCGCAGCGACGAATTGGCGCGCCAGCGGCAGGATCTCCCGTGGGTGCCAATTAATAAGGGGTATCGCTTCGAAACCGATGAAGGAAGCGCCTCGCTGGCAGACCTTTTCCGTGGACACTCGCAGCTCCTCGTCTACCATTTCATGTTCGGACCCGACTACAGGGCGGGCTGTCCGTCCTGCTCGATGATCGCAGATGGCTTCAACGGCTTCGCCATCCATGTGGCGAACCATGACGTCACGCTCACAGCGGTGTCGCGTGCGCCGCTGGCGAAGCTGCAGGCCTACAAACGGCGCATGGCCTGGATCTTCCCTTGGGCATCCTCGTTCGGCGGCAACTTCAACTTCGATTTCAGCGTGGGCCTCACTGAACAGCAACAGCGCGAGGGGACGGTCGAATACAACTACCAGCCGAGCAGCCCCGTCTCGGTCGTGACGTCGTTCCCACAAACCCTCGCCCAGCATGCGGCCATGTGCGGAACCGACGCGCCCACCTACATACGCGAGCGGCCGGGCATGAGCTCGTTCGTGCTGGAGGACGGCGTCGTCTACCACGCCTATTCGACATATGCGCGCGGACTGGACGGCCTCTGGGGCGCGTACCAGTGGCTTGATCGCGCGCCCAAGGGACGCAACGAAGCGGATGGCGCTTGGTGGAGGCGTCACGACGAGTACGGCGAGTGATGAGCGACTAGCGCAGTTTGCAATTCAAATTAGGTACGAATTCGCCTGGGTACATGCACGTTCCTAATTGCGCTTGCACCGCGACAATTGGCAAGCTGGGAGGGTGCCGACGGCGAAACAAAGGCGAGAGAGGCAAATAAGAAAGGTTGTTTCGCAGAAACACTTTCGCAGAAGGAAGGGCGGCATGAATACGATGCAAGAATCAAAAGTAGCCTCGTCCATCTTCATCGGCAGATGGACACCAAAGGTTTTGTTTTCCCTCGGAGAAAGGCCCTACAGGCACGGGCAGTTGCGCCGACGGCTGGGTACCGTTTCACAACGAATGCTCACCAGGACGCTTCGGAATCTCGAATCCGCGGGCTTAATCGCCCGGCGCGTGACGCAATCGAAAGCGATTGCGGTGGAATACTCGTTGACACAACTAGGAAAGACCATCATCGCTCCGCTCGGAGGCATGTGCCGCTGGGCAAAACGCTACCGCAGAAACGTGAGCGCCGAAGTGCGACTTCGAGAAACCGAAGCAGGATGAGGAGAGAATCTTTCGTAGGGACATATGCCCGGGCAAGAAGTACGACATCGAAAAGCAAGAAGTACAACAACATCGAAAGGATGACAGTATGAAAATCGAAAATAAAACGATCTTGATCACCGGCGCGAACCGAGGCATCGGACGAGCGCTGGTTGAGGAGGCGTTAAAGAGAGGAGCGAAGCGCGTGTATGCGGCTACACGCCAGCCCTTTGCACATTCGGATGAGCGCGTCACGCCTTTGACCTTGGACGTGACCAACGCCCTGCAGGTTCAGGGAGCTGTCAGGAGCGTTGAATCTCTCGACATTCTGGTCAACAACGCTGGCGTGGACCTTCACAATGATGTTAGCGATCGCGCTGGGATCGACCGGCACCTCGCAGTCAACTTCTTCGGTACGCACCGCGTGACCCAGGCGTTCCTGCCGTTGCTAGTTCGGTCTCAGGGAGCCATCGTCAACGTCCTGTCGTTGGCGGCGTTGGCAAGCGTGCCCTTCAGTCCGGTATACGCGATCTCGAAGGCGGCTGCGTTCTCAATGACGCAATCGCTGCGTGCTCTTTGGGCCGGACGCGGGGTGAACGTGCATGCAGTCTTCGCCGGTCCCGTGGACACCGATATGACTCGAAGCCTCGACATCCCGAAGACTCCTCCAGAGTCTGTCGCACACGGCGTCTTCGACGGAGTTGAGAAAGGCGAGGAAGACATCTTTCCGGATCCGATGTCGGAGGGCATTGCGGAGGGCTGGCGCACCGGTGTGGCCAAGGCGCTGGAACGCCAGTTCGCTGCTTACACGCCCGAGAGCATGGCGAAAGTTGCGTGACGTTTTTTCTATATACGCTGTCGAAATCGCGTCGCTTCTCGCGTCAACCCTATTAGTGGCAGCTTAGCGTCAAAGCTTAAGCCATCAAGGAGGTGAACGATGTGCCCATTTTGTTTCGCAACCCTGGGACTAGTCGTGGCCGGCACGGTCTCGACCGGCGGACTGGCGGCGCTCGCCGTCACAGTGTCTCGCAAGAAGAACAATGCAGTAGAAGCGGGCCCAAACGCGAATGAAAGGAGCAGTGAAAATGTCAACACGCAGAATCGATGACCAGAAGGTCATATCACACAAGATCGGGACACGTAAAGATTGGCTCGCAGCGCGGGTGGAGCTGCTCAAAGAGGAGAAGGAGCTAATTCGGCGCAGCGACGAAATGGCACGGCTGCGGCAGGAACTGCCGTGGGTTCCAATCGACAAGGAGTATCGCTTCGAGACCGACGAAGGAAAAGCATTTCTCGCTGATCTCTTCCGAGGGCGCTCGCAGATCCTCGTCTACCACTTCATGTTCGGGCCCGACTGGGCGGCTGGGTGTCCATCCTGCTCGATGATCGCAGACGCCTTCAATGGGTCTGTCATGCACCTGGCGAACCATGACGTGATGCTCTGGGCAGTGTCGCGGGCTCTGCTTGCGAAGTTACAGGAGTACAAACAGCGCATGGGCTGGGCCTTTCCCTGGGCGTCTTCGCAAGGCGGCGACTTCAATTTCGATTTCTCCGCCTCGTACACCAAGGAGCAACAGAGCGAGGGTATCGAGTATAACTTCCATCGCGAACCGGAGCTGCAGTGGCGCGCGGGCGAGGAAGGTGGCGGCGAGGGGGCGGAAGCAAAGTTGGCGGCCATGTGCGGAACCGAAGCGGCCAACTACCATCGCGAACGTCCCGGCATGAGCGCGTTCGTGCTCGAGGACGGCGCGGTGTATCACACTTATTCGACCTATGCGCGCGGCGTGGACCCCTTCTTCGGCGTGTACCACTGGCTCGACCGCGCCCCTAAGGGGCGCAACGAGACAGGCGTCTGGTGGCGCCGTCACGACGAGTACGACAAGAAGGCGGCATGAACAAAGGTTGGGCCTCGATACATGTGCGCGTTTGCAGGCACAACCGTGCGGGACAGAGGCTGCTTGTTCCGAGATGTGAAAGGAGAATTGCCCGACGTGCCCAGTATGTTTCAGTAGCGTGGCACGGCTAATCACGGGTGGCGTTTCTGTGCTCGGCGTAACCGCCGATGGAGTAGCAATCGTTCGCGACAGGAGGAGAAAAAGGCAATGACGACACGGTTATGCACTCAGGCGCGGACGAATTAGAAGTTCAGAGAAGGGACACTATGTGCCCAGCATGCATCGAAACCGCCGCAGTAATGGTCGCCGGAGCCGCATCCACGGGAGGAATTCTAGCGATGTGCGTCGGCAAGTTCAGAAGACTCTTGAGAGCGAGTGTTCTCGGTCTCACGAAGACAAAGGAGAAATAATATGGCAACAAAGATGAACACACCCCCAATCGTGTCGCGCGAGGAGGGGGAGGCTGCGCGGCAGCGGCTTCTCGTGAAGGAGAAGGCCTTGACCCGCTCCCGGGATGCGCTGGCTGCCGAGCGTCGACGGATGCCGTGGATGGCGGTCGAGAAAAAGTATGAGTTCGAGGGGCCTAAGGGCAAGCTAAGCCTGCTCGACTTGTTTGAAGACCGCCAGTTGATTATCTATCGCGCCTTCTTCGAGCCCGGCGTGCTCGGTTGGCCCGAGCATGCCTGCCGAGGCTGCCCCTGGGCGCTGATCAGGTTTCGCACCTCGCGCATCTGAATGCTCGCGACACCACCCTCGTCTACGCCTCACCCGCGTCGCAGGCTGACATCGCGCGCTTGAAGGCGCGAATGTGTTGGGAACGCATTCCCTGGTACACCTTTCTTACTCCCGGCTTCGACAAGGACTTCGGCGTGGATGAATATCACGGCCGCAATGTATTCATCCGTGACGGCAGCGAGATGTTCCGCACATACTTCATCAACTGGCGCGGCGACGAGGCCATGGGGACGACCTGGAGCTACCTCGACCCCACACCACTCGGCCGTCAGGAGACTTGGGAGGACTCGCCAGAGGGTTACCCACAGACCCAGCCGTACAAGTGGTTGAACTGGCACGACAACTATGACGCCGAGGCGTCGCCTGACCCAAAGTGGGTCCAGGTGTCCGACGTTGGAACAGCCGCCTTCCGTAAGGATGGCGCAGAGGCGAAAGCGAGCTAAATGCTAGCGAGGCTGCGCAGATCAAGCAAGAGTGGTGCTTGCCAAATAGAGAAAGGGCAATTAGCACCGGCCACGTGAGGAGAAAGCAACTACAGGGGTGACACATGTCTCATCTGAACTATCCGAACGAGAGCGCCGTGTACCGCGAGGCTCGAAACAAGCTCCTTGCTGAAGAAATCCCGTTGCGAAGGCAGATTGAGGCCGTCACCGCTCGGCGCCGTGCCCTGCCGCCCGGCGGCGAAGTGCCGCAGGATTATGTCTTTGAGCGGATCGGCAAGAACCTCATGCCCGAGAAGGTGGAAATGTCGAAGCTCTTCGGCCGACACTATACGCTAATCCTCTACAGCTTCATGTACGGCCCGGAACGCGAGGCGCCGTGCCCCATATGCACGCACCTGCTTGACTCTGTCAACGGCGGGGCCCGCCATGTCGGCCAGCGCGCGTCACTCTACATTGTCGCGAAGTCGCCAGTCGCGCGCCTGATCGCTTGGGCGCCGGCGTGGGTGGGATGATCTTGATTTTCTCTCCACCGCCGGCAACAGCTACGACGCCGATTATTTCGGTGATACGTCGAAGCTGCCGGCGGCGATGCGCAAAGAGCGCGTGAAGGACGGCCAGGACTATGACGAGACGATGTTCAACGTGTTTCGTCTCGACAATGGCACGGTCCGTCATTTCTGGGGGAGCGAACTGACCTGGGCTCCGACGGATCCTGGCCAGCATCATCGATCCGGTGACGCCGTGAATGCGCTCTGGGGATTTCTCGATATGACTCCCGAGAGCCGTGAGCAGTTCATGCCGAAGCTTGCCTATTGAGCTCGCAGAAAAATAACAACAGCGCCCCAGGCGCTAAGGAGACAACGATGACAGACTTCACGAAAAATGAACTTGCAGTACCCAAGATAGCCGATCGGAGCACCTTCCAGTCCGAACTGGATACATTGCGGGTTCGGGAGAAGGCACACACGCACGAGGGTGACGCCATTGCGGCAGCCCGCCGACGGCTGCCGATGGTGGAAGTCGACCCGACCACGCAACTGATTGGCCCGCATGGCCCGGTGACGCTGCTCGATACGTTTGAGGGACGCCAGATGCTCATCGCCTACTACTTCATGTGGCACACTGGCCACCCTGCGCCGGAGCAGTGCGAGGGGTGCACCTGGGATACATCACAGGTCCGCGAGCTGTCCTACATACATTCTCGCGAGGTCACCTACGCCACGTTTTGCCAAGGCCCGTACGAAGAGAGCGCCCGGTACCGCGATTTCATGGGCTGGGAGATGCCTTGGTACTCGGCCCAGGCCTCGCTCCACACCCTCCTGGTTGGACGCCGGGTGGATATGATGCACCTAGTGTGCTACCTGCGGCAAGGATCTGAGGTCTTCGAGACTTACTGGACGACGAGACGCGGGGTTGAGGCGATGGATAACAGCTTCCGGTTGCTCGACTTGACCGTCTACGGGCGGCAGGAGAAGTGGGAGGACTCACCGACCGGGTGGCCGCAACAATGGGAAGCCGACGCCAACCAGCTGCGTACCAATGGACGTCCCATCGCGCAGTGGTCTCGCCTGAAGGCCGGACGGTCCGACAATCTCGGGACCACCTCGCGCTAGAGGCGTCACTCCAATAGTTCCGTCACCCGAGTCGTACACATCGATCGCCGTAACCCCACGCGCCGAATCGAAGTATTGGGGTGAGCGAATCTCTTACTCCGCCTTCCGGCGGGCGGCAGAACCCGAGCTCTTCTTCGAGAATTGCGCCCGCACGATGCTCAGCAAAGCTTCGACCGCGGGATTATCGAGGTTCGGCTTCAAACCAATGTCGATCGATGTCCAATGCTGAGAACGCACCTTCTTGTAGACGACCCCCGGCATTGCGAAATTTGCGACACAGGCAGGAGCTAAAGATACACCGGATCCGGCGGCCACCAGCCGTATTGCGGTTGGCCACTGTGGAACCTCCTGCACAACATTTGGCCGGAACCCTTCTGCTTCACAACGGGCGACAGTCCGATCGAACGCAAGCGGCCCCATCCGCCGCGCGAAAATCACAAACGGCTCGTTTCGGAGATCTCCGGGACGGATTGTGGCATGAACTATAGGATGTTTGTAATCATCCCAAGACGCAACCTTGGCAGTCCTGCCGGAGAAATTGACAAAGAAACCCAATCCGTAGGATGACATGCATCATCCTATCCCCTGTCCGAGTGATTTCAGACTTGGAGCCTGGCCGAAAGTTGAACAAGAAATAGCCACACGTATGTTCCTAGACATGTCGTATTTAAGACTGGCAAGGTGAGACCACGCGGCAGCGCGATAGAAACCTGCCGAGACGAGCGGCAGCGCGAGGTCCAAGAATTCTTGGAGAAACAGAAGGTGAGTATGAGAGCAACGTCGAGGGTCGTTCCCCCGATTTGCAATTTCTCGATACGGGTGAGAGGGGATCCTGAACCTGATGGAGCGCAGGGAACTGCTCAAGTATCCGCACTCCCAATAAGGTGGCGTTAGCGCACATGTAGTCGTAAATCGTCGAAGCCTCAGCCACGATAACTCCTCATTCTTGTTGCGATTCGCCAGGGGAAAGCGGCAGGATGTGTAGGAAGTTATACTTAGCAGTGTATCTTGCCAGTTTGCCTGTGTATGTGCTAGTCTACAAAAGCGATGGTCAGAAAGAACTTGGAGACTTCCGTAGCCGATTTAATGCAGGCCGTGGGTCTCCTGGTGCGTCGGATTCGCGCCGCAGCTGCCTCGCACGAGCTTTCGCTAACGGAATCTACGGTGCTGGGCCGCCTGGCAAGGCAAGGACCGGCCACCACTGCCGACTTGGCTCGCGCCGAGAGTATGAAACCGCAGTCCATGGGAACCACCATTGCGGCCCTCGAAGAAATGGGGCTGGTCGAACGCAAACCACATCCGACCGACGGACGCCAGGTAAATATTCAGCTCACTGCCAAAGGCGTCGCCGTGCGAAATCGCGCCAAGGATGCGAAGCGAACTTGGCTGGCTGAGGCTATGGCCCGGCTCGACGAACGAGACCAGGAAACCCTGTTTCAGGCGGGGGAGATCATCAAGCGTCTTGTGGAAAATGAGCGCGAGTAGGTCACCTATGCCAGCCACAAGCGCAATGTCCGGACGATGGCTCGCTTCCGTCGCACACGCCTGGCGCGCGCTTCGGCATCCGAACTTCAGGCTTTTCTTCTTTGGGCAGAGTATCTCTGTCATCGGCACCTGGATGACGAGACTGGCCACGAGTTGGCTGGTCTATCGTTTGACTCATTCCGCCCTGCTGCTCGGTATCGTCAGTTTCGCCGGCCAGATCATTTCGTTTCTAATCGGTCCGCTCGCTGGTGTCTGGGTCGAGCGCCTGGATCGCCGCAAGCTGCTTGTATGGACACAGGCCGCTGCCGCCGTTCAATCGCTTGCCATGGCGTCACTCACTCTAGCTCATGTCATTACGCTCTGGGAGATCATTGCGCTCACCGCCCTCCAAGGTTTGATCAACGCGTTCGACATGCCTGGCCGCCAGTCGTTCCTCGTTCAGATGGTCGATGATCCGAACGACCTGAGCAACGCGATTGCCATCAACTCCTCGATGGCCAACGGCGCTCGACTGATTGGGCCCGCCATTGCCGGCTTGGTCATTGCAGCGGTGGGCGAAGGCTGGTGCTTCTTGATCGATGGCGTGAGCTATTTCGCAGTGGTCGCTTCCTTGTTGCTGATGCACATCAAGCCTGCCTCCATTGCCCGAACCGCAGATAACATGCTCGAACAGATGCGGGAGGGATGGGACTATGTTCGTACCTTTCGCCCGATCCGCAGCATCCTTCTCCTGTTTTCCATTGTGTGCTTGATGGGCTATTCCTACGCCGTACTTCTGCCGATCTTTGCCGCCCTGCTCCACGGTGGCGCGTCGACTCTTGGCTGGCTTACGGCGGCCTCGGGAGTCGGTGCCTTGACTTCCGGGCTATCGCTGGCGGCGCGCAAATCAGTGATTGGGTTGACGCGCATGGGGCAGGTTGCGGTCGCGATTTTAGGAGCAGCTCTGATTTTCTTCGGACTGTCGCATCGGTTATGGCTCTCGCTTGTACTGATGGTCTTCGTCGGCTTCGGGTTGATGCAGGGTGCCGCCATCAGCAACACCGTGATCCAGTCTCTCGTGCCGGAAGACAAGCGCGCCCGCGTGATGAGCTATTACACCACGGCATTTTTCGGATCGGCACCATTCGGCAGTTTGCTGGCAGGTGTGCTGGCCCATCGGATCGGAGCGCCCCACACCGTCATGCTCACCGGAGCGTGCTGCGTCGCCGCCTCGATTTGGTTCGCCCTCGAATTGCCGAAGATAGGGTCGATCATGCGTCCAATCTATCAGGAGAAGGGGCTACTACCCGACACCAATTTGATTCGTGACGAATGTGAACCGGCGCTATGAACTCGGCCCAACCGAACAGCCGCTCAGAAGAGGAATGATTCAGTTGAACTGGTGCCACTACATTGCCTGCTTCTTCGCCGGAATCTTCCTTGCCAATGTTGTTCCTCATTTCGTGCATGGAATTTCAGGCGACAGATTCCCGACACCCTTTGCTCACCCTCCTGGCAAGGGACTGTCGTCGCCGACACTGAACGTATTCTGGGCGCTCCTGAATTTGTTCGTCGGCTACGTTCTGTTGCGAATCGGGAGGCTTGCGAGCGGAAATGATCTCGCGCTTTCGGCTTTCTTTCTTGGTATCGCCGTACTTAGTACGGCCTCGAGCGTGCGCTTTTCGAAGAAACAAACGATGTAATCGGCACGGAGTGCTCATCATGCAGTTGGATAAAAATGCAGCGCTGATCGTGATTGACCTGCAAAAAGGGATCGTCAGCGTGCCCACCGCTCGTCCCGCGACCGAGATCGTCGAGCGCGCGGCTCGACTGGCGCATGCCTTCCGAGAACGACATCTGCCGGTCGTACTCGTAAATGTCTCGGGCCTTCCCTCAGGCCGCACCGAAGCCAGACCTCACAGATTCTCCTTACCACCAGACTGGACCGAGCTTGTTCTCGAACTGAACCAGCAACCTGGCGATTACCTTGTCACCAAGCAACGAGTGGGCGCCTTCACCGGCACATCGCTTGATGATTACCTGCGGCAGCACGGGGTCACTCAAGTTGTGTTGGCCGGCATTTCCACCAGCACCGGTGTGGAATCCACCGGCCGCAGCGGCTTCGATCTCGGCTACAACGTGACCTTCGTCGTGGACGCCGTGACCGACCGCGATGCCGACTCACATCGCCACAGCATCGAGAAGGTATTTCCACGGTTCGGAGAGATTGCCACGACAGAACAGGTGTTGGCGCTCCTCGAGCAGCGCAACTAGGGGACAACTACGTCGACTGGGAGGGCGACGATCCGAAGATTTCCCGCAACGTCGATTTCGGCCAGCAAACCGCGCCGTATGGGATGGAAATCGAACCGCACCACTCTCGATGCCCCAACTGAGCCAGTCGAGAAACTGCTCCTTCACCCCTTTGATCATGACCGGATTACATCCAATGCTCAACACCGGCGCGATGGCATGACGAATGTCTAGTTCCCGTTCGAACCAGTCCGCCCATTCCGGAACCCCCGGTATTCCATAGATCTGGGCGAGGGAAGCCCAGATGAATTGTTTGTCGGTTCCAGCCAGCAGAAGCCTTCCTGTATTGGCCGACCTGCTGCTTAGGGGAGTTGGTGCTTCTTTAGTGCTTACCTGGCTCGCCGACGCACCCAGTGGCGGACCAATTCGTATTCGGGTACAGAGGTTGGGTGCGACTTGAAGACTTTTATGAGACCGCGTCGCTTCAGAAACCGAATAGCACTCTGCACCCCAGATTTGGACAGGCCTGTCCCTTCGGACAGGCTTTGCAGGCTCAGGGCGACGCGTCTCTGCTCGGCACGGTACAGTGCCGTCCAGAGCACGATGTACACCAGGAAAGATGTTGGAGCGTGGTCGTGACCAGTTAGATCAGGGAGAATAACGTCGATGACGTATTCGTCAATAGGGATATGTTGCATATCGCTATAGCGTAGCACACCATAGATGGCTTGCGGCGCCGACCAGGTGCCACGATAATCGACTTGAGGAACGACGACCATGATTCGAGGAGTGAAGTTCGCAAGCATTCCAGTTGCAGACCAGGATCGAGCACTGGCCTTCTATTCGGAGAAGCTAGGGTTCCGGCTCCTGACTGACCAGCCGTTCAACGACCAACAGCGTTGGATTGAACTTGGGATCTCCGGAACCGAAACCCGTGTCGTGCTTTTCCGCTTTGATGACGGGTTCCAACCAGGTAAAAAAATGAACATCACCTTTTGGGCAGATGACGTCGAGAAGACGGTCCGCGAACTCGAGAGCAAAGGAGTCGAGTTCGTGATGAAACCGCAGAAGGCCGACTGGGGCACGGCCGCTGCCTTCAAGGACCTCGACGGCAACACCTTTGTCCTTAGCTCCAAGTAACTCCGAAAACGAGAGGCGACAATATGCGAGCATTTCTGTCGGTTGTTGCAGGCTATCTGATCTTTGCCGGGTCCGCAGTTCTCCTGTTTCAGCTAACGAAAGTTGATCCCCACTCGCCGGCCGCCATTGGTTTCGAGTTGCTTACAATCACTTATGGTATTGCTTTTGCTTTGCTCAGCGGATTTGTCACGGGCCGAATCGCACAGCGCGCGGATCTGAATTGTGGAATCGCGCTGGCGCTCGTGATCGCTTTGGGCGCGACTATCTCGATGATTGCTCGCCCTGGCGCGGGTGCGCTCTGGACCCAGACCGCTGCCTTGCTCCTGTTTGCGCCGGCATCGCTCGCGGGCGATTGGGTTCGCAAAAGGATCTGACGTACTGCGTAGAACAGCTACGGCATGCCGATCGCCCCGAGATCTAGTCATCGCGAGGGCCGGCAACCTTCTTCGCATGTGTAAGAATCTGTGTCTTGCCATTGGCAAAGACCAGCGTCAGTTCGTGCGAGAACCGCTCCCGATCATGCAGGGTCCTTGTGCCGTCCTTTTCCTCTTGTTCCCAATGATCGGTCAACTTCACCGAACCCCAGTGAGCAATGTGGCGGTTTTCACCTTCGCCGAATATCCCGTTGAGCATTCCTGTGGTGCACAGGAGTCCGACATGCCCACCATGCAGCGGCGTGAGCGGCCGCCCTCACGCTGTCTGGGAAGAAGGATTCGGCTTGCCTGGCGATAGGCGGCGGAATCAAGAAGCAGACCCTCGACTTCATCCAACGGAATGCCGGTATTGGTGAGTACAACGGGCCCAGACGGTGGAATTTCGTAGGAGACTGCCGGGACCTCGGTCAGGTCAGCGAGATCAGATCTCCAGGCCAGCATTTCTGACCAGCGCACGGAGTTGAGCAACCCGGAATCGCAGAGGTATTGGTGACGTTTGCGACGTCGGCCCACGACCGCAACCTGCTTGTACTGGACGCTCGCCGGTTCGCTGATCCGCCAGACTGTCAGATCGCTAAAATACTCGCTCAGAATTCTGGCGCACGGCTTCAGTTGTGGTTGCGGGATCACAAAGGTGAGCACGCCACCCGGTTTCAGCCATCGGTATGTGTGCTCGAGAAACGCCAATTCCAGGCGCCGATTATTCGTCTGCCTCGATTCCAGGTCGTAAGGGGGATTGAGATAGAGAAGAGAAATTGACTCCTCCGGACAGCGCACATCCATCGTGTTCGCGTGCAGCGTTTCGATCCCGAGCGCTCTGGCTTGTTCGGCACGGTTGGCGTCAATTTAATCCCGTATTGGTGGGCTGGCGCTCCTTCGAGCAAACGGGTGAATGCCACGCCATCTCCCACGCAGGGATTAACTGCGGAGAACCCCTTTGGGAACGCCAGACAATACCTGAGTCGCTGGGCCTCGGCTGATGGGAGCGGGAAGAAACCCAATTTCGCTTTGCCATGGGGCATCGAGAACCTCTTTTTGCGTTGAACCTAGTGGTGGTGGGGAGGAAACCGAACGGGCGACAGTGGGCGCAGCGGTTGGGCGGGCACGTTCAGCATGTTTCAGGCCGACATTTCTTTGACGCCAGGCAAAGCCCTGCTGTACTCAGTAGGGCGAGTGCCCGTAGATTCCTCTTTCCATTTCGACTTTCAGCCTTTTCATGATCTCTGGAGGATTGAAACCAATTTTCTGAAACTCTTCGGCCGCTCTCTTTTTGGCATTCTGAAAGGCGTCTTCGTCCTTCCAGACCGCGGTGGTCACGAAGTTATGGCGGCTCCCGCCATGCACGTTTTCGTAGACAAAACCCTCTACGAATCCGGGCAAGGTCCTAAGAAGGGCCGAACTGTTTCGCACCTCCGCCAAGAATGCCACCTTAGATTCTTCGGGAACGATGAACTTATCAATCAGAACGACTTCCACGTGTCCTCCTCATTTACTACGGCAAATTTACTTTCATTTAGCCCTGCAGTTCGCCACCCGCCCGAAACGGTCCAGTCCGGCGCCAAGCCAGCAAGGATAATAAGAGACCCAGAATTTGAGAACACACCACGATGGCAACCGATTGCCGCGAGCCCGGCTTGGCGGCCATGAGTAGCACAATCCCAAAAAACGTTGTGGTTCGGACGCCGAACGAAATCTTCAAAAAGGGATCCTGCAGCCGTTTGAGCAATTCCGGTTTCGTCGTAGTTGCTTCGGCCATGCTGCGGCGGATGGTGCGCATACGCTTCCCAGTCAGCGCACCGAACGGTGCGATCAGCACCACCGCCACGATCGCTGCCTTCGGCCAGGCCAAGTCAAAGGCGGCCATTCGCACGGCCAGGTAGATTCCTGAGAGGAGCACGATGAAGATGGACGCGATCGCCGCCAGGGGAATACCCGGAACAGGATCGATCCAGCGGCGGACCTCGCCCAGGTCGGATGCCTGCCGCAGACGCGACAACGCAAGAAGCTCAAAGCTCAAGCTCGCAAACAACCCAAGCACTGCCGTGACGTGCAAGAACAAAATGATGGAGTAGAACGTCATGTCTGTCTCCTGTTTCGGATTAGTTCGCGATTCCCACAACCTTGCGGATCGACGCGCCAGTCTCCGCGAGCTTGATCATTAAATCGGCTACATCGGCGCGGGAAATCTTGAGGCCAAAGCGCGGCAGATGCCCTTCTCGCACCCGATATTTGCCGGTGTAAGGCCTGTCTGTTAATTCCGGCGGGCGCACCATTGTCCAATCCAAGTCAGTGTTCGCAAAGACCCGCTCCATCGCCGAAGCGTCAGCAACGGTTCTTGAAAAGAACAATCGGCCCAGCAGGTACGCTGGCTGAAGGATCGAGTCTTTGAACAGAAAGGCCACCGATTCGACGATTACCCGTCTGAGTCTCACGGCCGGCAGCGCCCTTGTTAAAGCCTGAGCGAAGCGTTCCAAAAGGGCGGCATCAGCTTTTGATACCGGGACACGCGGACCAAACCCTGACAAGACTGCGTCATGACCTTCAATGACCTGTCGCAGTTCGGCAGGATTCAGCAGATCACCCTGTCTGATGTTCACACGATCCCGGAACTCTTTGAGCCGGTCGGGGGAACGGACAAACGCAGTCACAGAATGGCCGCGAGCCATCGCCTGCTTGACGATTTCGAATCCCGTACCGCCAGTGGCCCCCAGGACAACCAGTCTCAAACTTTGTTGGTTGGGTGCACGTGCGCTGCCACCGAGCTCGGTATCCGTTTGCATATTAGCTATAGATAACTCTACTTAATAAATGATGCTATAATTGTCGTTATTTGGCGAAGACCAAGAGAAGTCCTTACAAATCCCTCTTCTCGATCAGTCGACGTTTGGCCCCGAATACGACGAGGCTGTCCGCCAGGCGCTGAGCGCGAGTGACCCGGAAACCCGTCTCCGGCTGGCTGCTCCAATCGCCAGACAGATCCATGACATCCAGAGCGCCACCTTCGACTTGCTACGGGGCGCAGGCGTGGTCGCGCCGGAACTGGCAAAGCTCGAACAACGGCGGGAATGCCTCCGCTACGAGCGGCAGGAAAGGATGATCGTTTCTTTGCGGGATGCGGGAAGGCTACAGGCAGATCTCGACGACACGACGGCCCGCGACATCTTCTGGATGCTTACCGGTCGTGACATCTACCGGATGTTGGTGCGTGAGCGCAGGTGGTCTTCCGAGAAGTACCAGGACTGGCTGGCAGATACGCTTGTACGGCTCGTTATTGCGAGCCCGGGGGAAGAACTAGACTTTGGTTGCTGCGTCAGTTTCGCAAAGCGATCGACTATTTTTTACGAGTTCGATTCCCAGCAAGGAAAGGACCAGTTGCGAGATCTCCATTCATGCTCTGGAATATACCCTGGCCACACTGGTCCAAGGGGTCGCATCGGCATTTCGTCATCAACCTTTTGAGCAGGGCTCGCACGACTTTTGTCCCATCCATCAGTTGATCCAACTCCGTAAGCCTTCTCTGCGACAGCGCCCGCCAACGCACCGGCGGTCGACCGGCGAGGTGCAGGAAGCTTGTTGCGCAGTTGGCAACAACTCACGTTTTTCTGCTCAGGTGTTCGACTGCGATCGGCATGTTCGTTCTCATAGAGATGTCAACATGAAAAACAGGAGCAAGATATCTTTTGTAACCAACTACGGGTTATGCTGCCACTCCTCGAAAGCCTGTATCTCTTGCTCAAGGTCAAGCCTGCGCTCGTACTCCTTGGCCTGCACCGGGTCCGCTTCGATCAATTCGACGGCTGCCGCCAATCGCAAACGCGCAGCGTCCCCTTTCAGAAGCATCACAGTGCTGCGGCGCGATGCTTGCGGATGGCTCTCGCTATTCAACACCACGCTTGCAGAGAGTGCAGCCCCAGCGATTCCGATGTTCTCGAGGAAAGAGCGCCGCTTTACCACCCCAGGCCAATGGTGTCGAACGTCTTCATTGGCAGATGGGCTCAGTTCGATAGAATTGTGATCCAATGTTGTACGCGTCAAATTCTCGTCTGTCATGCCTTTGTACTCCAACTCTCTGGTGAGATTTACCCCTAATCGGGAGAACTTCGAACGCGAAGAGAAATTCCCTGAGGTCACAACCTTTTTACAAACGCCTGGGATTGGAACGAACGCAGTGGTGGTGCCACTTCCGACCTAGCTACTGCACATCCCATTTCGCAGAGCTTCACCGACCGTTCTTGCGAAGCATGCGGACGAGTCGAGCTGTATTGGCGATAGTGGCGGGAGAATCGATCGCCAGTGCCGTCGCCGCACCGCACAGCGCACCAAGAATGGCAAAACCAAGGTTCTGGGACGTGTACGAGAATGTAACCGGAGCAATGGTGAGGGTGTGGAGAGAACCCGCAGCCAAAGCGTGGTTCGTGGCGGTACCGGACCGGAGAAAGCTCGGAACCGCGATCCCCGCGATGAACAAAGCGATCGTCTCGCCGATCAGCAGTTGCAGGAGGGAAAGAGCCCTTTGCAACTTCATGCGGTCACCCTCATTTACTGGCTGGGCGGTTGGATAGAGTTGTTTTCGTTGTGAACTAGCGATCATGACTGCTCCTTTGGGGAGGACACTCCTGTCTTAACCTGAAGTCGAATTTGCCGCTGGGACGAAGCACCCGAAGGATGCCCCGCTCGAAGAGGCGCTCTGTTCCACGTCGTTGATCTCACGGGTGAAGGTTTCTATTTCTCCTCTCGATACCTCATCTCACGGCTTGTTGCTCCTCAAGGGCACTGAGATCATCAGAGATTGCCCGATTTTCCAAGGGGCGTTCGTGTCTGGTGAAGAAGGCCGCACCCAACGAACGCATGACCCTTTGAATTTTCATGTCAACAAGCCTGCTTGATCTGATTTTGTTCAACATCCGCTCCCTCAGATTGCTCTCACTGGGGATAACAGAGGTTGCTAGTTTTTTATTCCTTCCCGCCAATGCAATCTTTGAGCGCCACGAGAATTAATTGCAGATCAATGGAATTTTTGGCTTGGGACGCTAGTTCTTGTAGGGGTATCCTTCTGAAGCAAGGGCATGAAAGGAACGGGATGGTCGTGCTCGACGCGGGCGGCGGCTGCCGGGGTGATTTGACAAGGTGGTGCCGACTGGGGAATAAGAGCGGCTCGCGCCAGTTATCAACTCGCGAAGGTCAAAAAGCCGACACACCGTGAGCTCAGCACTATTCAGGTGGAACGCGGTAATGCTTGTGGGACTGACCGTTGTCTCGTTTCGACTCAACAGCGCTGACCCGCTATCGATACTGCTCGAACGCTGATTTTCGTACTCACGAGCCAACCTTTCACCCAGGATCAATTCACTAGAAACTTGCGAATTCGCACGCGCGTTTGTGGTAGGCGAAAGATCTTGGGGTCGCAACGGGACTGAAATCAGGCAAGTCGCGACCAGGCTGGCAATCCACTTCACAAGTGCCTCCCATCTTTCGGGCCGTTCGAGCGATGCAATCCTTTGACGTGAAACATAAGAACGGAACGCACCGAAGAGGGCTTCGACTGGCGTATACAAATAAGTAAACCACCGAGCGGCAGCGTTTATTCCATAACCCCGCAAATAATTTCCGAGGAACAAAACCCGGTTCACTCGGTTATCCACTTCGAGGGGCGCACAGCTCCTGCGCCCAGAACTAGAGTCGCTTCCTATTTGCGATTCTTGCGCGCAGGGCCAGCATAATGAAGAAGCCATCTCTCCACGCAGCGTGTGCCTTGGTGATCGCCTTGCCCCTTGTGGGCTACGCGTTACCTCCGACCGGTTTACCACAGAACTCCGCGGGGAAAACTCCCCTGACCCAACCTGCTCAACAACTGCAAGCCGAGAGTGGCCCTTCCGCCGCACCTCCGGCGCTCCGGGCCGATTCGAGGCCGATCAAGGTAGACGTCAGTCTGGTGCTGGTGTCAGTGTCGGTAGTAGACCCACTGAACCGCGAGGTTGTCGGCCTGGATAAGGAAGACTTCGAAGTCTTCGAGGGAAAAGAAAAGCAAGCGATTCAGCACTTTTCTCGTGAGGACGCTCCCATTTCGCTTGGCGTCATCTTCGATGTAAGTGGCAGCATGGCCGGCAAGATCGACCGCGCACGTGATGCGGTGGTCGAGTTTTTTAAAATAGCCAACCCACAAGACGAGTTCTTCATGATTACATTCAACGATCAGCCACAGGGAATCACGGATTTCACACAATCGGTGGAGGATATCGCGGAAAGGCTTCTTTACACGGTGCCCAAAGGTCGCACCGCCCTCCTGGACGCAATTTACCTGGGCCTTCACAAGATGCATGCCGCCAAATACGAGAAAAAAGCATTACTCATCATCTCCGATGGGGGAGACAATCACAGCCGCTATTCGGAGAGCGAGATTAAGAACTTGGTGAAGGAATCGGATGTGCAGATTTATTCAATTGGCATTTACGACCACTATTTCCAAACTGAAGAAGAACGGTTGGGGCCGCAGTTGTTGAGTGATATTTCAGAGATCTCGGGTGGACGGGCATTCTCGATTGAAAATCCAAACGATTTGACCGACGTCGCGGCCAAGATTGGGATCGAATTGCGAAATCAATATGTGCTGGGATATCGGCCCACCACCTCGGTACGCGACGGTAAGTGGCACAAGCTGCGAGTGAAGGTCACTCCACCCAAGGGACTGCCGCCTCTGCGAGTTTACGCGAGGACCGGCTACTATGCGTCTTCCGAATGAACAGCCAGTGCGGTGCCTTGGTCGCAGCGACTTGGAATAATCAACACCCTAAAAGGTTATCTCCTATGAGGGAAAACTTCATTCGCGGAGGAATCGGATGACCGCAATCAGTGATAGCCAGTCCGTTAAATTCAATTCCAGAGGATTAGTACTGCTGACAAGCCTATTGCTTGTGTTCATTGGCGCTGCGGCGGCCAAGGACCACAGAAGCATGAAACCCACCAACAAACCTCATGTTGTCGCACATATCCAGTTTGATGGAATGTCAGAGATGGATATGACAATCCAGACGCGCCCGGGCGACAGGTACTACTTGTATGTCCAGCATTCAAAAGGGGAGGGCGTCTCAATCATCGACATCAGCAGGCCCGAGAAGCCCAAGGCCATCGGAGTCCTTCATGAGGGGGATGCAGCTGGCGACGGCAAAATGACAATTACGGGCAACCTGGCGATCGTCTCGGAGCGCGCAGTCGCCTCGTCTCACGGCGGTGAACTCTCTAATGGTGATGTCGTGCTTTGGGATACGTCCGATCCAACCTCACCTCGGCTGGTACAGAAGTTCTCCAAAGTGGTCAAATGGCTCCAAGACAACCGCGAGTTCATTTACGTGTTAGCTGACGATGGTCTCTGGATAGTTTCACAGCCAGACGAACAACTGCTCAATTCACCCGATTCATCGGCCTTTGGAGGATGATCCGATCGTTGTCATGGCATGAGTTTATACACAAAGCAGATTTGGTAATAACTCTCGGCATCTTGAAGACCACAGTCAGCAGTGTAGTTCGAACCACTCCAATGTTGTTGATGTTGTCTACGATTAATGCCCTGGTCGCAGGAAACCGAGCCCACTCTGCCATTGTCACCGATCGCCCGGATGTTACCGAATCGAGCATTGTCGTTCCGAAAGGCAGTTGGAGTTTGAAAACGGCATGACCTTGACGACAGATCATGGCAGTCAGTCCGTTGACTTTTCCGAAACTCTCGTAAGGTTTGGGATTTCGACGTTTCGACGCGGATGGAGTTCAGAGTGGTCATTCCGAACTATTTCAAAGATGTGACCGGTACTAACCTCAGGCTTCGATGATATCGCCGTGGGCGCAAAGCAGCAGCTCGGACCTCGATGGGGGCACTTCGATTTGGCAGTATTTCGCAATCAGCAAAATTCCGAGCCGCTTCCGTCACGCTAATAACCGTCTTTTTCATATAATCAGATTGTCAGATTATCCGCAAAGACTCGACAGGTCCGAAGCCATCCACCAACTTCAGTTCCTCTTTGGGCAACTCGTCCCATCACTTCCACTCGCTGCAGGTCACGAGTGCTCGTCGCCGTCCCCTTCAACAAGACCTCCTTGGCTGGGGGGTCTCAGTTTAAGGGGACATTTCTAATGAGTCCGCGAGGGGACATTATCAAGAGAATCAAAGAGTTTCAACACGGACGTCCCGAGGACCTCCACAAGCCGCAGCTTCCCGCGTTACACTTGCACTGCCCCAGTGCACGGAAACCTATGCGGGAGATTAAGGAACCTGATTGGAAAGTACTGCGGCGCGTGCATCCGCTCGCGCTCGAACGCTTCTGCGAGCGTGTTCTTGGCGAGATGGACCGCGTCTCGCGCGATGGCGCGACGAGTTACCATGCGCGCTACCTCCAAATCTTTAGGATTCTCCAACAACGTGATCGGGAGATGGCGCGTCTCTTCGACAATCCGCGGCGCTCGCATGCACTAACGATGCTGGCCCAGATTCGCTCGCACGGGTTGCTCACGGAGGATGAATTTTCCAGTCTGAGCCCAGAAACGCGCGGTGCCATTCAAATGCTGCTCGGTGCAGGATGAAGCTTCATATGGCTGCAGGGTCTCGCTTTTCCACCTTCACCGTCATCGATTCGGAATATCTCGTCCCGTGGCTGTCCGCAGAAGGACCCCCGGCCTACAGCCCCACCAAGCCGCCGGCGAGGGACTACTTCTTCCAGTACACCTGGATCCTCCTGGGAATCTTCAATCCGCAGGTCAATCTGCGCCAGCATCGCTTCATCGGCAGTCCCCTCAAGGACAGCGCACGCTTCCTTTTCGACTTCTGGGCAAATGCCCGTAGAGGGGATGGACCGACCCTGCAAAGATACTGCCAGTTCGGATTCTTTTCAGACAACGAGATTAGGACGCCGATCGCGGCCTATCATCATGTCCGCGACTATCGCGACACACCCGGTTCCCTGCTCATTCAACATGGTAGTTATCAGTGGGTCTCCCTGGAGGATCAGCCAAGCATCCCGGCCGGAGAGGGCTCGCTTTATCGGGGCATCGGACAGGCCACTCGTTTCCTTTGCTGGCGACTCCGGCCCGAAGAACTCTCACCCGCTAACGGGGAAATATCGCTGAGGTACCTGCGCGTCCAGGCAGACATGCTGTCGGACTCCATCCTGTCTTTCAACACGATTCATGACCGCCTCAAGCGCTGCGAGACCGCAGCCCTGCGCGACGGGACTTGGGTGCGCGACGAACTGGCCACGCAGGCTGGATTAGACATTCAATCACCAGGCTTCGCCAGGGATCTTGGGCACGCCGCCCAGCAGTCGTATTCCCTCGAACGGGTAATGGGAGCAGTGAAGTTCGGTCCCCACCATGTCGTCGTCAAGCCCCCCTGAGCAAGATCCGGATCACGACGTTCTTCGCGGTTGAGTCAGAAGCAAAGATAGTGGATCCGAGCCGGAACTCAGAAGTGCAAGCCGTCGGCTGTGATGTGGATTTCGCCCCTCCGATGGAATAGTCAACCTATGACTCCCTATACCTCATGTTGACGAAACCGAGCGCCGAGCTGACGCTGTTCGATACACTCTCGCGACTTACTTTCACCAGAGCGGCGAAGCTGCTCGGCCCCGAGGGTAACCGCCTCATCGCCACAGGCGGCAAATTCGACATTGACCTCACCACTCAGGTCAAATTCGATCGGGCCATGTTTCGGCTGAGTCTGGACGGCGCCGCAGTCACCCTGACTTTGAGTCCGGCCGCCCGGCATCGTCTCGAATGGCACTGCGACGCGTGCGAGGTGCCGTGTGAGCACGCCGGGGCGGCTTTCTCTCTGATTCTGGAAGAGAAGCTCGCGCTGGGACTGGCCGGAGCGCCACCCACGCGGGTCCCAGCTGAAAGCGTGAGCGAGAGGGCGCTGGTCGCGCAAGCGCTCGCGGAGCGGGCAGAGCGCGCCCGGACCGAGAAAATGCGGCTCACGTCTCTCGACAGTCAGGAGATCTGGACCGACTACACATTGACCAATGCGGCCTCTGGCAAGTCGTACCGGGTCGCTCTGCGAGGGTGGCAGCCGGGACAGTCGTACTGCTCATGCCCGGATTTCCGTAAGAACATGCTCGGCACCTGCAAGCATATCCTTCATGCGCTGGAGAAAGTCCGAAGACGATTCTCAGACGCGCAGCGCAATCGAACGTATCGGCGCCGAGACATCAGTGTGCATCTGTCATATGGGGAGGAGCTGGAATTGCGTATCTTGTTGCCGCCCCACCTCGATGACGTGACCAGCGGCATCGTGCGCCCGATCCGCGATAGGCCGATCACCGATCTCCCGGATCTGCTAAAACGCATCCGTCAACTCGAAGTACACGACGTCGCCGTGACGGTCTATCCCGATGCGGAGGAGTACATCCAGACCCGTCTGCTGCTGCAGCGCGTCGCGGCAAAGGTCGCCGAGATCCGGCGCAATCCGAAATCTCATCCACTGCGCACGACGCTGCTGAAGGTGGAGATCCTCCCCTATCAGCTGGACGGCATCGCTTTCGCAGCGAGCGCTGGGCGCGCGATCCTGGCTGATGACATGGGACTCGGGAAGACCCTTCAGAGTATCGGTATGGCGGAGCTACTGGCGCGCGAAGCAGACATCCGCAAAGTCCTGGTCGTTTGCCCCGCGTCCGTGAAAGCCCAATGGCGCAGCGAGGTTCTCCGCTTCTCAGGGCGCGATTGCCAGATCGTGTTAGGGAGCGCTGCAGGGCGGAGCGGTCAGTACGAGAACGAATGCTTTTTCACCATCTGCAACTATGAGCAGGTATTGCGTGACGTTATCGCGATCGAACGCGTGAGGTGGGATCTGATTGTTCTGGATGAGGGTCAGCGCATCAAGAACTGGGAAGCGAAGACGGCTCAGACCATCAAGAGCCTGCGTTCGCCGTTCGCGCTGGTGCTCTCCGGCACGCCGCTGGAGAATCGGCTCGACGATCTTTTCTCCGTCGTCGAGTTCATCGACGACCGACGTCTCGGGCCTGCATTTCGATTCTTCAACCGTCACCGCGTCACGGACGAGCGCGGCAAGATCCTGGGTTACAAGGATCTCGATCTGTTGCGCGAGAGACTCAAGCCGGTACTGCTGCGCCGGACGCGCAGCGCGGTGCTGAAGGATTTGCCCCCGCGCACGACGGAAATTGTGCGGATTGCGCCCACCGATGAGCAGGCCGGCATCGAACTCGCGCAGATGCAGATCGTGAGCACCATCGTCCGTAAATCGTATATATCGGAGATGGACCTGTTGCGTCTACAGAAAGCGTTGCTGCTCGCACGGATGAATGCGGACAGCACCTTTCTCGTGGACAAGCACGCTCCGGGCTTCTCGAGCAAGCTGGAACGGCTGCAGGAGCTGTTGCAAGAGCTGGCCGCGGAGGACGATCGCAAGATCGTGCTCTTCTCCGAGTGGACAACGATGCTCACTTTGATCGAGCGGCAGATCAAACGACTCAAGCTCAATTACGTAAGGTTGGACGGATCCGTCCCGCAGAAGAAGCGCCAGCAGCTGGTGCATCAGTTTCAGCGCGATCCGACCTGTCGCGTGTTCCTCACCACCAACGCGGGCTCGACGGGGCTCAACCTCCAAGCGGCGAATACCGTCATCAATGTCGATCTGCCGTGGAATCCAGCCGTTCTCGAGCAGCGTATCGCACGGGCCCACCGGATGGGGCAGAAGAACCCGGTGCAGGTCTATTTGCTCGTGACGGAAGGGACAATTGAGGAGAAGCTGCTGGCGACGCTCTCGGCCAAACATGACCTGGCTCTCGCCGCGCTGGATATGGAATCTAATGTGCGGGAGGTCGCACTCACATCCGGCATCGAAGAGCTGAAGCAGCGCCTCGAGGTGCTGCTCGGCGCGAGGGCACACGCCGCGGTAGACGAGACGGAAAAACAGCGCCAGCAGCAAGAGGCAGAGCGGCTGGCTCGCCGTTCGCGTGTGGCAGAGGCTGGAGGCCAACTCGTTGCCGCCGCATTCGCATTCCTCGGCGAAATGATCCCGCACCGTCAGCCAACGAACGGTGCAGAGCAAAAGGCAAGCGAGTTCAAGGCTCGTCTCGACGAGTGTCTGGAGCGCGACGAGCAGGGCCGCCCGCGACTCACTGTCACACTGCCAAACGAAGCCGCCCTCGAGAGCCTTGCTAGGTCACTTGCCGCCTTGTTCACCGTTACCGAGACGTGATCTTCGTACTGTCGCAAAACCCGTAAACGATGGAAGCTTCCCTCGGATAGGCGATGTCGGCCAACCTCAAATGAGCGCAATTACATCTTCAGTGTTTAGCTTTAGCCACAAAATGTTTGCACAAATCCCCTATCGCGTAACCATTAAAGCGTTGAGTCAGCTCACCCGCCTCACAAGGAGGATTCTTCGTGTCGGACCACAACTCGCGGAATGCGGTGGCACGTTTCTCACTGAGACCGCCTACATCCATGATGAAGTCGTCGACGCGAATGACCTCTATATTGGCAAGTGCTCCTGCAAGGGGCCGCCACGAAGTCAGTTAGGTTGAAGGTGATAATCGCTGCCCGGCCGAAAGGGTGGGGGATAGAGTTTGTAGCCACCGCGACAACGCGAAGAAGAAGGGCCCTTTGGGAATCGGCCGTTCCTGCAGAAAAAATGAGAAAAGTCCTATTACTGTGATCATAGCCGAGGATGGGCGTTGAGTTTGAGTGGGATGCCAAGAAGGTGAAGTCCAATTAGGCAACCCACCGCGGAGATTTTCAGGAAGCGCTGACGGTCTTCGCCGACCCGCTCGCCCAATTTTTGAAGATGAAGAACACTCGGAAGAAGAGCAGCCCGAAATCATCATCGGAAACTCAGTTAAGCGAAGATTAATTTTGGTGTGTTTGACGGTTCGCGATAGACGAATTCGGATCATCAGCGCCCGAAGAGCGACACCCGTTGAGCGAAAAGACTATGAAGAGAACGTCGGATCGTAAGAAGCGCCAGGCTGCAAGCGATGCGATGCGGAACGAGTACCGGTTCGATTACGGGCGGGCCAAACCCAATCGGTTCGCGGAAAAGATGACCGAAGGCGCGCTTGCCGTTGTCCTCGAACCGGATGTTGCTGCCGTGCTTCAGTATTGCAGACAAACCCGAGAAACATCCTCGCAGGCCGGCTGAAATCGTTGTCTGCCCCTTCGTTTGTATATGCCTTGACACGCATATGCGAGGTGGAGTACACGAAGTGAATGGAATCTGTGTTCGAAATCATTGCGGAGCCGAACCGCCGCACGATATTAAGCCTCCTGGTCTCGTCAGAAAAGTCGGTGGGAGAGATCGAGCGCCAGCTTCGCATGTCGCAGCCGACCGTGTCCAAGCACCTTCGCGTGCTTCGCGAAGCCGGTTTCGTGGAATCCACAGTGGACGCACAGCGCCGCCTGTACCGGCTGAAACCTGAACCACTTCAGGAAATCGATGCCTGGCTGGCTCAGTTCCGCCGGTTCTGGTCAGCTCACGTAGATGCACTCGAACGCCACCTCGACCGCATGGATCAAGCAGCGCCAACGAAAAGGAAGACGAAGCCAAGGAGCAGAAGATGATGGATCGCCATGAGTATGATCCCTACAGCGGAGTGATCGTCCAGAAGGATAAGCTGGTCCTTCCCGATGGACCGGGTCTTGGGGTAAAGCCGGCATGATGTAAGAAGGGCCGTAACGCTCCCCGTGTAGTCTGGCGATCTTAAAGACTAATCACATTCCGGAGATCTTCTTGCTAACAGCTTACAGGTTTGCGTCTTTTCTGGTGTTCCTGCTGGCATGGATGCAGCCTGCCGTGGCTGGGGACCCGGATCGATCTAAGGGCGATCGTGCCGAGCAGACCGACTCAATCTTCTCTGCGTTGCGCTCGAATAACGCTCCGGGTGCGGCCGTTCTTGTGCTAAAGGATGGAAGCATTTCATTCCAGCGAGGATATGGCGTAGCCGATCTCCGCACCCGTCATCAAATCAATGCACAAACCAATTTCCGCCTGGCCTCGGTGACAAAACAGTTCACCGCGATGGCGGTGATGCTGCTCGTGCACGACGGCAAGCAGCACTATGACGATCGCCTGACCGATATCTTCCCCGACTTTCCCGAATACGGAAAGGGGATCTCCATTCGCAACCTACTCAATCACACATCGGGGCTGCAAGATTACGAGGATCTAATTGCACAACCAGATCCCACTACTGCGCAGAGGGACGACGCTCAGAGCCAGATTCCTCAGATTCAGGACGCCGAAGTCCTCGAGTTGTTGAAACGACAGAACACAACGAAATTCACCCCGGGAACCAAGTGGGCGTACAGCAATTCGGGTTACGTGGTGCTGGGCTTGATTGTGGCACGCGTCTCCGGCAAACCGTTTGGTCAGTTTCTGCATGAACGCATCTTCGCGCCCCTGAAGATGAACCACACCCTTGCCTACAGGAGAGGACAAAACCAGGTCGCACATCGCGCCTATGGTCACACCAAAGTCGGGACGCAATGGGTCGAAACCGACCAAAGCGCGACTTCGGCTACGCTGGGTGATGGTGGCATCTATTCTTCTCTTGAAGACCTCGCCAAATGGGACGCAGCCTTGAGCCGTCACACACTGCTGAGCGCAGCCGAGATGCGGCCTGCGCTTACTCCCGTCGAGATACCCGGCGGTTCCCCTGAAGAACCCGATGGCAAGCCAGCGAAATACGGTTTTGGATGGTTTCTGAATCCGCACCAAGGCCACGCGCGAATGTGGCACTACGGTGAGACGATTGGATTTCGAACCTCAATTCAGCGCTTCGTGGACGACCAGCTTACGGTGATTGTGCTCAGCAACCGCTCCGACGTTGACGCCAGAGATCTGGCGCTGAAGGTAGCCAGTTGGTATCTGAAGTAACGTGGACTCGGGAGTCGTGTCATTCCATCGCCATTGACGTCCCGCGACAGATGTCAGCGCAGTGACGATTGGTGGAGTCCGTGTTGAACTGTTGAACGTGAGCTTTGGACAACGGAGCACACTGGGCGATCGTCAACCCTGCACGACACTCGGTGCAGGGCAAGGGATGCATCGCGTGCGACGAAGTGCGCGAAGGGCGGTTCAACGGCGGCCTATCTTCTTTGAGCCGCAGTTACTTGCTTATAAGCCATGGTGGTGCGAACTCGGTTTGGCAAGCTGCAGACCTGTGTCTCTCAAAACCTTCTTGGCTATGAAGGAAAAGGCACTCGCAAAGATGGAACCAATGGGACCAAACTGCAGCGGTTTCATCCGAGCGACAGACTCCTGGCCTTCCTGGAGGCCATCTGACTATGTTAAGTGCAGGACGCGAAACAACGCGTCCTCCGCGATTCTTCCCGTGCCGGTGACATGCTTCCGCCGATGTTATAGTCGTTTGGCAATGTGATGCTGATTGCGAGGCAGAGAGCAGTGACATGCTGTTATACCTCGCTGGGTCAATAAACATGCGGTCTCCGCATTGTTGGAAGCAAGCGATGGAGAGTATCACATTTGCTGAGGACAATTCAGTGCCTTTTCGAATACGGAGTTTGTTTCTTAGCAACTTGATGCTGCTCTACGAGCCGTGAAGGGTACGCCGCCGGAAAGAACGGAATTACTTCCTGTTTGCCGACAAATACGGCCCAGTTACACCGGGTTCTGTTCGAAGGCTTCGCCAGCACCGGAGTGAACACGCCCGGGATCACGTTGCCAAGCTCAAGCGGGAGAACGCAAGAATGAAAGTTTTGAATTACGGCGTGTTAGCTGTTGTTGCGACAATTGTCGGTTTTGCTCAAGTTCAGTCTGCGAGCAGTTCGTTCAGTCAGACCACCTTCATGGAATCGATCTGGGTTCTTCTCTTCCGCAATTTGCTCGCAGGGAGCATCGGCAAACCCCTTTTCATCTCCTGAAGTTCGCACGTTACTCCAGCGAGAACCAGTTAAAGTTGCCGATCGTGTTGTAGTAGCCTCCGGTATCCATGACCATCTGCAGCGTATGTGTGCCCGCGGGTAGGCGGATCCCCGGCACGCTGAGTGTCTGCCATGTCTGCCAGCCATTCGTCTGTGGCACCGAAATTGGACCGCTCACGTCCCGTCCGTCTACGGCGAGATGGAAGACACCGCCGGCTACATCTGTAGCGGCCCGCACGTTCAGCGTGTACACACTCGGGCGCTGGATGTTGACGGTGTAGTTCAGCCAGTCGCCAGGATTGGTGGAACCCACGTCGTATCCGCCGCCCGTATCGGAGCAATTTTCGATATAGACGGTTTCTCCGGGACGATAGTTCGCGCCACCATTGTTCTGCGAGTTGCCATTCCAATAGGCCATCGCTTTCCCACCGCTATCAAAGTTCTCCATCTGGATCAGACCGGGGATTGTAGCCGGACCGGAGGGAAACGGCGTGGACGCGGTGAATGGCTGCACGTTAAACCAGTTGAAGTTACCCATGCCGCCCGTTGGCCCGTTGCCGTCAAAAACCACGCGCATCACTTGCTGTCCTGAGTTCAGCCAAAACTCAGGGCTTACCATGGTCGTCCATGTTTGCCAGCCATAAGTTGCGGGCGTGAATTGATCGCCCGTGACGTTTCGTCCATCAAATTCGACATGCCAATAGCCACCGGGACCGAGTGACGCCACGCGAGCCTGAAGATTGTAAAGTCCACTCTGCGTAACGTTCACGGTGTACTTGAGCCACTGCCCCTCGTCCGTGTAGCCGACGTCATAACCGCCGCCTACATCGTAGTTGTCCTCCACGCCGACGGTTGTCCCCGGACGATAGTTCGTTCCCGCAGGGTTGCTGGTGTACAAGTTGAAATAGCCGACGCCATTGCCGCCGTTGTCGAAGTTTTCCGCCTGAATCAGTCCGGGTAAAGGCCACGGCGTTCCACCAAGAGGCATTTCCGGACCGCCGACCGTCAGCTGCACAGTGGAGGAGCGCTGCAGGTTCCCCTGCATGCCCGTAATGGTGATTGGATATGTCCCGGCACTTGCACCGTCTGAGGTCTTCAACTGCAGGGATGACTGGTTGGGAGATCTCCACGATGAACGGAATTGTCCCCGCACACCCGAAGGCAGGTTGCTCAGGTCGAGACCAACTGGCCCCTGGTCTTGTCCATAGCGGTCTACATCCACCACAAATCGTGTCGCGCTTCCCGGGGCGACAATCTGCGTATCAGGACCCGCAGTTACATCGAATGTCGATCCTGGATAACCCTGCCAAATGAACGTCGCGACCGCTCCTGCCGGGAGAGTGTAGACAATACTCTGACCGCGCCAATTGATGCTGAAAGTATTCGAGTTCGAGGCCGAGTTCAACACTACAACGGCAATCGATCCATCGGGATTCTTGAACGCCACGTCTTCTACGTTTCCCGAGCCGAATGTATTTGAGTCGATGCGATAGGCACCCGTCTGAGTGTATTTCGAGAGATGGCCCAGGACGTAGTACTCCACATTCCTCTCAATCGTGGCAGGAGTTGTGCTGGTGTCAATCGTTACAACGCCGCGGCAGTCGGTGCAGCCGTTCTGCACTGTCGGCCCGCCGTTCTGGTTGAGATCCATGTTCCACAAAGTCACGTTCTTCGCCCAGTTGCGGAGTACGTCGATCACGTCACCCTCAACCATGTTCTCCAAATTCGTCGCGAAATCCGGCGCGTAATATCCGCCAGTACACTCGTTAAACCATATAGGTGTGCCGGGATGCAGATAGTGAATAGCATTTTGTGCGTCAGCCACACTGCCTGCATAACAATGGAACGATACGCCGGCCAAAAACGGACGTACCTCTGAATTGCGCAGCAACAGTTCCGGATAAAGCGGGTTGTCCCAATTGTGCTCGTAGCCGAAAATGCCAGGCGTCGCGTCGGTTGGAGAAGCGTTCTGACGATCGAAGTTCCATCCCTGATTCCTGAAGCGCTGCGTCATCAGCGCCGGACCCAGATAACGGCTGATGAAGTTGCCCTCATCGAGCGGTGTCATAAACATAGTCGGATAACCGCTGGTCTCATACAGCGGCTCATTCTGGACCGCGACGTAGTTGATGGGTATCCCATTCGCCTCATACGCTTGAATGAACTTAACGAAGTATTTCGACAGCGCTGAAAAATACTCCATATTCAGCGTGCCGCCATTCGTCGATCCACTCGTTTTCATCCATGCAGGAGGCGACCAGGGCAACGCGAGCACCTTAATTTCAGGATTCACCGCCAAGGCGGCCTTGATGGTTGGAATAATGTAGGCCTGATCATGCGCAATCGAAAACTGCGTCATGTTCGGGTCGGTGTCTCCTGGCGGAAGGTCATCATAGGTGTAATTGCTCAGCGCGAGATCGGTGGCGCCCATCGGCTGGCGCAGAAAACTTAAATGAATCCCCTTAGGGCTGAAAAGATCCTGCATCAGTTGATTTCGCTGCGCCGGCGTAAGCTTTTCCCAAACTAGCCAGGCAGCCGAATCGGTAAACGAAGCGCCCACTCCTTCCAGCGTCTGGTAACGAATTGTGTCGTCTACTTTGATGGCCAGCGTGCTCCCTGCGCCAGGGGCGAAAGTCAGCGAAGGTTGCGGGCTCAGCAGGGCCGACTGATCTGGATTCGTTTGAACGACCTGGACCGTCTGCCCCAAAGCAGAAGAGAGCAACAGCAAGGCCCCCGCAAGAGTCCGGAAGGTCCACAGAGAACTCAGTAGGATTATCGAGCTGAAGCTGGAAAGGGACTTCATAGGACTAGCCGGTAAAGTGAGATATCTGCGCAACCTGCGAAGGAATTCGCAGTTGTTAAAAGTACCTACCAGCTAAGAAACAGTATCGTCAAGAGATAAACGGTTGTCTACCGTAAATTCCCGAGTAATATACACTGTCGACTGTAGCCCTACCACTTGTAATGCCTCCCTGTGCCTCGCCAAAATAAGAACCGTTCGAAACTACGGCCCTTGTTTTCGGGCGCGCCGGTAAACTGAATCGATTTGCCGTGGATCTAGTAGATGTCAACGCTTTGTAAAAGAATCCGCTCCATGTTCTTACACGTGAGGTGCTGTAGGCACGCTCTCGTAAAACGAGGAACGGTCACGTTTCTGGGCGGAGGCCTAATGCTCTACTCAGCCGAGTACGCGTACGAAAGCTGCAGTTCTATCTCCCTTTTCATAATCGTTTTCGTGATATTTCAGCGAGTCGCAGGCGGAACCGATCACTCCACTTAAGTCACACCTCGCTTCTGGTCCAAGCTACGACTTAAAGCCGGCTTTAAGACAAGCGGAATTTTGTAAATTCTTTGTCACCTCATGAATGTGTCGAAGAAAGTGCAGGAGCTTCGTCTATGTTTGGCTCCATGGCGTTGAGTATTTCTGAGGTTGCAAAGCAGATCGGGCTTCGCCCGTCTGCAATCGCTATTACGAACAGCTTGGGATTCTTCCTCCGGCGCATCGGGTCAGCGGACGAAGGCGCTACGATGTCACTGTGTTGCATCGCCTGGCCCTGGTTCGCCGAGCGCGGCAGACTGGCTTCACGCTGGAGAGATCAAGGACCTTCTCTTTGGTTTCAATACAGGAACACCGCCGTAAGTTCGTTGGCAGAAACTGAGAGAGCGCAGGATTCTCGAACTCGATGCTTTTTTGCAGCACATCCAGTCGATGCGAGCCCTCGCAACGCAACAGGGCAAGTGCCGCTGCAAGGCACTGGAGGAGTGCCGGAAGAAAATGTTTGACGAGCAGTGTATAAACCAGCTGGCCTAGTCCGCAAAAAGTCAGCAGAACTGAAGCATGGCCAATATGCGGCTCGTTGTAGTAGCATTGCCGGGGTAAGTAGGAGATCATGAAAGAGCCGCGCCTGTCGAAAGCCGAAACCCGCATCCTGGAGCAGTACTGGAAATTGGGGACTGCGTCCGTGCGCGAGGTGTTGGAAAGCCTGCCTGAGGACGAACGTGTCGCTTACACAACCGTGCAAACACTCGTCTATCGATTGGAGGAGAAAGGCGCGTTGAGGAAGGTAAAGAAGATTGGCAATGCCCAGCTTTTTCAGCCCGCCCTCAACGAGAACCAATATCGCAGCAGGCTGGTACGCGACTTGCTGGATCTATTTGGCGGCTCGCCGCGTCTTCTCGTATCCAATCTGCTGGAGAATGGCGCCCTGACCTTGCGCGACCTGAAGGCGCTGCAAAATGCGGCACATAGCGATAGGAACGGCCGCACCCGTGGAGGCAAACGTGCATGAGCATATCGCACGCGCGATGTACTACTTCAGCGTTCACCTGTTGTATGCATCAATGGTCGGCTCTGCGGCGTGGATGCTGACATCAATCCGGGACGCCAGCGCCACTACGAAATATTGGATCTGGGTTGTGACGGCATTCAACTTCATCGTACCGACAGGCGCTCTGGTCGACAAACTCTGGGCGCCGCACTTGATGTGGGCTGCACCGCTCGGCGCCATTGGCGGCCCCATATGGGATATCACGCAAGGCCGGACGGCAGTCGTGCTTGCCGCCATATGGGTAGCTGGTGCATCCGCCATGCTTCTACGATTGATCTCGCGTATTCGCAGAGAGCGTCGCGAGGCTCAAGCTCTAGCCGGCTTGGGCGAACAGGATGTAAAGTCCGGTTTCGTAGCACATGGCATTCCGGTGAGCTTCGACGGTAAGCATCCGAGTCCCGCAGTCCGCGGCGTCCTCAACCCGCAAATCTTGCTTCCCATCGGCATCGATCGGGTACTTAGTCAGCGGGAAGTCAACGCCGTCCTGCTTCATGAAGTGGCTCACGCCAGAAGGCATGATAATCTGATCCGCCTCCTCTACGAAGGCTCGCTATGTGCGTTGTGGTTCCACCCACTCATCTGGCTCGCGGGAGCGCGTATGGCTCTGTATCGCGAACTCTCCTGTGATGAATCTGTCATTCGTCGTGCGCACGGGCAAGCACTGGTTTCAGCGCTGGCCAAACTTGCAGTGCCCGAACAGGGCCTGTTTCTGGAAGCGACAGCATCATCGCATTTGAGCCATCGGCTGGCCCGACTGGCCGCGCCTCCGAAAGCGGCACACGCGGCAGCAAGCCTGCTGCTGACATCTCTATTCAGCGCCGCCATCGTGGCCGGCGTGTTCGGAACCATCGCGCACACCGCCTGCTGTTTCATCCTGAAGCACTGACGGCCGCGAAATTCTGCTTGCTCGCCAATGACTCGCTGCTGCGTCTTGTTGTAACGTGTGCTACTGTGTAGTAGCATCTACGTATATTGTAGTAGAGACGACGTTCATGCAGATCCTGGCCCAGCAGGCTTTCAAGTTCATTTAGCAGGAGCCATCAAATCCAGTGTGAAAATCCGTAGGATTGTCCGTGCATTTGCTGGCAGCGCTCGTTTTTGCGGTGAAACTGGGCACCCAATCTGCGGCGCCCGTCACTCTAGGTCAAAGCTGGCCGGCTGCTCGATCCGCGGACGGGCAATGTGCTTTCGCCCGCAGTCGTGCTGATTGAAGGCGGGAAGATCAAAGAGGCTGGCCCTCCTTCTCGGGTGCAGTCTCACGTGACAGCGGGAGCCAAGACGATCGATCTGGGCGGTGCGATTTTACTGCCTGGGCTGATTACAGTCACACCCACCTGCTTCTCGACCTAATCGTGTCGCCGGAAGCCGAGAGCGCGCCATTTCAACGGAGACTTTGTTCCGGGGCTGTTGCTGGCGATTGTTGAGTCACCCAGCAAACGCGTATTGCTGCGCTCGCAGATGGCGCGTGATTACCTCGGAAGTGGCTTCACCACCGCTCGCAATGTCGGGCATTCCGGAATTGATGGCGATGTTGCGCTGCGCGACGCGATCAACGCCGGCCGCGTCCCCGGCCCGAGGATCCTGGCGTCCGGGCGTAAACTTGCGCAGCAGAGCAAGAATGGATATGTCCAGAGTCTCAATCCCGCACTTGCCAAGGCGATCCTGCAACAGGAATTTCTGGAGGTAAACGGCTCCGACGGAGCGCAGCAGGCAGTGAAAGACGACATCTATGGCGATGTTGCGTCAACCATTCTCTATTTTCGGTTTTGGCCGGCTCCTTGTGCCAGAGATCTACTAGTGCCTTGAGCCGCCTTGAGCCGCGTTCTCCTTGACAGTCTAGGGAAGTGGTGCCAGGATATTCCTAGAGCGTCAAGGAGAGGGCCGAGTCTTGGGCAAACAACTGGACCTTTTACATGGCACGTTGGACATGCTGATCCTCAAAGCGGTCTCCCTGGGACCGTTACACGGCTATGGCATCTTGCTCCGTATCCAGCAGATTTCGAAAGAGCGTCTCGAAATTCAGCAGGGGTCTCTCTACCCCGCGCTGTATCGCCTGGAACATCAGGGTTGGATCGCAAGCGAATGGGGCGACTCGGAAAACAAACGAAAGGCGAAGTACTACCGCCTCACGGCTGCAGGAAAACGGAGATTCCAGAGCGAGACGGAAAAGTGGAATCGCATGGCAGACGTGATCGCAGGAATATTGCGGGCCACGGCGGAGGAACTATGAAGCTGTGGAGTCGCACTCGTAACTGGCTCCGCGATGTTTTCCGGCTTTCTCATCTGGAAGGCGAGATGGATGCCGAACTGAATGCTCACATCGACGCCTTCGCTGCTGACTTGATACGCAACGGACTGGCTCCGCAAGAGGCTAGGCGCCGAGCTCGCATCGAGTTTGGCAGCATCGAACAAGCGAAAGCGGATTGCCGGACCGCCCGCGGCATAAATACTGTCGAAACAATCCTGCAGGATTTGCGATATGCGCTGCGACTGCAGTGCCGGAGTTGGGGCTTCACCGCGGTTTCCGTTCCCACGCTCGCGTTGGGTATTGGCGCTACAACTGCCATCTTCAGTGTAGTGAAAGCCGTGATCCTCACCCCCCTACCTTTTCGTCAGCCAGAAAATCTAGTGAACCTTTGGGAGGGCCACGAGCACTATCACCGCGGAGACCGGGCCTACTTCAGCTCAGCGCGGCCCGGAACGCTGTTTGACTGGCGGGTGCAGACGCAGAGCTTCGAGAGTATCACCGCTTATCGATGGCGGCCAAGGCTTCTTACCAACAACCAACAATCGGAGCTGGTCTCAGCGCAGGACGTTTATGACCAGTTCTTCGAGACCTTGGGTACGCCGGCGCTCCTTGGACGCACTCTGCAAGCTGGTGACTACGAGCCGACCGCCGCACATGTCGTCGTAATCAGTAACGCGATGTGGCTGCAACGTTTCGGAGGGGACCGGGCAGTGATAGGCCAACGCATCTCCCTTGACCGGGAACCCTACGAAATTGTCGGCGTGATGCCCGCGGGATTCTATCCCGCACCCGACTATCCCGCTCTTTGGACGGCGCACTGGGCCGATCAGGGAGAAAAGGATAACCGCAACCTATGGGGCGTGTTTGCCTTAGCGCGGTTGAAGCCGGGAGTCACCTGGCAGCGAGCACAAACCGAGCTCGACGTAGCCTCAGCGCGAATGTCGCAAGATCACCCAACCTTGGAATCCGTAGGTGGGGTCGTCGTTCCCATGGATGCGCAATTGATTGGGAGTAGTTGGAAGCTGCTCTTGCTGCTGGCCGGTGGAGTTACGCTGCTTCAGCTGCTCGCTTGCGTCAATGTGGCAAACCTGCTTTTGGCCCGCGCTGTCGATCGCGAGAGGGAGTTTGCTATTCGCACGGCTCTAGGCGCAGGACGCGGACGCCTAGTACTTCAGCTATTCACCGAAGGTGTTGTCTTTGCGGTTGCCGCCGGAGCACTTGGAATCGGCGTAGCGTCCGCGGGAACCCGTGGTCTGCTGACAGTCCTGCCCAAGGCGGAGATTCTGCCGCGGCTCGATTCGGTGAAGGTCGATTTCGCGGAGTTCGGTTTTGTTTGTGCGCTCACGTTACTGGTGAGTCTCTTCTTCAGCCTTATGCCGCTGTTCCACGCGTCAAAAACTCGGCCGCATGATGCTCTGAAAAGCGCAGGCCGCGGCTTTTCTGCAGGTCGCAGCAAGCGACGCCTCGGACAGATCTTTGTTGTCAGTGAGTTTACTTTCTCGCTAGTCCTGCTGATCCTGGGTGTCCTGCTGGTACAGAGTTTCATCAAGCTGCAGCGGGTTGACCCGGGATTCGACGCAAACAACCTGCTGGTCTTTCATATTCCAGTTCCAGAAGTGAATTATGGAAAATATACCTATGGGGAAAGGGACACGCGCAGAGAACAATTGTACGAGCATCTCGAGCGGCTCTTAAACGACCTACCGGGAGTGGAGTCAGTGGGGTTCGCGGCCGGCCTGCCGCTGAAACAAGGTCTTAGCCCATCGCCAGTCCTTATCACCGGCCGTGAGCCGCCGCCCGAACTGGCCAAAGGAAAGGATGTCCCCCTTCAGGCACAGACCTCAACCCGAATGGTGAATCCACAGTACTTTCATGCATTGCGCGTCCGGTTAATGAGTGGACGTTTCTTTGAAGAGGGCGACAACGCCGATGCTGCCAAGGTCGCTGTGGTCAACCAGGCCTTCGCGCGCAGATTTTTTCCAAACGAAGATCCGATCGGCAAGGAGGTGACGGTCTGGTTCGCCAAAACAGCCATCGTTGGTGTAGTTGCGGACTTCAAGGCCAACGCACTCGACCAGAATCCGTTGCCCGAAATTTTTTGGTCGATTCGACAATGGCCCTCGCCCAACGCCTGGATCATGGTGCGAGCTAAGTCAGGTTCTTCCGTGTTCGCCGGAACTTTGCGGCAAAAGATTCAAGACTACGACTCCGATCTCCCGGTTCAGGAACTGCAATCCATGACCGACGTGATCGCCAAATCTCTGGGGCTCAAGCGCCTCTCGGCGACCCTGATCGGTTCGGTCGCCGTGCTGGCGATTCTGTTGGCAGGCGCCGGGATATACAGCGTCATGTCCTATTCGGTAAGCCAGCGCACGAAAGAAATGGGCATTCGGATTGCGTTCGGCGCTAACCGGCAAGACGTGTTCGCACTGATCATGGGAGAGACTTTCCGGCTCGTGATTCTCGGCTGTATGTTGGGAGGCGCCGCTGCCTTAGTCGCCGGTCATCTGGCAACCCATACCGTGTACATTTCGCCGGAACAGGCATCGAGTCTATCCCAGGATAATTTGAGTCCAGCAGCGTTCATACTCAGTTCGCTATTCCTGTTTGGCATCGCCATCTGTGCCAGTCTTGCGCCCGCACGCCGCGCCTTGCTCGTTGATCCTGTGGTCGCGCTGCAGGACGAATAGTCTTCAAATTGTTGTAATCAGGCTCGAAAATCACGGTGCTTACGCCGGACCGGTTGAAGTTCGACTCGGTTGCCAAGCTTCCGGACTATCCGGATCATTCGGACCGTGCGCACTCGTTTAGACTGTTCGCACACCGCCGGGCCGCGCTGGAATCACTTGCGGGTACTCGGACGATGGTCATGGTTCGTGGTCAGTTGTACGAGAAGCCCGCGGGAAAAAAGAACGCCGACCCTTCGGCTCCCCTGAAACTAGTGATTCTGGAAGTGCAGAAGAAGGAATAGGTGCTCAGAAAACGTCTGTTATTTCTGAGCCCGCATCCAAGGCGTGCTTGCCCTGGCGAAAAAATTCGGTACCGCATCGGTGGACAAGGCGTGCGCCGTCGCTCTGGGGATGAGAGTCCACGAGTACCGCTTCGTCAGGCATTACCTGGAACGCTGTTCCCCCACTCCCTAGTTTGCGAAAAACTTCCGGTTCCGGCGCCAGCGTTGCGGAGTGGGGATGATATGGTGGAGGCCGCGTATCGGGTCGCGCCCAGTACGCGGATCCAGGACCGATGCGACGGGGCTGGCTCGAAGAAAACGACTTCGCAAAACGTAGCTTCGCATGACGATCTCCAGCAGATCTTCGGCCGCGGTTGTCGAGGCAGAGGGTTTTGTTTGCGAGTTCTATTTTTTTGGTGAAGTCTCGGAGCGGAGGCGGGACAAAACCGAGGATGCTGTAGGTCGCCCGAGACGCGAATCGTCGCTCCTAGGTGATCCTAGCGCCAACTTTTTCTGTGGAAAACGGGAGACAGGCACTAAAAAAGACGAAACCGGGAAAGAAGGAAAAAAAAGAAGAACGCAACGGGCGGGACAAGACTTCTTTCAGGCAGTGGTCGACTCTAAAACATCTGCCCGAAGAATCGTCATCGCCCTTAGACGGCCGCCTGCAGCGGCTCGAAATCCGCTAGCGCAGCTTCGTTCGCGATTGGGATGACGACAGAAACCGTTGTCCCTGAACCATTGGACTCGATCTTTATTTCGCCATGAAATCGGCGCAGGCGTTCTCGGATTCCGGCGATCCCGACACCGGAGCCTTGCGCCTGGATTTCCGCTAAACGCTCGTGTGAGATACCCTTGCCCTGATCCCGTACTTCGATGCGAACACTCGCTGTTTCACGAGCTACCCAAACGCAGGCGGTTTTGCTTTCTGCGTGACGGTGGATGTTTGTGAGACATTCCTGCACGACTCGAAATATCGTAAGCTCCATGTCGGCAGGAAGTCTCCCGAAATCCTCGGAGATGTTGAAGTCAATCGCTATCCCGCTGCGTTCCGCAACACCCTGCAAGTACCCGCTCAGAGCCGACCTGACTCCAGCTTCGTCCAACAGCGGGGGATGTAGCAGATACGACGTTGTACGTATTTCGCGATGGAGTTGTTGAGCCACTTCCTCGATCGCTTTTCCTTCTTTCGCCAACTGCGGCGCAATCATTTCTGCATTCTGAACCAGTTGCGCGAGACTCAAACTAAGTACCGTCAACGTTTGACCAGCACTGTCATGCAACTCGCGGGCGATGCGCCGCCGTTCGTCGTCCTGAACCTTGATCAAGCGCAAATTCTCGTCGGCAATGCGAATCTTTTCTGTTGCTTCTTTTCGGTCGTGTATGTCGAGGCAGCCGCCTACATATCCTTCAAACGTTCCATCTGGCGCATAGCGTGGCAAACCGCGATCCAGAATCCAGCGGTATTCTCCGCTACGGTGCCGCAGTCGATACTCAATCTCAAACGGGCGATGAGCATCGAAGTTGCTGACATAGGCGTGGAGGCAGCGGTCGAAGTCATCGGGGTGAATGTTCTGTGCCCAACCATTGCCTACCTCATGTTCCAGCACGTGCCCGACGAAATCCAACCAGCCTTTATTGAAGTAATAACAAAGCTTGTCCGCCCCGGACATCCAGATCATGACGGGCGAAGCATCGGTGACTGCTTGATAGCGCTGCTCGCTCTCACGCAGCGCTTGCTCAGTTCGCTTTTGGGCCGTGATGTCACGTGCTACCTTGGAAGCCCCGACCACGCGCCCGCACGAGTCCCGAACAGGCGAAATGGTGACTGACACATCGAGCAGTGAGCCATCTTTGCGCTGGCGCACAGTCTGAAAATGTTCGATGCGTTCGCCCCGGCTAATGCGATCAAGAATGTTTTGCTCTTCGTCTGCACGATCAGGTGGGATGATCAGGGTGATATGTTGACCAATGGCTTCGTTTGCGGTGTGGCCGAAAATTCGTTCGGCGGCTTTGTTCCAACTGGTGATGACGCCGTCGATACCCTTGGACACGATCGCATCATCGGACGATTCGACAATGGCGGCAAGTCGATTTTGTGTTTCCTGTGCTCGGTTGGCCTCGGTGATGTCACGGTTGGACTCAAGAATTGAACAAATCCTTCCGGACGTATCGCGCTCAGCCACCCACCGAGTAGAGACAGTTTTCTTGGCACCTGTCGCGCAAATGTGTCTGAGTTCTCCGGCCCACTGCCCCTGGCCAAGCAATTTCTCTTTGATCGACTCAAGCGGCTCAGGAAATTCAGTACGAAATAAATCGTGGCTTACGCGGCCGAGTGCTTCCTCCCGACTGAAGCCATACATATCGGTCGCGCCTTTATTCCAAAAAATAATTCGATCTGAAGCATCCCGCACGAGTATCGCGTCATTGCTTAAATCGAGGAGCCGCGCCTTCTCTTCTAAGGCTTCCTCCAGGTGTTTGTGAATTCCAATCACAAAAGTGCCCTCGCTTCAAGACCATCGACGCACCACCCACGACTAGGGGGAGCTGCGAACGTCAGTGCCATTTTCGAATGTCTTACGGTCGACACAACCGCTTCCATTATCCTAGCGTTTGCCATACAGAGACTCGCATCCAGTAAACGCTGTATCTGGGCGTTCGGTCGATTGGGCCGCCGACGGAGTAGAACAGACCTGATTCCACAGGTGAATTGGCGAGAAATCCCCAATGCACTCGACTTCGGAGGGAACCAAGATTCAGGTTGTAAACCGTTGAAAAATGGCCTCAGAACCGCCTGGCATCAGCAGAAAAGTTCGAAAATCGTCCTCTAGTGCCGACCAATCTTTTGTTCTTTTGTTTTCTCTGATTCCAGCCGAGAAAATCTCCCGACACCCTCAGCATCGAATACCCACCCTTTGCAGAACACGCGGCCGCAATCAGACACAATGTAATCAGGGTTGAGAAAACGATGGGGGTGGTGAAGGCGTATCTCCAGCTCAAAGCTGTGACTGCGACAAAGCAAATGGCGAGCGCCCACGCAATGTTGCGCACGTGTACCAAAGTCTCTGCCGGAAGGCCCCCCAGCAGCCACGCTAATAGGGCCGCGAACAAAAGAAACACGGAGAAAAAAAGCCCGAACGCGCTGAAGAAGTCCCAATAAGTCCGACGAAACCCTTGGGCGTCAAAGTGGATGGACCGCATTAACCCAAGAACCGCGTCCGCCCGCCGTTCCGGGTTATTCTGGTGAAACCCTCCGGCGGCAAAAAGCAGTAGGAGAACAGAAGCGATTCGATAAAGCACAGAATTCTTCAAGCGCCCTCCGGAGTGCCGGTTCTGGCGCTAAAGTCTAGTCCGCACCCTTGGGCGTGTCAAAGGCACATCTGGCTAAATGCACATCTGGCTAAATTCGGGTGAAATGACCCTCGCGTCAGTAGCGTTAGAGTTTAGACGACTCTTCCGGTTGGCTTGCCGAACCGAAGCAGAAAAGTATGAAACCGGGCGACGCGATTCAACCCGGGGAGTGCGGACACATTAGACCAATGGATGCGTTGAGTCTCAATAACAATGAGGTTAGAAAGGCTAACGTGGTTTTGGCGTCGACATACTGCAATCTTGGTCTGGCGGCATTGTAATGCGCCAATGAAATACGTAGCCTTCGGCATTGCAGAACGCAGTGTCGTTGTTGGGTACTGCATCTTGTCCGCTGGAATTGAGGTTTTTCATGGGCTCAGCATTCGAGGCAGTTCGCCCGGTGTGCTGAGTCCGCGACACCAGTCCAGTAGCGACCACGCTAAGAGTCAGAATTACGATCAAGCGATTCACGATTGGTTCCCTTGCGCATTGTGCGTCAGTCGATCCGATCTGCACCCGAACTTATCGCGGGGGTTTCCCCTTTCTCCTTCGATATCAGATTGTTGAGGCTTCTGGCGACGTCCGTTGACCATGAATCCTGCGGCCGATTACGAAGCGGCACGATCTCCTCAGGCGTCCCGTAGCCGCGGTCATAAGCTGCGTTCGCGACGGCGCAGGTCTTCACCTCGTTCCATCTCCACACGCTGGCCGCGTTTGATTTCCTACAGGAGCAGTACAGGGCGTATTCGTCTGAACATCCTTCTACTCTGCGTATGAGATAAGACCCATTGCCATAGGGACTGAAAGGGATGAGATATCGAGTAAGGCACTTCGGACACTCGACACAATGGCGAATACGCGACATGAGATTGCCTGGATGACAACGAGGTCCGCAACAATTGTTAGGTGTAGGTTGCCTTGGAAAGTGGTCGGAAGCAATACCCACTTGACTCTATTCCAGCATAGCCATTATGATCCACGGAAATGAAGAGGGTGGCTTCCGCGATTCTCCCCATCATCACAATCGACCGGAAGGTCGCGGAGGCTCTTCACCGCCAGATCTATAACTCCTATCGGGCGGCCATTCTCGATGGCCGACTGCGTCCAGGGCAACGAATTCCATCAACGCGAGTACTGGCTTCCGAGATTGGCGTTTCGCGCTTCCCCGTTCTCAATGCTTACGCCCAGCTTCTGGCGGAAGGGTACTTCGAGAGTCGCGTGGGCGCAGGAACGGTCGTTTCCAGTTCTCTTCCGGACCAATTGACATCAAGCCGGCCGCCGCGCACGCTCCACTCCGCAACCCGCTCCGGACCTCGCCCGCTAGCGAGGCGTTCCCCGACCCTTCCAGGGATTGAAGCGACGCCATGGATGCAGAACTGGGGAGCATTCCGGGTTGGGCAGGTGGCATTTGATCAATTTCCCCTGCACATTTGGTCCACCCTGGTCGCGCGCCGGTGCCGAGCTATGGACACCCAGTCAGCACACTACGGCAACCTGATGGGCTCTGTGGTTCTAAGGGAAGCGATTGCGAACTACCTGAAAATCGCACGATCCGTGCATTGCGAAGCTGAGCAGGTGATGATCGTCAATGGTTCGCAGCAGGCGCTTGAGATTGCGACTCGAGTTCTCCTCAACCCAGGGAGCCGTGTGTGGGTGGAAGAGCCTGGTTACCGCCTGGCGCGAGATGTCTTCGCGCTGAACGGCTGTCACGTTGTAGCCGTCCCTGTGGATACGGAAGGTTTGGATGTCGCTGCCGGTATCATGAAATGTCGCAAGGCCCAGGCTGCATTCGTCACGCCTTCTCACCAGTTTCCCCTGGGCGTGACCATGAGCGCCTCACGCCGTCTGCAATTGGTGGAATGGGCACAGCACTCGGGATCCTGGATCATCGAGGATGACTATGACAGCGAGTATCGGTATGAAAGCTTGCCGATCGCATCCTTGCAGGGGCTCGACGCCAATTCTCGCGTGATCTACGTCGGGACCTTCAGCAAAGTCTTATTTCCGTCGCTGCGACTCGGTTATCTCATCATTCCACCGGACCTCGTCGACCGCTTTCATATCTGCCGCCGGGTCATGGATCTGGGCCCGCCAACGTTCACTCAGGAAGTGCTGGCAGACTTCATTGACCAAGGGCACTTTGCGCGCCACATCCGAAGGATGCGGGTTCTGTACGGCGAGCTCAGGAGGGCGATGGTAAACAGTCTCACGCAGGACCTGGGGTCCATGGTCGAAGTTGTTGGGGACGAGGCCGGCATGCATCTGGCCGTCATGCTAGAAGACGGGCATGGCGATATGGAAGTCTCCAAGCGAGCCTTCCGTCAGAGACTTTCCATATGGCCTCTTTCTCCTTCGTATCTTGGCCAGGCGCGTCAGGGCTTCATTTTGGGCTTCGGTGGCACGACGATGAAGGAAATCCCCGGTGCTGTTCGCAAACTCCGTGACCTGCTCGCCACCTGAGAACTGCCCAGTCCCGAAACATGGCCATGATGAGAATCTGGTAAGTGGCTATTGCCGAATCGTGAATGCAGACCAGATCATTGGCTGATTCCTTGGCGGGCAAGATCCGCAGAGGCGGCCGAACGCATCCGGCGACTCAATTTTCGCCCTGATTGCAAAATGGCAAGCTCGATGAACGTTAGTGTTATAGCAACCGATCCGTCTCCACGGTCTTTATCTGCAATTTTCGTCGGCGGTCTCATTGTCGGCGCCGTGGATCTTCTGTACGCGATTGTCGTGTACAGTCCCCTCCATCCCATTCTCGTTCCGCAAACCATTGCCAGCGGCGTTCTCGGGCCTAAGTCGTATCAAGGCGGCGTGCCCGCCGCTTTGCTCGGAGTGGTCTTGCAATTCGTCATCGCCCTCGGCGCGGCCACGGTCTATTATCTGGCCAGCCGCAAGCTGACATATTTGGTTACTCGCGCCGTCCTTTGCGGTCTCATTTATGGCGCCTTGGTCTACGTGTTCATGCATGTGGTTGTGTTGCCGCTCTCAGCGGTTCCGAAGGGAAACACTCCGCTCGTGTATAAAGTCTTCGAATTCGTCGAACACTGGTTCGTCGTCGGCCTGCCCATCGCGCTTTCGGTGCGTCACTATTCGCGCTAAATCCTCAACCAGCGGCCCTCCGCCTGGACCTGGAGTTTGACTCCTGGGCCCGGATCGCGATAAGAAATCATCCCAGACCTCGCCATGAACATTTCCAGACGACTTCTTCTTTCGCCGACTCTCATCGTTCTTGTTCTCAGTGGGTTTCTTCAGGCGGCTGCGCAAACGGTGACGGTTGACGCCACACCCGGCCACGTGGCCAACAAATTCAGCCCGCTCCATGCGCTGGGATCGACCGTCGATCGCGTGCCCAGCAATGCTACCGATGTGTTCTTCCGTCCCGACCAGATCAACAAGGTGCTTTCGGCAGGCTGGGGAGTCATTAGTTATCGCCAAAACACGGACCTGTTCGTTCAGGCGTGGCATTGGAATCCGAAGGGCACGTGGAGTGATCCCGCGGGCAGAGGTTACTTTACCGGGGATGCGACTCCGACCCAGGAAATGATCCGGCACTCCTACGGCTACTCGCTCGGACACCGGGGCTTCACGCGAAACGGCGGTACCGAGTTCGACGGATTCTCGCGTCTTGATGATGGCGATCCGCAATCGTATTGGAAGAGTAATCCTTATCTAGCGAAGGCCTTCACCGGAGAAGAGGACTCGCTTCACCCCCAGTGGGTGGTGATCGCGCTGGATAAGAAAGAAGCATTCAACGCAATCCGCATCGCATGGGCCGATCCCTACGCGCGCGATTTCGAAGTGCAGTACTGGGTCGGCGACGGCGATGCCATGGACGAGCAGGACAAAGGCGCATGGCAACCCATCCCTCATGGAACGATCACGGACGGGAACGGCGGCATAACAACTCTCGCCCTCGGATCGTCGCCCGTGAACGCGAAGTACGTCCGCATCTGGATGACTCGCTCTTCCGACACCTGTGACAGTCACGGATCTGCCGATCGCCGCAACTGCGTGGGCTATGCCATCCGCGAGCTTTATCTCGGAACACTGGATGAGAAAGGCGATTTGAAGGATCTGCTTCATCATTCCTCCGATCAGAAGCAGACTCTTACACTCTGCTCGTCGGTCGATCCATGGCATGAACCGTCTGACTTGTATCTCGCGCCGGACCGCATGGAATCGGGAGATCAGCCCGGGTTTGACCTTTTTTTCACCAGCGGGATCACTCGCGGCCTTCCCGCTATTGTGCCGGTGGCCATGCTGTACAGCACTCCGGAAGACGCCGCCGCGCAAATGACCTATATCAGGAAGCGGGGCTATCCCGTGTCGTATATCGAAATGGGGGAGGAACCTGATGGGCAGTACATGCTTCCCGAGGACTACGCGATTCTTTACCTACAGTTCGCTACCGCGCTTCATCGTGTCGACCCGAACTTCAAACTCGGCGGGCCAGTGTTTGAGGGGGTCACGGAAGACATCAAGGTTTGGCCCGACGCCCAAGGCCGGACGTCGTGGCTGGGACGCTTCCTCGACGATTTGAAAGCCCATGGGCGCTTGCAGGACCTGGCATTCATGTCGTTCGAACACTATCCCTACGACGGGTGCGAAACACCTTGGGAGAATCTCTACCAGGAACCCCAACTCATCACTCATATCATGAAGGTTTGGCGAGACGATGGATTGCCGGTGGGAGTTCCTTTGCTCGATACCGAGACCAATGCCCATGGCGGGGAAGCCTCGGTCGACATCTTTGGCGCGCTTTGGTTGGCTGACTCCTTTGCGGGCTTCCTGAGCGCGGGTGGCCACTCGACGCATTACTACCACGACTTGTCGTACTCTCCGCCGCATCCGGCTTGCGCCAACAGCTGGGGAACCTACCACTTATTTATGGTGGACGATCACTATGAGATCCAGCAGCCTACGGCGCAATTCTTTGCCGCGCAACTCCTCACCCAGGAGTGGGCCGAAGCTAAAGACGCAGAGCACAGCCTCTATCTGGCGTCGGGCGACGTGAGGGATTCTGCGGGACACATGCTCGTGACGGCTTACGCGCTCCATCGCCCCGACGACCAGTGGGCTTTGCTGCTCATCAACAAAGACCATGATCACCCGCACCAGGTTCGCATCGTTTTTCACGACGCCAACAGCGCGCGCGACGCATCATTCGCCGGCGCGGTCACGATGGTCACCTTCGGACGGGAACAGTACCAGTGGCATCCAGCCCGGAAGAAGGGTTATGCCGATCCGGACGGTCCGCCTGCGACCTCAAAGGTTACCGGCGAAGAAGGGACCCAATACACGTTGCCGGCTGCGTCAGTGACGGTGCTTCGTGGCCGTTTGTCTTCTAAATAGCTATGCGATTCCCGGGAGCGGGAAAAGCGAGAGTTTTTACTTGACAGGAGAGGCCTTTCCATCTAATAAAACGATTTAATAAATGAACGGGAATGGCATGAAGACTCGAGTTCTTGGAATTACTATCTCCCTTTGTAGTTGCCTTTTCACGACCAGCATGGCTGTGACCCAGACGGTCACGGTCGATGCATCGCCTTCCCACGTGGCCAACACGTTTAGTCCCCCGCATGCACTGGGCGCGGCGATTGACCGGTTGCGCACCGGGAGCCCGGAGAAGCTGCTCAACGACCCGCTGCTCAGCATTATCCTCAACGCGGGATGGCAGACCGTGACCTATCGGCAGAACACCGAGTTGATGGTCGAAGCCTGGCACTGGAATCCCCGGGGCACGTGGAGCAACGCGGAGAAGCAGGAAGGCTATTTTGTGGGGAGCGCCGAGCCGGGCGACGAGATTCAGCACTCGTGGGCTTATCCGCTGCCGCATCGCGGCTTCAGCCGGGGCGACGGCAATGGCTGGTCGCGCTTGACCGATGGCGATCCGAATTCATACTGGAAGAGCAATCCGTACCTCACCAAGGCGTTTACCGGGGAAGACGACTCGCTGCATCCGCAGTGGGTGATGATCGACTTGGGCGCCAAGATTGATGTCAACGCGATTCGGATCGCCTGGGCCAATCCTTACGCGCGCCACTACTCTGTCCAGTTCTGGACGGGCGAACTCGAGCCTTTTTATGACGGCACCACGAAAGGTACCTGGCAGACCTTTCCACTGGGCAACGTCACCGAAGGCAAGGGCGGAACCGTCACGCTGAAACTGGTTTCCTGGATGATCCCGGTGCGTTACCTTCGCATCTGGATGACGGACTCGTCCAACACCTGCGCTGTTCACGGCTCCGCCGACAAGCGCAATTGCGTGGGATACGCGATCAACGAACTCTACGTTGGGGCGCTCTCCGCAGACGGCCAGTTCAACGACTACGTCACGCATTTCCCCAGCCGCAATCAGACGGTGACCTGGCCTTCTTCGGTGGACCCATGGCACGCCGCTTCTAACCTGGACGAATCGCGCGGCGACCAGGTCGGCTTCGATTTCTTCTTTCATTGTGGCGTGACGCGCGGGCTGGCGACGATGGTGCCGATCGCGATGCTCTACGCCACGCCGGAAGACGCGGCGAACGAGATCGCCTATCTCTACAAACGTAAGTATCCGATCTCGTGGATTGAGATGGGAGAGGAGGCCGATGGGCAGCACATGCTTCCCGAGGACTACGGCGCGCTCTACCTGCAATTCGCGGCCGCGATTCACAAACTCGTCCCTGAAGCCAAGCTTGGCGGCCCTCCCTTTGAGGGAACATTTGGCGATGTCGAAGTCTGGCCCGACGCCAACGGAAAGGTCTCATGGCTCGGCCGGTTCGTCGACTACCTGAAAGCACACGGACGGCTGAACGACTTCACTTTCTTTTCCTTCGAACATTATCCGTATCAGGATCGGCCGACCTACTCCTGGGCAGATCTTTATCCCGAGCCGGGCTACGTCAGCCACATTGTGCAGGTGTGGAAAGACAATGGCCTGCCGCCCAACATCCCATTCTTTATGACCGAAGGCAACATCGGGGGCGGGGCGCCGCCCTCCACCGTCAAGAGCGCCTTATGGTTGGCCGATTACGTCGGCTCGATGATGAGCGAGGGCGCCGGTGCCACCTACTACTTCCACTACATGCCGTCGCCGGATCACCCCAGCGGATTTCTCGCGATTGACAAGGAGTACAGCTTCAAGGGCTACACACCTCAGTACCTCGCAACCCAGCTGATTGCCAAGGAGTGGGTGCAGCCGGTCGATGCGCCCCACAAGCAGTACAAAGCCTCGAGTGATGTGATGGACGCTGCCGGAAATGTCCTGGTTACCGCCTATGTGGTCGAGCGGCCCGACAAGCAGTGGTCCGTGATGTTGGTCAATCGCGACCAGTTCAACGATCATGCGGTGAAGGTTGTTTTCGCAGATCCGGCCACGAAGGGCGCCCGGTATTTTTCAGGCCAGGTCGACCGCATCACGTTCGGCTCTAATGAATACGCGTGGCACCAGGAAGGAGAGTTGGGTCACGCGGATCCCGACGGCCCGGCTTCAAAATCAACGGTGAACGGCGGCGCTGAGGCGATCTACCAGCTCCCTAAAGCGTCGATCACGGTGCTGCGCGGTTCCATCGGTACGCATTGAGACACTCGCAAACTGACAGCAGGATAAGCCGGCCTGGTCCTAAACCTCGGCTTAGTGCTTTCCTGCGCCCTTTCTGGGCACGTTGAACGATCGCTCGACTGCATCCTTTGGATCGCTGGAGAACTCGTGGTCACGCCAGAGCCAGCGCATCATTTCCGGCAGAATGGCGCCGCCCATCTTCTGGCCGTGTTTGTTGATGCCCCAAGCGTAGTTCACGTCGTATCCTTTAGATGTGAGCGCCTGCATCATGCGGACGTTCTGGTAGAACCAATCCATGGCCTGGTTGTAGAGGGCGCCTTCCGGACGCTGCCCGCGGTTGTCGTTGCGCCCATCGCAGAGAAAGATGCGGATCGGCTTCTTGTCGCTCTTCGCGACGATGTCGGGGTAGGCGTTGCCTCCGCGCAGATCGACGAAGCTGCCAACATTGCTCAGGACCTTGCGGAATTCATTGGGACGCTGCCATGCAACGGTAAACGCGGCGATGGCACCCGAACTCGACCCGCCGATGCCGTGCCGTTCGGGATCCTTGGAGATGTTGAATTCCTTGTAGAGCACCGGCAGGAGTTCATCCACGATCACGCGAGCGTATTTATCGTCGAGCGCGTTGTATTCTGTGGGCCGGTTCGTGGTGTGGTCGCCCCACTCGGTGGCGTTAGGCTCGGGCTGATCGGGTCGACGGCCGGGATTGATGAAGACTCCGATCATCACCGGCAGCTCCCGGCGGAAGATGAGATTGTCCATTACGTTCTGCGCACGCACATCGCCGTCGGGATTCATGAAAGCCTGCCCGTCGTTGTAGATCATCAGGCTGGCCGGAACTGTGGGGTCGTATTGTGCGGGAACGTAAATCCAATAGGTGTGCTGCGTGCCCGGATAAGCGTTGCTAGGCAGCGTGAAGGGGCCGCGCATCTCGCCTTTGGGCACGCCCTCCTGAGGCAGCGAGTCGGGGCCGAGATGGTAGAAGACGTCGGGATCGGAGGTCGGAGACGGAGCGGACTGGGCCTGGGCAAAGCCCACCAGTGGAGCTGCCAAGGCAGCGGAGAGAAGTATCATGAGCCGCGATTTCATGCCGGCGCCCAAGATACCATATCGACGGACTACCTCAATCCCTTCACCACGTAGGCCTCGGATAGGATCTGGTTGTAGACATAGGCATACGCGCTTCCCTCACTGGAAAAATTTGGCGCGCCCGCATAGCTTCCTGCCGGCAACCCCTCTCCAAAGGTTTTCCAGAATTCCATTTTCCCGGTGGTAAGGTTCACTCGATACACCTTTGCGAACCGATCCCGCAATTGGTTCGAAACCGCATACAGCGATGTCTGATCGGGTGTCCAGCCAATCACAGCGTACTTCGAGTCAAAGCCGGGGATCGGGCGAAAGCCGCTGCTGTCCATCGGCCAAATTCCCCGTTTCCCGTCCGGACCCACTACTGCGATGCTGCGGCCGTCCGGGGACAGTTGCGTGCCGGTCACGCCTTCCGCCGTGATGGCTTTGGCATTGCCATCGGCTAGATCAATCAAATAGTCGCGCGCCCCATGTCCCGGCTCAATTCCGCTGGCCAGCAACTGTTTGCCGTCCGGCAGGTAGCGAACCGACCCGTAGCTGATGTTGTCGTGAGTCAACTGCCGGGCCTCCCCCGCACCGGTGGGCACCAAGTTCAGCGCACCGCCCTTTGCCGGCTTGGTGATCACCCACTTCCCGTCTGGCGAAATCGCTCCACTTAATCCCTCGCCGATCCGAACCGGAGGCGACCCGTCTGTGTCGCGCAGAAACACGGTGTAGTTCGGTCCACCGCCCTCGCCCTCTTCTTCGAAAAGAATTTTCTTTCCGTCCCGGCTTATATCTCTCGCGATCGACCATCCAAACCACCCCAGCTCACGTTCTTCTTTTCCGCCTGGAGGCATGCCTCGGATTCCGAGACGCTGCTGATGCGTAATCATCAGTGCCACGCCATTGCGCAGGTCCTCCAACCACATGCCACCGGGAACGTTGGCGATGGTCCGCTCCTTGCCCGCCAGCGTTACCCCGCGCAGGTTGGTCGCGCTGCCGGTGCGGGTGGCAGTGAACCAAATCTCATCGCCGTTCGGTGACCATTGGACGCCCTCCACCGAAACAAACCCCGACGCGAGTTTTTTCTCGTGCCCCAGCATATCGATTACCGCCACTGAGCCCTCGTCATCGCCTCCGGGGTTCTCGTGGTCCGCGAATGCGATCCATTTTCCGTCCGGGGAAATATTCGGGTGGCTGATCCAGTTGATGGTGTCCAACAAAACGTGACCAACGGGGCACTCGAGCCGCCAGTGATGGTTCTCCGGGACAAAACGGACGACGGCCATGCTCTCGCCGTTCGTGGCCCATTCCGCATCCTGCACGTTGTCCAACACCTCCCGCGGTGTTCCCCCGCTCAGGGGGACTCGGGCGAGGGTCCCGGTGCGTGCATAGCCTCCGTAAAACGCGGTGTTGAGGCGGATTGCCAGTTCTCCGTTCTTCGAAATGGAGAGCAGTTCCGCATCTTTCAGTCCGAGTTCCCGCGAGCCATTTTCATTTGTGCGAGCCATGTACATCTGATTGTCGCCGCCATCCCACGACGCGCTGTAGACGATGCTGCCGTCGGGCGTGAAGCGGGCGTTGCCAATGGAACCGGTGCGGAACGTGATCTGCTGATACTCGGCCGGCGGTATTGCGCCACTGCGGCGGCCCAGCCACCAGCCCGCAGCGAGCGTCGCTGCCGCCAGTGCAATGACTCCCGCCACCACCGGTACTCGGCGTCGCAATCCCTCGGATCTGGCTTGTTGCACCGCCTGCGCGCCCGATTTGCTGGCGGCAGAAACCTCGGTCAGCGCTTCCAGGTCGAAGGCCAGGTCGCCGGCGGATTGAAAGCGCTGCGTCGGATGCTTTTCCAGGCAGTGCCGAACGATGCGCTCGAGTCCCGGCGGGACGTGGTGCGCAGTCTCGGAAAGCTCCGGCGCTTCTTCCTTCAGGATCGCGCTCATGGTGTCGGCCGCGGTTTCGCCGTGGAACGCCCGCTTGCTGGAGATCATTTCGTAGAGGATGGCCCCAAAGGCAAAAATGTCGGAGCGGTGGTCGGCAGATTTTCCCCGCACCTGCTCCGGCGACATATAACCGGCGGTGCCCATGACCACGCCAGCCTCGGTGGCTACCTGCACAGTTGGTGCATCGCCGCTCCCATCCTGCGATTCCGGTCGCGTCAGCTTCGCCAGGCCGAAATCCAGGATCTTCACCCGGCCATCACGGGTAAGGAACATGTTCTCCGGCTTCAGATCGCGATGTACGATGCCCTTCTCGTGCGCCGCCGCCAGCCCGCGTGCCACTTGCGTCGCGTAGTCAATCACCCGCCGTATGGGCAACGCGCCGGTCCTCAGTCGCTCGCCTAGCGTCTCGCCTTCCAGTAATTCAGAGACGACATAGGGCGCACCCTGTTCCTCGCCGATGTCGAAGATGGAAAGAATGTTGGGGTGATTCAGCGCCGCCGCCGCTCGGGCTTCTTGGGCGAAGCGCTGCAGCCGCTCGCGATCGGCAGAGAAGGAGGCGGGCAGGACTTTGATGGCTACGGTGCGGTCCAGACGTGAATCGTGCGCGCGGTAGACTTCGCCCATGCCGCCCGCACCCACGAGTGACTGAATTTCGTAAGGCCCAAGTTTTATTCCGGAGGTCAGTGCCATTGGTCGCGGCGATTATACCCGTCTCGCGCCGGATTTCCGTTGCGCAGCCACAATTCTGAGGACTCCTGTCAGGGGAGGGATGCGCGCAGCTCGGCATAGGTTTCGGGCCGTGTCACAATGGATGCTCTTGAAAGATTGCCGTTGGCCAGGAGCCGCTTGTGAATGTCCGATGTAGTTGTCTTTGCCTGGCGCTGTTGGCCTTTTTGCCTGCGCCTCTGTTGGCGTGGGGACCGATCGGCCACATGGCTGTAGCTTACATCGCCTATCAGAACCTTTCGCCGGAGACAAGGATTCGCGTCCGGGATCTGCTCAAGCTCAATCCTGACTATGCGAACTGGGAGAAGCAAATCCCTTCCGGCACTTCTGCCGACGACCATGACCGGATGATCTTCATGATCGCCTCGACTTGGGCGGACGACATTAAGACTGAGGCACAGTACTCCGACGACGGCATTGACGGAGGGAATACTCCCGGCGGCGCGTCTTCCTCCCGGAACATCGGCTACTCCGACCTTCTGCGGCACCGCTACTGGCACTTCGTGAATACGGCGTTCTCCCCGGATCAGACGCCGCTCCCTGAGTTGCCCACGCCCAATGCCCAAACCCAGATCCTTGCCTTCCGCGCGGTGCTGGCCTCGTCGCAACCCGACGAGCTCAAGTCCTACGATTTAGTCTGGCTCGTGCATTTGGTCGGCGACGTTCACCAGCCCTTGCACGCCGTTACCCGGGTCACGAAGTTTCACTTGACAGGCGATGCCGGCGGAAATGTGGTCAAGCTCTTTGGCGATGCCGATCCGACGCTGCACAGCTACTGGGATGATCTTCCTGGGTCTGATTGCAAGTTTTGCAACGACAAGATCCCGTGCGTGAATCGGGCGATCGTGCTCGGGAATGCCTATCAGTCTATTTCTTCGAAGAGCCACAGCTTGGACCCCGCCGCCTGGATTCGCGAGAGCTTCGACGAGGCGCGAACGAAAGTGTACCGGGATCCGATCGGCACCGAGGATCAACCGTACACAATCGTGCCCGGGTCACCCTATGAAACGCAGGCGCAGAAATTGGCGATCAAGCGCGTTGCCCTGGCGGGCGCTCGCCTGGCCAAGGTTCTAAACTCCGAACTCAAATGATCGGTATGGTTTGGATCGGCGCCGTTACTTGCCGCTGAGGCGGTCCGCCTTTTTCTGTTCCTCTGCTGACTCCGCCGGTTTCCCCGTTTGCGCATAGAGCTTTGCTAAGCTTCGGTGGGGTTCGGGCTCCTGGGGCCGAAGTTCCACCGCTTCTTCCAGGTATCGCATGGCGCCGGAGTACTGTTTCGCCTCCTCTCTCTTCTTTCCGAGTTTCAGGGCCGTTTGGTAGAGCAAATCTGCCGTAGCTTCATCGTCAGGTTTGAGTTGCCGCGCGTGAAGCAGCGTCTCGTAAGCATGGGCGTCGTCCCCCAGCTTTGCCAGGACGGCTCCGTACAAAGCATTCAGCGGAAACAGGTCCGGCCACCGTTTGAGTGCGGTTTCGAGTGGCACTCGCGCGTCCTGATAGCGATTGAGTTGTGAGTAGGTGAATGCCAGGTTGTATTGCACCTGCGGAGACTGCGGCGAAAGTTCCGCCGCTCGCAAAAACGGCTTGAGCGCTGCTTCCGGATGGCCGTGCTGTCCGTAAATCGTTCCCAGTGAAGTGAGCCGCTCGGCGTCGTCCGGATCATAGAGCTTCTCGCAGAGCGCATGCGCGTCCTCGCGCGGGCCGCTATCCAACTTTTGGCCGCACTCGGCTCGCAGCCGGGCTTCGTCGTCCCCGCGGCGGCGCAAGTCCTCCGACAGTGCGATGGATTTCTCCGCCTCTTCTGGGCGGCCTTCCTTGCGATATACGAACCCGAGCTGATACGGAATGCTCGGATCCCGTGGATTGATCTTTTGGGCTTCCTTCAGCCACTTCTCAGCATTGGGCAGATCGCCCTGTTTGAAATAGGCGAATCCCAGGTAATAGGCTGTGTCCGGGAACGGGGGCTTGGCCATCGCCTGATTGAGATTTTTGATCGCGCTTGCAAAGTTGCGATCCTCGATGTCAAGCCGGCCCAGATAATACAAAACATTCGGATGATCTCCGGCCACGTGGCGAACGGCCTCCAGTTCACGACGCGCCTCGGCGGACTTGTGCTGCTCAAACAGGGCTACGGCCAGCGGGAATTGCGCGCGCAGCACCAGAGTCGGATCGATGGCAAGCGCAGCCCGAAATTCATCCACGGCGACCGGATATCGGTCTTGCTTGAGCGCGTCGTAGCCTCTACCGAGGTGCGCTTCTGCTGTGTCCGAAGCCGCAGGTTGCTGTGCGGCTACAGCCGCGTCCTGGCACACGGCGCTTGCTGCCAGGCAGGCGACCGCAAGCAGAGCCCACAAGGAAAGAGCCAGCCCTAGTTTTTCTGCAGCTCTCATACCGGATCGCGACAGATGCAAAGGTAAGACGCGAAGATGAAATGATTATAGCGGCGGGTTTCGTTCGGGTTTCGACGTTGCCTTGACCCACCCCGATGCCGATGGTAGCTTCGGTTCCACACCTGATTCCGCGGGAGACATCACTCTGAGCCGGGCCCGGAAACTGCATCCGCACAGCGATCTCAGCCGGCGCCACTTTCTGGTTCGCTTCTGTCAGGGGACTGGGGCAACTCTGATCCCGGCACGTTTATGGGGATTCGCTTTTCCCGGCGCCGAGTTCGGCGCGGATCGGACCTCTCCGCCCGCTGACGCCGGATTCCACCTGCATCCTCACTACCGGAGCGATCGTCCGCTCGATGCGACGCTGCTCAAAGTGCAGGCGGGTCTCGACGACTTCATCACGGAAAAATACGCCGATCAGGTCGCTGCGACCCTCGCCGGATGGAGCGCAAGCTTGCTGCACTCCCCGCACGAACTGCAACCGGTCGCGCATGCTATGGCCACCGATTTTACCGGCGCATCGCTGCTGCCTGTAGAGTCGCGACTAGTGCGCTCCAGTTCGGTGGTCGAAATTCACCACCACAAGTTCAGCAGCGAGATCGCGCTCCCTCGTGATGCTTTTATTCGCGAGCTGCAGTCGTACCTAAGGGGCTTCTCGAGCATCGTCACAGCCGAATTTCAGATCACAAGCCTTGACGCAGATCCTTACCCATCGCCGGGATCCTCTACAATCGCCAGCCGCATCGAGACTCGAGTTCGCTACGAAATCGTCGGCACGGGTGCCGATTTCTATCGCGAACAGCGCGTCGGCGTCTGGGAACTGTCATGGGCTCCATCCACCTCGGGCGAGTTCCAAGTCCGCAGTTGGCGCGCTCTCAACGAAACTCAAGCGCGTTCCCGTTCGCCGGTCTACGTCGATATCGCTCCCGAGGCGCTGGGCACGAATGCATCTCTCGCAGCCCAGATGCTGCATGGGACCGACTACTGGCGCACGGTCCTCGACGGTGCCTGCGGCATCGACGTTTATGGACACAACGGAGTTTCAGTCGCCGACATCGACAACGACGGCTTCGACGATCTCTACGTGTGCCAGCCCGCGGGCCTGCCGAACCGGCTCTATCGCAACCGGGGCGATGGGACGTTTGAGGACATCACCGAAATCTCGGGCCTGGGCATCCTCGAAAACACCGCCTGTGCACTCTTCGCCGACTTCAGTAACGATGGCCGCGAGGACGTCATCCTGGTGCGAACCAACGGACCGCTGCTCTTTCTGAACCAAGGCGGTGGCAAGTTCCGCCCAAGGCCTGACGCATTCCAGTTCGCGAACCCGCCGCAGGGAACTTTCACCGGCGCAGCCGTCGCCGACTACGACCGTGACGGATGGCTGGACATCTATTTCTGCCTCTACGCCTACTACCAGGGTACCGGGCAATACAAGTATCCCTCTCCCTACCACGACGCCGAAAACGGTCCACCGAACTTCATGATGCGCAACAATCGCGACGGCACCTTCCGCGATGTGACGCGCGAGTCCGGTCTGAGTCGGAACAACACCCGTTACAGTTTCGCCTGCGGATGGACCGACTACGACCGCGACGGCTGGCCCGATCTTTACGTGGTGAACGATTTTGGGCGAAAGAATCTTTATCACAACCATGGCGACGGAACCTTCACGGATGTCGCTTCGCAGGCCGGAGTTGAAGACGTCGGCGCGGGGATGAGTGTCTGCTCCTTTGACTACGACAACGACGGCGCAGACGAGGTTTACGTTGCCAACATGTGGACCGCTGCGGGAGTGCGCATCTCGACCCAGCCAATCTTCAAGAGAGACTCGCCGCAAGCAGTGCGGGCCCTCTATCAGAAACACGCCATGGGGAACTCCTTATTCCACAATCGCGGTAGCAAGTTTGAAGACGCGACGCAGGCTGCTGGCGTGGGCATGGGCCGCTGGGCGTGGTCGAGCGACGCGTTCGACTTTGATCACGATGGCTTCCTCGATCTCTACATCACCAACGGGATGGTGTCGGGTCCCCTGCGCGAGGATCTCAACAGCTTTTTCTGGCGACTGGTCGTTGCCAACTCGCCCGATGAAGCGCGCGCTTCCAAAGAGTACGAGCAGGGATGGAACGCGATTAACGAACTCATCCGCTCCGATGGCACCTGGAGCGGGTACGAGCGCAATGTCTTTTATGCGAACAACCGCGACGGAACATTTTCTGACGTCTCCGCTGTGGTCGGGCTTGATTTCGTTGAGGACGGCCGCTCCTTCGCCCTCGCCGATTTCGATCACGATGGGCGCCTCGAGGTCGCCTTGAAGAATCGCAATGCTCCGCAACTCCGGTTGCTGAAGAATGTCGCGGGCGATCTGCCACCTTCGATTTCATTTCGACTGCTCGGCACCAAGTGCAATCGCGACGCGATCGGGGCCGCCGTGACGGTTGAAACCAGCGCTGGCCGCCAGACGCGTGTGCTGCAGGCCGGTTCCGGCTTTCTTTCCCAGCACAGCAAGGATGTTTTCTTCGGCCTCGGCGGCACCAAGGGCCCCGTGCACACATCGATTCGTTGGCCGAGCGGGCTGGTGCAGGAGCTGCACGACCTTCCTCTGAACCACCGGATCTGGATCGAGGAAGGATTTGCACCTTCGTCGATTGAGCCTTTCCGGAGAAGCACGACGGGGCGTTCACAAGTTGCGCCAGCGCATGCGGCGGAAGCCGATTCGCTGCCGACCCAAGCTGAAACGTGGCTTTTAGCGCCCGTTGCGGCTCCTCTGTTTTCTTTGCCTGACGTTACTGGAGAGACTCACGCGCTCTTCGCTCGCCGTGGTAAGCCGGTCCTGGTGAATTTCTGGGCCATGCAATCGCCCGAGTGCCTGGCTGACTTGAAAGCGTTCCAAAAAATGCACAGTAGGTGGGCGACGCTGGGACTCCAACTGCTCACGATCAAAGTGGACCAGGCGGGGTCCAGTTCTTCGCTCAGCGAGGAGTTCCTCACTTTCTCGCGCGTCCAGAAGTTTTCCTTCCCGATCCTGCACGGATCGGAGGACACCGCGGCCGTCTACAACATTCTCTACCGCCAGATATTCGATCGGCACCGCGACCTCCTTTTTCCTACATCCTTCCTGATCGATACCAAAGGAGACATCATCAAGGTGTACCAAGGTCCGATCGACCCGGAGCACGTCGAGAAAGATTCTCGAAGCATCCCCATTACGGACGCGGAACGGCTGGCTCGGGCCCTGCCCTTTCCAAGCGCAGGCTATTCGCTGGAATTCGGCCGCAACTACCTTTCTCTGGGCTCGCTGTTTTTTCAGCGTGGATACCTCGATCAAGCCGAGGCCTCATTTCAGCAGGCGTCCCGCGATGACCCATCAAATGCCGAGGCCCTCTACGGCATAGGCAGCGTTTACCTGAATCAAAACAGGAACGCGGCTGCGCGCGAAGCCTTCGAACGTGCTGTGAAACTCCAGGCCAACTACCCCGACACGGTGCCCGACACGTGGAACAATCTGGGCGTGATCGCCACGCGCGAAGGGCGAGTCGAAGATTCGATCCAGCGCTTTCAGGACGCTCTGCGTCTGAACCCGCATCACGTGCTGGCGCTTGACAACCTGGGCAACGCGTATCGCCTGCAAAAAAATTGGGACGAAGCCCGCAAGGTACTGGAGCGTGCCCTCGCCCTCGCGCCCGAGGACCCGGAAGCCAACTATAGTCTGGGAATGGTCTTTGCGCAGGCGAACGATACCGGCAAAGCCTACGAATACCTGCAGCGCGCACTCCGGGCTCGTCCCGTCTATCCCGAAGCCCTCAATAATCTCGGAGTCCTCTTCCTGGTCACGCAACGGCGGGACGAAGCCGTGGCCAGCTTCGAGCAATGCATTCGCGTCGCGCCGGCTTTTGATCAGGCGTATTTGAACCTGGCTCGGGTCTATGCCCTGGAAGGCGCGCGCGACAAGGCTCGCAGCATCGTCCTCGACCTGCTCCAGCAGCATCCCGATCATCCGCAGGCGAAGCAGATGCTGGAGCAACTCGAGCAGTGAGACTTGGAAGTTCGGGGCGCTGTGTTACACTTTCCTATTCAAATTGAGCGCGTATCGCACGCACCAGTTCTGATCCACACATGCTTTTTTCCAAAGAATATGTGGGCTACCTGGCCCGCGAAGTCACCAAGAAACTGATTGCTGGCAAGTTCATCGAGACCTCGGCCGTTCCCGCGGTGACTGAGCGCGTGAACGGTGCGCTGGTCGACGAACTCTCGCTCGAAGACCGCATCAACGACGAAGTGCGCGTCATCCTCGAGGCCTACTCCGAAGAAATGCGCAAGACCGGAGCCAACTACCAGGAGATGTTCCGCAAGGTGAAAACCGAACTCGTGCGCAAGTACAAGGCGGTGCTGTGAGACTCAGCCGCGACAAAGTGAACGTGCTGGCCCGGGCGGTTGCTGACGTGCTCAAAGAGATGGACCAGGTCGAGTTCATTGAAGACCCCAACACTATCCGCCAGGAAACCCGCAAGATTCTTGAAGACCTGCTCAACCAGGAAGAAAAAATCGACGTCGCCGCCCGTCAGAAGATCGAGAGCCAGAAGCGGACCATCCTCGAAGGCTCGCAGGAGTGGGACATCCTCTACCGCAAGTACTACAACGAGGAAGTGAAGAAACTCGGCCTTTAGGGCGTCGGCGCGGCCTGGAAACTCACTGAGCCGCCTTCAATTCAATTGTCGTCAAGTTGCGCACCGAGCGCGCCGCGCGCTTGTCTTCCGTCACTACAAGCTTCAGCGGACCGGAATGCTCATCGAGCCGCTTGCCGTTCATGGTGTCGGCAACCAGGATTTGGCCGGGATGAAAACTCCGATCAACTTCGGCTAGTGCAAAGACAGCCTGATAGCCATCAGAGCCGGTCGCGACCAAATACGTTGTGAGAGCGATTCCGTGAAGTTCCTTTCCTAGTGGTGCGCCGAGCGGCGTCAGAATATCAGCGACACGGACGCCGGAATAGGTCTCGTCCGCGCTCGTGTGCGGCAGAGCTTTCAGTTGCTGGAGGGACAGCCCCGTCGCATCGTGGTACGGATACGCCAGTAAGGTCAGATCCGCGGTCGAAGTATTGGGAACGAGGGTGCACGACTTTAAAGTGAGGTTTACGCTGTTCGGGCCTCCCAATACTCCTCGAATCTGCCGCTGAGCTTACAGCAGCGGAGGGCAATGATGGCGTTGGCCCCACGCACGGTC